>Ga0224501_10003725_pt1 | contig 12034 bp, 9 predicted proteins | sample SF_Oct11_sed_USG_4_FD_169105 | JGI IMG/M metagenome (GOLD analysis project Ga0224501, IMG submission 169105) | Sediment microbial communities from San Francisco Bay, California, United States - SF_Oct11_sed_USGS_8_1 | ecosystem: Environmental > Aquatic > Marine > Sediment | place: USA... | reverse complement strand
GGCATACTCTCGGACAGTCTTGGAGAGGTACTCAAAGATCTCGTCGGCGAGGCTTTCGGCTTCCTTGTCTCTGCAGATATCCTTTCCACCTAGCAACTCAACGGCCTCATTCAAACCCACAAGGTTGATCTGTCTTAACGCTCCCTCAAGCCTACAGTAGGGGTCGCCCCTTTCCTGAGTAAAGAAAGGCAACAAACCCTCCTTCACCCGCCGCCCTATCAGCAGATATTTCATCTCCAACGCTCTCAGAGCCTTCTCCGAGACATCATAAAGGTTCTCAAAGAACGCACTCTCCTTCCCTTCACTCTCGTAGAAGGCCCTCGGGACATTTAGGATCACACTGTCTATGCTCCCTGTTCTGACAGTGTCCAGCTCCCAGTCTCCCCTCCAATCGTCTGCAAACCTTGAGCCGGCAGCCGTGTAAGATGCGAAGACCTCACTACTGGGAGATAGATTAGCAAAGAAGACGGCCTCTCTCTCAGCCATCAACCTGTGAGCGTCGTAAAGCAGACGCTCACAGTCGCCCTCCTGCAGCACCTCAGGGCGCACCTTGAAGATCAATCGTGGATTGAGGATTGGCTTGGCCTCCTCAAGCATCACCTCTAATAGGGCGGACGCGAGGAGGCGGCTCTCCTGGACGAAGTCTGAATAGATGCCCAAAGCTTCTCCATTCTTACCGACGGCTTGACTCTCGGCCAGAAAGTGAGGGATTGTAAGTTCAACTCCTAAGCAGACGTCTCTTGGGGCTGTGTGATTGACCTCGACCATGAAGAGGCGGAGCTGCTCCTTGACCTCGTCAAGTTTTAGGCCTTTCACGAAGGGTGCGAGGAAAACGTTAAAAAAGTCAATAGTCTGTCCACCTGAGAGCTCTGCAAATGCAAGTCTCAGAATATCCGCGGTCATCGAGAGAGCGGATCTAAAATTCCTAGGAGGAGGGCTTGAGAGAGGCATGGAAGGCTTTTCGACCCTCAGGCCGACTTTCATGAAGAAACGCAGATCATGCAGAAATTCGTTGGGCATCAGAATCCAATGTCCAAGATTGTTTAAGTGGAGGGCGCCTGAGAGGTGTGCATCGGCTACATCTCTCGGCAATATGCTAAGGAGCGTGTACTCTCCGATAACTGCGTTTCCAGCGGCTTTGTGAACAGTCTCGATGTCTAAGCCAGCAGAGCTTGCCTTCTTTATGATGTTGGTGACATCGTAGACGGGAAGGCCTAGTCTGGTCAACTTGTGGCGGTATTCCTCCAAACTTCTCTCTACGAGTATGGCGTTCACGAACTCTCGGATGAGGGGGGCTGTGAGATATTTTGTACCTATCTCTTGCAGTCTCTTCTCGGTCTCTCTGGCGATCTTCTGAGCGAGTTCCGCAGGAACCTCGGCCTCTTTGATCAGTGATTCCGCTATCTTGTTTCTATTGAAGTCCTCTATAGCGAGGCGGGAAGTTCTGACGAGCATCCTTCTCTTATCATAGGCGGCCTCTTCAAGCTCGTCAGTGAAGTCGATTATCTTCCTGCCGAGCTCTGTAAGGCGGTACTTTCTGGTCTCCACGTCTGGTTCAATCAAGTCCATTTTTAGAAGCTGTTTGAGATGGTAGGCGAACCTTCCAGCGTCTCTAACAGGGCTGAGGCGAAGGAGGTTCATAATCTCCGTATATGAGAGGGGACCTCGCTCAAGAAAAAGCGTCAACATTTTCAACCGCAAGGGAGATGAGACCGCCTTCAAGACCCTAACGCCTAGGTTCTTTCTCCGAGACAAAATCTGGCACCACAATCAATTCATCTTATAGTTATAGATCAATTTAAGATTTAGAATCTCTGAACGAACCCCCAGATGTACAAGTTTCATGTTTCTTGGCGGGCTTAACTACCTCGCTTATTACATGGCCTGTCCATTCGTCTGGCCGATCTATTCTCATTAGGGCGGCGATGGTCGGCGCGGTGTCCGCAATGTTGACGGTGTCTGTTATACCCAGTTGCGCAGGGACTTCGGGTCCGCTGATGATCCAAGGTATGATCATGTCTTGCGGCAGGGCAGTTCCATGCGTCTTTTCATGCCCACCGTGGTCACTGGTGACGATAGAGAATGTGTCTTTGGAACGTTTCGCCGTTCTCAAAGCATTGACCACCTTCCCGATTCCAGCGTCCGCGTTTTCGACGGCCTCAATGTAATGATCTGACATCCAACCGTAGTCGTGCCCAGCCATGTCGGTGTAACCCAAGTAGACAAGGGCAAAGGATGTAGCTTTTTCCGAAAGGTAATGGGCGGCGTATCTCGCGATCTCTAGGTCTCCTTCAGGTTCGCCGCAATTTCTTCGAAAGAGCGACGCGTCGAGCGATCCTGGCTTTGAAAGATCGCGGAGTGGCTCCCAATTGTAGAAGGAAGCGGTCGTCTTCCCAGCTGAGTGGACCAGATCAATTATGCTAGGAATCGGTGCTATCGGCGTCCAAGTGTTTGTAGTGATCCCGTGTCGCTCCGAGCCAGTTCCCAGAAGCATCGATGCCATGCAAGGCAGGGTTATAGAGGGCATGATCGTTCGAGCTTCGAATGTGCGGGCTCCACCGTTCATTAGGCTGTCTATGTGCGGCGTATTCGCTTGTTTGAGGCCGTCAGGTCTGAGGCCGTCTACGACGAATAGCACTACTGATTGGAATTGCCTCATGGATTTCCATCCTCTTCAGTTGGGTTAGCGCATTGACCTAATCCGTTTATATGTCTGCTCACTTACTGGCTGCCGGCCCGTAAGCTTTGTGGCTTGTAGCCTCGTCAAACCATAGAGTAAGGCTTAGAAAGGCTGCAGCTATTGAACTTAGAAGCCAGAAGGTTACAACTCCATTCCAGCCATGTACATCGATGGTCCATCCGATGAATGGATCAGCGAAGAGCAAGCCAATATAGCCTATTCCATCTATGAAGCCCGCTACACCGGCTACGCCGTAGCTTTCTTCTTGTTCCATAGGTACTACTGTAGCCATAATGACGTGAGGTCCATAAAGAGTGAACCCTGACAGTAACAGAAGAAGTGACCCGGCTTGAAGACCATATGAAGCAACACTGTAGAATGCGGGTATTAGAAGGCTTAAGAATAAGATAAACGCAAAAATGACAGGTATTCTCCCGAATTTCTTCATTCGATCTGAGAGCCATCCTGAGGTTACCGAGCCCATTATGCCTCCCAAGGGTATCACAGATGACATGTAGCTGGCTATATCTAGCGATACACTGTAGGTCTCAAGGAGATATGATGGCGCCCAAAGGGTGAAACCGCTTCGTACAAACTGGAGCAAAGTGTACGCAATGGCTATCGTGATCAGCCTCTTGGAAGATAGAATTTGTTGGAGTCTAAACCTAACCCCTGGACTATCTACCTTGTTGACTGACGTGCGAACCAGTGGCTCGTCACTTACATAGAGGTAAAACAGTGAGGCCACTAGGATCACCGGTAATGCAGGAATCAAGAATACAGCACGCCAGCCAAAATTAGCTACAATCCATCCCAAAGCAAACCATGATACCATATTGCCGACCAAGAAGCATGATCCAAACAGACCGCCTATAGATCCCAGATCTCCAGATCTAAACCAATTTCTTATGATCTTAACTACTGATGGCCACCCCGTTGATTGGGCGTAGCCGTTTACACTCCATACTATCATCAGAAAGATCAGTGCGTCCATGTATCCGAACAGCAAATTCATGGCTACTGATAACACCAAGCCTATCAAGACTAGCCTCCTCGCTCCTTTCTCAGCTAACTGTCCGTTAACAAACTGACCTAACGCGTAGAAAATCGAAAACGATCCGCCGATCAATCCCAAGCTAAACTTTGAATGCCCTAGATCCGACTGCATGACTGGAAGGACGACGGAAAAGCTCAGCCTAGTGAGATAATATGAAGCATAGGTTAGATATGACAGTATGAATATTTGCCTCTGTCTAGAGTCCATTTTTACTCTCCTAACAACAAGCGTGCGCGTGCTCGGAATGAGTCTTCTATGGTTTAGTATGATATGCAGACACTGTTTACCTTACTCTGTATTTCTCAAGGGCTTTGTCGTCGATTTCAACTCCCAATCCTGGCTTATTCGGTACTCTTGTCAACCCGTTCTGTATTTCTAGCGGCTCAATCAGGATATCGTCTTCACGACAGAACTCACTGAAGACATCGCTGGTGAGAACGGCATTTTTGGTAGCGGCGCAGGCGTGGACATAGCTTGCCTCGAGGACGCCGAGGTCAACCCCAGATCCATGCCATACTGGCATGCCGGCCAGCTCCGCGATGGCCGCGTTCTTCTTGAATTCGTACATCGTTCCACCAGTGTTTATGATGTCGCAGGCCCCCATCTTCACTGCGTTGATGATGTCAACGCCGACTATGTGAAGGGCTATGGGAATGTCGATCTTCTGTCGCAGAAGAACGTAACTACGCAGATTCTCTTTTCGGATTGGGTCTTCGAAGCATACTATGTTATATCTGTCGAGCTTCCTAGCAATCTTAACGGCCGTAGAGAGATGTTCAAACTGGGTGTTGGGATCGCAGACGATTCCCATATCCGGCCCTACAGCCTTCTCGATGGCCTCAACGGTCTCCACAATGTCCCACGAGCGAGCCTTCAGTTTGATGATCTCATAACCCATCTCGGCAGCCAACTCAGCTATGGCGGCTGTTTTTTCGGGACTCCTAGGACCGTGGTGAGGCGACCATGCTGAAACAGGTACGTCCATTCTGTAGGCTCCGCCTAAGAGCTTATAGACTGGGACTTTCAAGGCTTTTCCAGCTAGGTCGCAGATAGCTTGCTCGAAAACGTGGTCCAACACAGCTGGGAGACCAAGCTCTTGCAGGTTCATATCCAGCGGGTTCTTGCCTATAATCTTTGACGAATGTTCCCGCACAGTCTCCTCCGAAATGCCTCTATAGGACTCACCTACCCCGATCAATCCTTCGTCAGTGAAGACTTTGATGATTACTTTCGGAATCTTGGCGAGATCAGCATTCAAGACCTCCATTCTAGGTACGAAGGGAACAGCTACAGTTGTGGTCTCTACTCTCGTAATCTTCAAATCCTAGATAACCTCCAGCAATCCGTAATTCTGTGCATCCTGTTGGATTTAAGTTTGTGTTCTCAAGCCTACGTGATCCATGTCATAGCACAATATTCAACGAATGTACAGCTCTCGACTGAGTTAGCCATGACTGGCTTGATTCCTCCGACTTTCGGGGGGTGGAAGATGGAATCTTACGGCGATGGCGATGCACCATATGAGTAATCCATTAAGGTATGCTTCTTCCGATCCACTTGCGTTTCCTCTCAAGATAATACTTATAGGTCGAATACGAGATTTCGGGTGGACAGCGGTGATCGACCGTAGGAATGTATCCCCCTTCTTTGAGCAATGGAGTTAACCGCTCGAACTCTCTATTTATAGGTTCCTTTCCCCCGATTAGAGCGAGCTTGTTCACGCCGCCCAAGAGTAGAACACTCCGGCCGAACTTCTCTCTGAGCTTGTATATGTCGGTATGGCGAGCTTCTACAGGGAACATGCAGTTTATCCCGCCTTCAAGCCATCCTGGAACGAGCTGTGTTATGTCACCGTCGCAGTCCAGAATGTTTATCTCCACACCATACTCTTTCAGCACATTGGTGGCTTTCTTGTACCTCGGCACCATAAATTCTTCAAAGTGGCGGACAGATAGGAGCGGACCTCTACGATAGCACATGTCCTCCCACCATGTTGCGAAGTCCACCCTAACTGATCGAAGGGCTTTTCGAACGATCTTGACCCAGAGGTCGGTCAGTGCGTCCATCATTTCAGCTATCCAATCCGGGTCTCTGTACAAAGCAATGGAGATGTTCTGCACGCCCATCCAGTTTCGAAGCCATCCGTAAAGGCTTCCAACGCTTATTCCTAATGGATAGTCACGTTCCTTGTAGCTTTCGGCGATCTCATCCCAGTTTATGGGGAAGCGTCCTGGAGTTTCAGGATCGAAGAAAGGCCTGAGCTTCTCCCAGTCTTCTCTATTCTTCAACGGGTGGCGGGTGTAATGTGGAGGCGAGGATGTCTCTGTTGTGCATAGATATATGCCTCCCATGCCGTCGTCCACGACAGATCTTCCCTCTCTTTCCTCAAGTATCCTTGTGGGTAATGTTGGCCATAGGCCTGTTCGGATTGGCAGCCATTCGCCGCAATCCCAACCTTCTAACCCAAGATAGAGCTCAATGTCTCTGTTGTCTCTCTTTTCTAGGGGAAGTCCCTCCCTGTGCCATCTGTCGATGGTTTCAGTCCAGTATCCAAACTCGTAGTCGGGAACTCTGTCAACATCTTTGAACCGGAATACCCGCAGAAACCTTTCTCTATGGTTCAATTTCGGTCACCTGATTGTTACCTTTCTTATTCTAGATCACTTCTCATTATTGAGACTTGCGTGTTCTGCTGAAGATGAACTATGAAATAACAAAGCCATTTCTGTCCACAAAGTAGTGATCACGAGGAAAGGTCAGAGAGAAATAAATGAAGGAGTTGCACGTTAGTAGGTTAGGTGATCCTACTTGAATCCTAGAGAAAGGGCTATACGTGCACTGAATCTTGAGGAGCCCGACGTCATACCGGTTCATGACTCTCCTTGGCCTGAGACTGTAAATAGATGGATGAAGGAGGGGTATCCAATCTCCGGCGTTGAGCCTAAGGATTACTTCAACTACGCCTTCACTTTCGTCAACAGCGATATAAGTCCTCGGTACGAATCCCTCGTCCTTGAGGAGGATGATAGGTCTCGGATCGCGACTGACGGATGGGGAGCAATGAACAAGTACTGGAAGGGCAGGTACGGTACACCTTCGTTCCTTCGCCCGGCCTTTAGCAGCCTAGAAGAGTTTGGAGAAAAGATTGAGCGATATCTTGACATTGACGACCCAAGAAGGCTGGTAAGCCCGAATTATCCTTACAGAAGCGATCTAGAGAAGGGAATAGAAAACCTCCAGAAGAGGTACTTCGTAGCTGCAAATTTCTTACCTCCATTCGAGATCATGCGAGCTCTCGTTGGAACCAAACAACTCCTCATAAGCTTCATTCGGGAACAAAAAACGATATCTTACATCTTCGATGTCCTCGGAGACTTCCTAGCCGAGGCCGGCAAGAGCTTGATCGACGCTGGGGTTGATGGCCTATGGGTTTCGGAGGACCTCGCCTATTCTAGAGGCCCATTCATAAGCCCCAAGCTCTACGGTAAGTTCTTGGCGCCAATCCACAAAAGGATCTTCTCAGCTTACCGGAAGAGAAATCTGCCTGTGATCTATCACACAGACGGCGATGTCAGGCTGCTTGTACCTGGCCTAATCGAGTCCGGTGTCACTGCCCTACAACCCTTAGAGGCTAAGGCTGGAATGGACGTCAGAGAACTCAAACAAGAATATGGGGATGATCTTGCCTTCATCGGCAATATCGATGTGAGAAGACTTTCTGGAACGCTAAAGGACGTGAAGGAGGAATATATGTCAAAGATTCCAGTTGCAGCTGAGGGAGGAGGCTACATCCTTCATTCAGACCACTCGATCCCCCCATCAGTCCCCCTGAGGAACTATCAATACCTTCTGAAACTGAACGAGAAGTACGGCCGATATAGCGGCTAGGTTTGTTTCGAGAACAGGTCTTCTTCCTCTATCCTAAGCTAGCTGACATGATAATTTCTATGTGGATGTCGTGAAGAATCGGCTGGTTGAGATCCACTTCAATGGTGTATGCCAACATTGGGGAAGTCTCATGGAGCACATCCCAATCTACCGCAGTATAAGCAGGCCTGCGAAGAGACAAAGGAGGCTAGAGACCTTATTATGAAACTGTGGGGGGGAACTGCTCGCAATGGAGGCAAAGCCATGGAAACTCCTGAAGCCGTTGTGATTAAGGAGTGACTTACTGAATCAAAGAACGGAGAAGCATACTCGGCCAATAAGGGGCGCCATCACGTTTTTATAGAGGTGTAATGAAGCATAGATTGGCAATCCCGCTGGGACCCAGTATGGGCCCACGCAGACGGACCTGACAGAGGAGGATGAGCTTCTCATCCACACATGAAGGAAGGTTACCCAGACGTGGGACACAGCGGGCGTGAGCGCGTAAACACCGCGTTGAGAGAGAACTCAGCAGAGAAGAGCGTTCGCTCGTCTGTGAGGCCGAGTGTTAGTTGCGCGGGACACAGCGCTCACGAAAAATGCTCTCACTTTTATTTGGTGTCTAATGGATTCAGACGATAAAGAGCCAGCATAGAACACCGGCTAAGGATGTCTCTTATGAAGGGCGTACTCATGGTCACATCAAGAGCCTTAAATAAAGTTTATATCTTGGTAGTTGCCTTTGTTCAGCAAAAATGCTGTTGTGAACCGTTCAGCTAGGGTTGTATGTGAAGATTCAGACTTATATGGTGGAGGGTTATGGAGTTCTGTCCCGATTGTGGAAGAAGGCTTGTTCCTGCAAAGAAGGACGTTGAGAGCGGCGAAAGGAAGCTCGTTCTCAGCTGTCCGAAGTGTGGCTATGAGAAGATGGCTGAGGGTCCGATTCCCATCTCAAGGACAGTAGAGCATACACCGCAAGAGTCGATAGTGGTGATCGGGAAAGAGGAGCAGAAGCTGAAGACTCTGCCCACGGTAACGATTGAATGCCCGAAATGTGGAAACAATCAAGCCTACGTCTGGCAGGTACAGACGAGAGGAGCGGACGAGTCTACGACGCAGTTCTTCAGATGCACAAAATGCAGCCACACTTTCCGAGAGTACTCATAAAATATGTCTACAGCGTTTGATGAAACAGAAGTTCCTGTGGTTTCTTTCTGAGCAGTATCTCAGTATACTTGCGTTCCTATGCTTCGTTCTTCTTCTTTCTTGTCTCCACGTATTGGGTGAAGACCTCCTCCCAGTCAACCTTGAGAATGATCACTATAACCAGGATTAGAAATACTGTTGTAATGATCGCCTCCACCCATCCACCTTCGCCCAGGAATCCCTCAATTATGGTGACTGATAATCTACCTCCCATCGCAAGGGTGAAGCACATCAACGTTTTGCCTAAGATTGTTGGTATGAAGGCTTTGACAAACTTGTAACGCATAATTCCGAGAGGTATGAAGAGGAGGTCATCTGGAAGAGGTGTGAGAGCGAATACGAAGATTGCGGCTGCTCCGTAGCGATTGAAGATCCTTAACATGAAATCCATCTTTCTCTTTCTTTCTTCGCTTACCACAGCTCTGCCATAATAGCCCAAGATGTACCCTGAGAGTTCGCCGAGTGCTGATCCCAGGCCACCTGCAATTGCTATAATGTAGGGGTCGAGCGAGCGGCCTAGAAGGTATATGATGATCGTGTACGGAATCGGGAAGACCACGGATAGCGCGCCTATGAGGCTTACGAGAAACACACCCAGATAGCTGTACTGGTATGCAAACTGCTTCATCCAATCCCATAGTTCTTCGGAGATAGGGATAGAATGCAATAGGCCAGCCTCTTCCGTTGATCACCCTTCTTTCTGCGATCGCCCTTAAAAACAATGCTCTAGAAGAGTGTGGCAACGTAACAAAGAACATAAGCAACTGTGGACATTTTACCTTGCGATAAGACTGAGGATAGAGTCATGAAGCTTTCGCCCGTGGAAGAGAGCCTCTTCAGAGCCTTCGAGGGATTCGAGATCGTGGATGCACATGAGCATATACCTCCCGAGGAGGTCCGGTTGAAGCATAGTGTTGATGTCTTTACCCTATTCAGCCACTATACGCGGGAAGACCTCTTCGCGGCGGGTATGCCCAGAGAGGATTGGGAGAGAATTCACGATTCGATGATTCCGCTTGAGAAACGTTGGGAGATGTTCGCTCCATACTTGAAACACATCAGATACGGAACTTATGCTCGTCCAGCCTTCATAGCGGCCGAGGAGTTCTACAGTTTTGATGATATCAATGAAGGCAATTACAAAAACCTCTCGGAGCGGATGGCAGCCGCTAACACCAAAGGAATCTACCACCGGATTCTCCGAGAGAAATGCAGAATCAGGGTCGCCCTGACCCAGTCCAACCGGATCGACTACGACCTAGATCTCTTGATCCCTTTGATGCCTCTCGACAACTATGCAGCCGTCCGATCGAAGAAGAGTGTAGAAGAATCAGCAACAGACCTAGGTGGAAAAGTTAGGACGATAGATGATTACTTACACCTAGTCCGGAAAGGTCTTGAAGCATGGAAGTCTGAAGGTGTGGTCGGGATCAAGATGGCGTCCAGACCTTACGGTGAGCCCAATGCTGGTCAAGCAAAAGCTATGTTCGGTAAGCTAATGCTAGACGAGCGGAAGGAGCTCCCGCAGATGAACGCTGTTCACTCATTTCTTGCGGAGGAGATGCTGGACATGGCTGCTGAGCTCGACTTGGTCGTTGCCGTCCACACTGGAATGTGGGGTGACTTCCGAACCCTAGATCCGCAGCACATGATCCCAATTCTGAGTAGGCACCCCAAGACAAAGTTCGATATCTATCATCTTGGAATCCCCTACGTCAGAGAGGCGATGATCATCGGTAAGAACTTCGCCAATGTCTGGCTCAACCTCTGCTGGTGCCACATAATCTCTCAGAGGATCACATGCTCAGCGCTTGATGAATTAATCGATTTGGTACCGATCAACAAGATCGTAGCCTTCGGCGGCGACTATCACATACCCATCGAGAAGGTCTACGGTCATCTTGTGATGGCGAGGGAGAACATCGCTAGGGTCTTGGGACGCCGGATCCAAGATGGACTGATGACCGAGAATGAAGCCGTCGACATAGCCAAGATGTGGTTCCATGACAATCCGAAGCAGCTCTATCGACTAAAGTTCTAGCGCTAACTTCGCTGTGAGGGATGGTTGAGTTGAAAGATGAGAGTACGAGAACCCTCCTCGATGTCATCTCAGGACTCTTCGAAGATGGCGGAAGCTTATCTCAGGATCTACCTCTAGGCGTGGAGAAGGTTGAAAAGATCACACTCGATTCCATTAGAATCAACTTCTCCGACGAGGTCGACTGTGAACTACTAACCAGAATCGCTGAAGACGAGGGCTACATCGTCAAGTCTGAAAGCGTTGCTCCTAGGGTAATCGACAAAGGCACAATTGTGGCGAGGGTTGGCAGCCGATCGGACCCGGGTAGGCGACGCGACTTATTCCTCTATCTCATACCGTCGGATGAGGAACGGATGAGCATGTATAGAAGAGTTGTGGCGGCTCGGAAAGGCGTTCTAGACATAGAGACTGGAAGGATAGACTATGAGAGGTTCTACCAATACAATCTGAGGATTATCAGGTTGATGGAGCGGTATAGGAAGGAGAAGTACCAGAACATAGCGGAGAGGCTTAATCTTTAGCCCTAGCGTCCAAGTGGACCGCCTTTACGCCCATCTTCTCAAGCGTCTCGGATATGAACCTCCTATGGCAATATCTGTGGCTTCTTTGAAGGCACATTATGGCAAGGTTGCCCTCCTCTGCAAGTTCGTGCAGCTTCCTTATCCCCTCCTTGTACGCCTCGGACTGGGTGTACTTCTCGTATCTCCGCCTCCCCGTAACCCCCCAGAGTCTCGCCCATGAACACGTACCTCATCGTATGTTTATTCAACTCGGCCTCGAGGTTCTCCCTATCGAAACCTGAGTTCTTACTCCTTGGGAAACGTCTAGCATCGACCGAAATCCCGATTCTCAGGTCTTTGAGGGATCGATGAATTCCCGGACATCCCTCCAGCCCCAGTATCGTATTGTGTAGAACCTATTCATGGACCAAGTCTCAACCAGCTTCACCTTTAATAGATTGGCATACTAATAATCTGTTATGAGGACTCTTTCGGTCAAGGATGGGCTAAGCAAGGCACTCCGCATTGAATTCTTTATTGGTCCACTTAGCCTGATCTGGTTCTTGCTCAGAACGGGCACGAGGCCGACTAGGGTTGTTTATCCTTGCCAGAGGGCGGCGGCTGGGAACGTCTACGTTTGGCTCACAACTTGCGCGCTTCCTTTTCTGGCAATTCCACAGAGG
>Ga0224501_10003723_pt1 | contig 12037 bp, 10 predicted proteins | sample SF_Oct11_sed_USG_4_FD_169105 | JGI IMG/M metagenome (GOLD analysis project Ga0224501, IMG submission 169105) | Sediment microbial communities from San Francisco Bay, California, United States - SF_Oct11_sed_USGS_8_1 | ecosystem: Environmental > Aquatic > Marine > Sediment | place: USA... | reverse complement strand
TTGTGGAGCGTGTGAGTAGAGAACCAGCCTTATGTACTGAAAGAGTCTAGTACAACTGCAGTTTAATCAAAGATCTCGGACTAACCGTAATCCAACAAGTACTAGCCCACGCTAGTAGTAGTAGTACTAGTAGTGGTAGTACGAATACAATCTACAACTTGCGGTCACTACCGTGACTCACTCCGGGACAAGTCTGGGCATGTACCAAGTCAATTGACTTTCGACATTATCTAGACAAGTCGATAAGTCACCTGAAGGTCGATTATAGTATTAGTTAGTAGCGTGATGTTTTGCTTTGTTACCACTACGGTGCTACCAGTTGAGAGGATTAGTTAGTTACTAACTAACTAAATTAGTAAGCAAGTAGTAATGTAAGTGAGCTAGTTTGAAACGTACACCAGTGAATATATTACTATACGGTACATGTACTACCAAGAGGAAGGTTGTAGTTGTAGTTATACTCACTATCCTGTAGTTTTTGCTACTTACCCTTACTACTGGAATTGGGATTACAATTTAGATCCATTTCATATTGTTATTTGATACCTTTCAGCAGTTACAATAGATGCCAATGAATGCTAGTTTGTGGAGTTACACTGAATGAGTGATCAATGGATTACTCCAGATATAGACATCACCATGGGCGTGTGACAGAAAACTGCCTGAGTTGAGCCAGTACTCGGAATATACCATGATGATGACACAGAATTCTCCCCCTTACGAATCATTCTTTACTATTACAGATGATCTTTTTATAAATGATGCGATTTGGACCAAAAAAGGATTCGGAAAGAGAATCTGACAATATGATGGCCTCACCACCAAATAAAGCTATTGCTAAGCCCCCTAAGAAAAGAAAAGGCATTGAGCTGACGCAAGCGGAGAACTTGACACCTCCTGTGCGAATGTCGACTGTGGACTTGCGAGATTGGATCGGTTCATCTATTCTTGCCAAGCATGATGATTCGACATATGAACCGGGTGTCATTCACTCTGCACCTACTGAGAACTCCGTTGAAATTATATTTGACAGATCTACGCAGCCAGAGACATATAGTAATATCCTGGAGAGTAATGATATTCTGGGCAATCACAGTCCACCAGCAATCATGATTAAAGTGGGCATGACTGTCTGCGTGAGAGCTCGTCATGAAGATCAGATATTTCGCGTTGGGAAAATCATTGAGATTAAGCACGGACCGCCGATGTCTAGCTTGGTTCATATTAGGAATGAGTACCTGTGGGTGCCTAGAGCCAACCTACGTCTGCTTCAACCTCCCTGGTATGATGATCTAGAGGATACTACTGCTCAGGAGGTAAGGCTAGTTTTTTTCACAGACGTGATAGTTTTATCTCGCTATCATTCACCTAGGGTCTACCAGTGCAGGTGATTGGTTATTGTTGTAGGTGTCTGCGTTAACTCAAGTCACTTCTCCGGAGAGTGAGACTGATGGCAACTCAGGAAACACCACACCAGCTGATGGCATCAAACGTCCTCCTAAAAAGCGTCCTCTCTCTCGTAGCTGTAGCGCTCAGTCAGTGGAGAGCGGCCGCGCCTCCACACCACGCATGTCACCGTTTGGTGCTGGCATCAAGTACAGAAAAGGTGACGTCGTGTCCGCTTCTAATGGGGTACGAAAGAAGTTTAACGGCAAACAGTGGAGACGATTGTGTGCGCGAGAGGGCTGTAACAAGGAGTCACAGCGACAGGGCTACTGCTCCCGTCACTTGTCACAGCGAAGCTCAAGTACAAAGTCAGCGGAGGCGAGTGATCTGAGTGAGACGAGTCCCAATGCTGACTCTACATCCAGCCGCATGGCCTCCGCGTCAGATCAGGATAAAGAAGCCGCGTCTCTGCTCGTCTCTCTCTCCGCACGCACTTCTGTGACTCCCGCTCACATCAGTCCGGGTCAACCAGAGGTGGTCACCGGCTTTGTGCCCATCTCCCCCCAGCGGACACCCGTTGCGGTGACCAGCCAGGCAGGCACCGACTGTTCTCAATCCAATCCTAACTCAAATAGGTGGCACATGACATCGCCTCCAGAGAACCGACCAGCGCCGGCTCTCGTTGACTCTACTCCGCAACCCGCGTCCAACACCGCACCCACTCTACCCATTCCAGCCTCGCAGCCGATAGGTTACCGGCTTCCCTCGGTGGGATCGTTTGGCTTCCATCCTGTCTCCTCTCAGTCTTCCTACCCCGCACAGTTTCACCATTTTGCCAACTACTCCGGGACTAAAGAACCTCTGGTGGCTGCTCAAACCTCCGTCCCCGAGTCACCTATTGACATGTCTGCTCCGTCTCGAAGCCATTCTGATTCTCAGCGCGTAGACGGCGAGTCTGTGTCGGCGAGTGGCCTCAGATCGCCTCTAGGTTCCCCGGAATACCGATCGATCTACCCGACGGATACCCATTCCGTCTGGCCGCCAGTATCCTCACCAGTCAGATCGCCTTCTTATACAGGTACGTCCCGTCAATGTTGCCGACAACCAGCCATTTCGCCCCTCTTCGCGAGCACTTGAGTAGATTGGCTATACCTGACTAATCTGCTTTTAGATGTGTCGCTAGTCAAAGGATCATGCCTCCCATTGGTAATTGTGAGTGACCTGTCTCGAAGCATAATGGTGCATTTTATTTGTAGACCGTTCAGCTCTGGATGATCAGGTGCCTGTATTTGCCTGGCACAGTCTCGTTCCGTTTTTTAAATGTGCGCCACCTCAGCAAGTACCACCTAGTCACACCATCGGGTTATCTACGGAGCTTCCTTCTCAGAATGCCAAATCGGCTTCCGTCTCAACCTCAGGTAATGATGCTCGATGTGGAAGATCTCGAAACCGAGCCATATGTATCCTGGAGATCTCACCATGAAACAGATAAAAACATACTAAAAGTCCAGACAGGCGCGTGGCACCTTTTAATAAATTATAGATTTTGCACTATGCTCGTACTCGACATTAAGTTGTGTATGACACTGGTTTGTGTGTCCAATCATTTTATTGCCAAGATCGCCCAGACACTTGATAGGAGTAAGAAAAAACTGCGCATAGGTCCAAGAAGGAATGTTCACTCAATAATCTGTTATTTGCAGCCGAAACTGACTTACAAATCGATGTGGATGATGATGACGATGTCTTTGCTGACACAGCCCCACCCCCTTCTCTGTGCAACAAATCTCGCTCCCAATCTCTATCAGCACTTCACAAGGAACCCAAGAGTCCTAGAAAGGTGAGTGAGTACCAGAAAGGAGTCATGTGGGCGATCGAACTGAGTGTTACACGGAGTCAGCTAACTGTGGGCAATCTAACTGAGTGTTACACTGAGTCAGGTAACTGTGTGCAATCTAACTGAGTGTTACACTGAGCCAGGTAACTGTGGGCGATCTAACTGAGTGTTACACTGAGTCAGGTAACTGTGGGCAATCTGAGTGTTACACTGAGTCAGCTAACTGTGGGCAATCTAACTGAGTGTTACACTGAGTCAGGTAACTGTGTGCAATCTAACTGAGTGTTACACTGAGTCAGGTAACTGTGGGCAATCTAACTGAGTGTTACACTGAATCAGCTAACTGTGGGCAATCTGAGTGTTACACTGAGTCAGCTAACTATGGGCAATCTAACTGAGTGTTACACCGAGTCAGGTAACTGTGGGCAATTTAACTGAGTGTTAGACTGAGTCAGCTAACTGTGGGCGATCTAACTGAGTGTTACACTGAGTCGGCTAACTGTGGGCAATCTGAGTGTTACACTGAGTCAGGTAACTGTGGGCAATCTAACGGGAGTGTTAATTGTGGGCAATCTGAGCCGGCAATTTATGAATGTGTTGCCGTCTGTGTAGTGTGTAGTGTACACTCACCATTCATAATATCTGTCACTAGTCATTTGTGGATTGTGCCTTGTAGTAGTATTGAGTGTTCATCAGTTGCCAACTGTAATGGGTGCCAACTGTAATGGGTAGTAATTTGCAAGTTATATTTCTGCCATGTAGTGCTGGCAAGATGGGATGAGCCTACTGTGTGTAAGAGTGTGGGGGGGGGCACTCCATCCACTCGTACTAGGATGGGGTCTGGTTTCCTGGAATCAAATCACCTTACTCTATCCCGACGACAGTTCATAACACAGGATTTTGCTTATCTATGATTTAAATAGGTATCCAGTTAATAGAGATATTTATAATGGGGTTGGTATTGTTTTGTGCTTGGTGCTGCGCATGCTTCTCTTTGAACCTCATGGAACGCAGGACACATATTTGGCATTCTCTTGGCGATTATAAATAAGCCTTCAGTTGAGTCATGATCCTCCATTCATCAATTAGTTATAAGAGGCACGATTGGTCTGCCCAGCGTCAGTGTTCAGTGCTATCACCTGTATTTGCATTTGTGTCTAGTGAGCTGGTCTATTGTGCTCCCATTTATTACACAATTTACATCTCCTTATTCACCATCATCGTCTGGCTGGATAACATAGAGGTGTCTATCACGTTGCCTCTAACCAGACACGCTAGTGATAAACCTTTAGTATCGTCGTGCTTGTTGCTGAGTGCTTCTTCTTTTGTAAGTGAACAACAATTTCATCTTTAGACAAAAAGCTCGAGTACTATTCGACGTCCGATGAATGCATTTATGATTTTCTCCAAGAGACACCGACCGTTAGTACACCAGCGGCACCCGAACCAGGACAACAGAACCGTCAGTAAGATTCTGGGAGAGTGGTGGTATGCACTGGAACCGGCTGCCAAGCAGCAGTATCACCAACTTGCTTCACAGGTATGAATGACTCTATTATCTGGGGCTTATGGACTAGACGTTTATAATACAATCCTGGTGAAGTCGTTTATGCAATTGGAAATTTGTGGTCTACGCAATTTTGTTGACCACTTGATAGTAAGAATTATTGCGCAAACCAAAGAAAATTATTCTGAGTAAACAGCTGGTGATCCTGATGAGACTTGGCCTTGGTAGAAGAGAAAAGCCAGTGAGCAAGGTAAACACATTCACTGTGAACCAAGATTAGGCAATCCTTTCTGTAGCACCCCCATTTATATTGCTAAAGATTTCTATTAGTTGAGAATGAGTATCCGAGTGGGTTTAGAGTTATCGCTGCTAACCCTTGTGAGAGAACTGAATATAGAGCTATGTGAAGGGACCATTCGATTTGTATTGGGTATATATTATGTGAACAATGTGAATCATGGTTTCTATTATCAATGAATGATGTCTAAACTCTGATCGGTCATCTTTAATTATCTTCCCATGGGAGTTAGCAGGGAGGAAATCACTTTTTCTCTTTCAAACGCCAGCGTTATCCTCCTGTTTACTTTCTATGTTGGGGTGAAGCAAGTGACCGCGTTGTGTGATTTCAATTATTTTCGAAACTGAATGTGGTAGGCACACTTTCTGAACGTGCCATAAAAAGCAGTAACGAAATACGATAAACTACAGCAATATCAATTCATTGATAGGCTGGCTCAACATCAAAACATCTCAGGTTCAACTCTGCCCAGTTTCAGCACGAGCTTCTCCCATCATTTCTAGCTTCTGCCCTTCCAGAACAAATCCGAGGTTTTACAACTCTACCAAATAGGATGACCTACTGCCCACAATACAACCATAAATAAAACAAGTGTAACACTGATGGTGGTTTTAGGTGAAGGAGGCTCATTTTAAGGCTCACCCAGAGTGGAAGTGGTGCTCTAAGGATAGGAGGAAGTCGAGCAGTTCTGTGAGAGGAGAGGATGATGAGGAGCCTCCTGGTATTTCCAGAGAGCTGTATAATGTCAGCGGTAATTCAACTCCGCTGTATCTGCTTTTCAGATGATGGGCTCATGAAGAATATGATCGCACTTCTGAACATAAAATGGATGCGGCTGCTTAATTGAGCATTTAGCTTCCATATTCCTGATACAGAACCAAGCTAGATTTTTTTGTGATTACATATGATCTGGGCATTCTTGAAGTCTTGTGGACCATTTTGAAATCCACTTAGAGTGAAAGTATTTTATCTTAGGACACTTGCCTTGTTGCTCCCTAGTAATATTGGCTACTAGTGTCATAGCCCATTTAGGGTGTTGCTCAGCACACTTTCACAGAAGACTTGAACCAGTGATCTAAAGAAACTTTATGTTACTGCTTGAACTGGCCCTCTAGTGACTGACCGCGGCATAAATATTAGGGGTCAAGGCCTTATTATTCTGACTCCCATAATATTTAGCCTAGAATATAACCAGACTGTGCAGTGAACCAGTGACATAAAGGATATATGTCACTGAGTGAACCTTATACCCCTGGACTGTGTGCGTATAAGCTGAAATTCCATCTACTGACACCCCACCCATCTCTCAATCACCTATCCACGCGTATTCCCATCTTGCTTTGAAGTAAACTTGCTCCCCCTGATGTCTTGTAGATCTTCCAATGTTTGATCCTACTAACTCAACACCAGATTCAAAACGTAAACCAAGTAAGTGTGACCTTATAGTGGTGTGCAGCAGTGCCCAGTCGCTGCAGGGCTGGTCAGACTATGTTTTGTGACAGCGATATGACACCTTGCTGACATACATACACCACCAACTCATCACTCACTTAGCCATGAATCATACTGGTGTTAAATTGTTGACAGTCGCCTCAACCTTATCACTCGACTGACTCGTGACTTTTCTTTGAACTGGATAGCCTTTCTTTGTTATGGTGACAAGAGGTCACTATTAGTGATGCGGTGCCTGGATGAATCACTAACTAAATAGCCACCCTGGGGTTTCCCAGCATTACTGTCGGTTTTACTCCCATTTCGTCAAAGATATTTCTGGAGTAACAGATGTGTAATTTAGGTCGGTTGCCGTGACAACAGGATAGTGAATCTTTCCAGACAAAAACCTGAGATTTATCAATTGTGATTGGCCCCAAGTAGTAAACAACGCAACCCTCAGAGATTCAGTAGCCAGTGGTCTACACCAAAGAAGGGAAGATAATTACGGCTTGCATCTTTCATTTCCATCTCTGGATTGCCTATAGAACAATGTTGTTTGTTCTGCTCGGACCCTTCCTGGGCCCTACCTTATTCCACAGGGCTATGGAATCTGGAGGTTATGTCAGCTTATTCGATAAGCGATGGTTTAGTAGCTGGCACAGTGTGATTAACATTAGAGGTTCCTAATCTAACTCCCAGTTCACGCATCGCTTTGATCTGTCATCTAATTCGAATTGTGGCATCTGAGGCACACACCATGAATCATCCTGAAAACAAGCCTGTGGCTTGGTGATGCTATCCATGTAAAACAAGCCTGTGGCTTGGCAGTGCTATCCATGTAAAATAACCCTGTGGCTTGGCAGTGCTATCCATGTAAAATAAACCTGTGGCTTGGCAGTGCCATCCATGTAAAATAAGCCTGTGGCTTGGTGATGCTATCCATGTAAAACAAGCCTGTGGCTTGGCAGTGCTATCCATGTAAAATAAACCTGTGGCTTGGCAGTGCCATCCATGTAAAATAAACCTGTGGCTTGGTGATGCTATCCGTGTAAAACAAGCCTGTAGCTTGGTGGTGCTATCCGTGTAAAAAGCTAATCTTGTCTCATCTTGTTCAGTCAGTTTGTTTATCTTTAGGTATCTCAGTACGAAAGCCATCATCAAGTTCTATAGACTTATCTTGCCGGGAGGAAGTACCCGCCAGTGATGATGATGCTGAGGTCCAGTCTTCCCCTGACCGACCTGCCCTGAGACCCACACCTATAAAACCCGCCAGTAGTGAGGTGAGTTCGTCTGGGGTCCCAGAAAGGGAAGGACGCGGCATCCCCGTGATATATACAAAGAACCTTAGAATTTGTGGAAACTAAAATAATTTCATCTGAGCGATGTCCCTGGAGCGCTAGGGGGAACCGCTAGGGGGTGCCGGCCATGACTCACTTGTGGATAGTCTTGTCTATCGCCGTGTAGTGAAAATTAGAATCAGAAATAAGTTATAACTGTATGATTAGGAGGTAAAATGATTTGACAGTCCTGCACATTATAATCCATCATTGATGAAGATGACTTGTATAGGAAATTGTATTTAGTTGTTATCATACCATATGATCATACTTAGCTCAGAGGTGCTGATATGATAAATTGTTGAAAATGGGAAAATCTGGTGAGAGGCGCTCACAATCATAGCGGGAAGTCTGATACTCGAGTGATGATTTTATGGTTTCGAGCCCAGTGCCTCGGCCACTATTACAGCTTATTTACCTCAGTGTATGTCTCAGATGAAGTAGTGTAGGGGTTTCATTGTTGTATATTGTGGTGCTGCGGACTGACGCCTTACCTTAATTTTGTAGGAAAGTTTGGTACGCCCTTCCAGTAGCTCCTGTTTCCACCCTAGGGCAAGGGTTTTCAAAGCCCACCAGAAGGATCGCTCACAACATGGTCAGTATAGCAAAGTCATTACACTCAATCTATATTGACTTCGGTTAGGAATTTCATAGCCCCTTACCTACAAGCCTCTTGTAATTACAGAGCTAACAAAGACCTCCTCCAACACTTCACAATACTCATTACTCAAACAATCAGTACAAGGCATGGGCCGCAAGGTACACCTAACTAATGGACAAACTGGTAAGTAGCGGTCTACTGAATTATCAGCATTAGGGGAGGATAACTCCAATATCTGTCTTTCCAAGCCTCCAAAGATGCCAGTGTGCATGACTTCTCATCAGCGTGTATATGATTCTTGTGTAAGCGCACTCATGGGTCTCGGAAACCTGATTGGGTGGTCTGCAAAGAGTCCACAGAAAAGATAGAATAGCTTTGATTTGTAACCTTCAACTATTCAAGTTATATAGTGGACACTGAGTTATATAGTGGACACTGAGTTATATAGTGGACACTGAGTTATATAGTGGACACTGAGTTATGTAGTGGACACTGAGTTATATAGTGGACACTGAGTTATATAGTGGACACTGAGTTATATAGTGGACACTGGACAGCGACCTGTCGTTCAACAGGAGCATTTCTATTTGGAAGATTTCTTTTAGGGGTTTTCAACTCCCGGGTCACAAGTTTTCATCCTATAACACACCATTTTATCACGGAGAATTGTCTGTGACTGTAGTATATTGTACTGTAGGAATGTCAGTTACTGTGAGTGTACCTATCAGTTCTGCGCCCACTCCTGTCACAGCTAGCCAGATCCCAGTTCAGTATCTGCTACCCTGGACTGATCAGACTCAACCAAGGCAGTCCGTAGTAAACATGTCACTTCCTGGAACCAATGAACGCACACCTCTACACATTCAATCGACCAATCATCTACCACCGCACCAAAAACTACCCAATCAGCCTATACCAAGGTAAGGATGAGCAGATATATATGATTATTATAGACTGGGGCTGTAACCGGGTATTTATCTGAGCAGTTTTCTCTGAACGAACATAAGATAGAATAAATTAATGTTACTTGAATAACAGACAGAGGTGGCGAGACAGCATCATGTATGAGCCAAAAACCTTCAGTTCAGTATTGGAAATGTAGCATTTATTGAAATGGATTTAAAACTTTCAGAATTTTACGTTTACAAGTCTGAAAATCCGATGATGTGATGAAGAGTTGAGTTTCATACCATCACTCTGATTGTAGTGGCGTATCGGGACAAACATGGCCACCATCATCAGCTCATGCTCTGATAGCTCCCCGGCCAGAGACACTCACTCAAGCTGCTTCTGGTGAGTCACTGAGGGAGTGGATGAAGTCAGAGGAGTCTTCCCATAGCTGTCAATTTGTCTCTATGTGGATAATATTTTCAGAGTGACTTCAGGATGTCACTATTCAGTGAGAAGGGAAGTTCATTCTCATTGGTAGCCATTGGGTGTTTCGCTTCTACTGAAACTTAACTTAAGTTTTGTAATCTTTCTTTAAACCCTTGACAGTTTCACATCAAATAAAGTTTCGCTTTTTGCCCTCAATTCGTCAACTATCCTTGGTATGATCACGCATGCTTGAGAGATCCGTCTTTCCCTCATAGGTTCAGTGAGTGAGAAAATCACAGTGGCTGGTGTGGGCTATGTAAGCGGAGGCAAGCAGCCACCTGGTGGCCGTGTCAAGGCTACAACGGCGAGTATTCCAGTCGAACTCAATCCACACATAAATAAAAGTGGAGGGAAATCACAGGAGTCATCTCCCCATCGCACAGATCAGGTGCGCCCATACATCTCTACCGCTTCATAGAGGGTGCATTTAGGTTTACCATGAAGAAAAATCTTATAGTTGGTAACTACTGCTGCGTCAATTTTTTTGTTATAAGCGAGTTCTTCCTTTTCATAACCAATTCCCCATCGTTAGTACTCTAATATAAAAGCACTATAACAGCTCCTACATTTCCTCAGCCATTCCTTCTACATCAGTGGCCACCACATCATCTATATACTGGTAGAGTTGTTCTCCCTTCATCAGAGTATAAATTTATTCACTTCTTCCCATTCCGGGCTTCCTTCATCCTTTAGTCTCTCATTTCTTCAGCAAATCTCAAGCCGATCTACTCACAAACACAGGGTCGTTTCATTTGATTAATTGCTTTAGGCGAGCAAATCAGGTCCTCCACCGGCTATCAAAGTAACGAGTCCGGCAGCAGATTCGGCCAGAGACGAGCTCCTCAGTCCTTCTGCCAAGGTCAGTGGCTAGTTACGGAAACTAAATTCGGAGTTGCCTTCTTTGTTTACTTTTTTATCATGGAATGACAACTCCTTTATTTTCCACCCTGGGAAAGGGGTGGCAGGAAACTGATCATATCGGTTTTGGATTCCAACTGAACACTTTCTGGGTAAATCATTCTCTAAGGAGAGACCAAAGGAGTCCTACACAATGAGTGTCTTGTAAGTGGAGGCTCCTCTCCGCTACATATCGCACCTCAAACAGAGCATTATACCTGTCCTGTCCATCACAATCCCGTTTTACTATTTTATACTGCAGTTTGCAATCAGTCGTCAGTATCTAATATCAGGTTCAATTAAATTCTAATCTTAAGTTTAACAAGACAGTTTTGTTTTGCCCAACTTTTGATCAAATCTATGACATAACTTCTTAGTATTATACTATTTCACCAGAATGTAATAATTGTTGACTGTGGTCTCACTTATCTAATTGTCTATCGGGGTTTCTTCCTCATATCTCTTTTCCTTAGAAAATGTATTTATGATGCTGAATGCTTGCTGGGTTTTCAGTGCTTACATTGGAGTTGTCTTCTTGTGGCTTTTTATTGCATGGGAAGATAGCTCTTAATGTAAATTGTCTCCATTTTGCAGAAGGAGAAGAAGATCCCGCCACCATTTGCATTACCTACTCACATGGCGGATGCGATGCCTTCACCACTCAGTACTAAAAGTCCTCTCAGGAGTGGCTCATTTTTCAAGAAGAACTTTGACACTCAAAGAGACAAGTAAGTCAACCAATCAAAAATTTAATTAGTGGTGAAGTGATCAAATCAGAATAACTTTCACTTCTAAGGACTTCCCTATTGGCGATTTCCACTAATGACCCCAAAGTTGCTCTTATTTGGCCTTGGAGATGAATGTGTGAGTTGACCTGTCGATTATATTTCATTAAACGCATGGCATGGCATTGATAGACGTGATAAAGATGACAATAAAGTGAATGAATTCCAGAAGCTCTTCACAGTCTGCTATACACCGAGATCCGTGCACTACAGTCTGCTATACACTGAGATCCGTGCACTACAGTCTGCTATACACTGAGATCCGTGCACTACAGTCTGCTATACACCGAGATCCGTGCAGTACAGTCTGCTATACACCGGGATCCGTGCAGGACAGTCTGCTATACACCGAGATACGTGCAGGACAGTCTGCTATACACCGAGATCCGTGCAGTACAGTCTGCTATACACCGAGATACGTGCAGTACAGTCTGCTATACACCGAGATACGTGCAGTACAGTCTGCTATACACCGGGATCCGTGCAGGACAGTCTGCTATACACCGAGATCCGTGCACTACAGTCTGCTATACAGCGAGATACGTGCAGGACAGTCTGCTATACAGCGAGATACGTGC
>Ga0224501_10003722_pt1 | contig 12037 bp, 13 predicted proteins | sample SF_Oct11_sed_USG_4_FD_169105 | JGI IMG/M metagenome (GOLD analysis project Ga0224501, IMG submission 169105) | Sediment microbial communities from San Francisco Bay, California, United States - SF_Oct11_sed_USGS_8_1 | ecosystem: Environmental > Aquatic > Marine > Sediment | place: USA... | reverse complement strand
TAACATTTAAGAAGGGGTAACTGGTATGAGTAACATGGGCTCACAAGTTTGATTCACTCATGATGGTCCAGTGAAATGGCTCTTTACTTACCTCATCCGGGTTTTCACTGGTGATTCGAGCGGCTATCACATGACCCTTAGCTTGCGGTTGAACGTCTGGGTTATCAAAGTCTATCATAGAGTCACCCCAGACATCAGCTCCGTGAAGCAGCCGAATATCCTTAATACGGTGCAAAGGGATTCCCATAGCGATCTATAACACATGGGGTGGCAACTCCAGTTAGGAAAGTCACAGTTTATCACGACAGGACAGCGCTAATTATAGATAAGCGGCCAAGCTAGGAGAAAGTAACTCGAAAAATGACCTCCGGGGCAGGTCAAGACCATTTTAGGGTAGGGTGCGCTTAGTTCTCTTGCGAGATTCTTTAAAGGAAAGTCCAGCTTACAGACTCCCAACGGCATCTCCGAGTAGGTACCTGTAACTGGGCGGCTGGAAGGTTGACATCTGCTACCATTTCTGTGCACGGATGCTCCACTTGCAGCCTTGGATTGAGCTCTAAGAAATGGAATTGTTTGGTCGCAGGATCATAGAGATATTCCACAGTACCAGCGCTCACGTATCCCACCATCTTAGCAAGCCTCACAGCGCACTACAATACAGCAGAGCACAATATTAACCAGCAGCCATCCAGCTTAAATTCAAACACAAGATCTAATAGCCACTCTCATTGAAATAGCCACTCTTTGGTTATTAGTATTTGGTTAATCAAAATGTTATATTGGTTGATCAATGAGGTCACTTATGGCAGATCAGACCCTTGCCCCTTTGACCCTTGCACCTGTACTAAGAACATAAGAGATAAGCAACTCCATCGATGGTTATCACAGTCTACAAACGCCTAGCCGACCAACCGTTCAAAGTGTTAAGTTTAATAAGGGTGAACTATGAACTAGAAGACTCTAAATCTCAGATGACCATTATTTCAAAATGAAATGCAATATTTCATGTATCTTTCTACAAGGGCATTGATTAGGCCCCCTATTTACCAGACATCCCAAGCCGGAGACTTTCTTTGGAGCAGTAGGAGCTAACAATTATGTGAAGAGCTCGCAGTCATGACAGGAGCCAGATATCATCGCCAGGACTTGAACTCAGGATATTTTGATCTTGAGTCAGGCATTCCAGTCAATGAGCTATTTTGCTAATTCGTCTCCAGTTAGAACCTAGATATTTAAATTGGTCACAAACCTTCTCCATCTCCCTGAACACTCCTTCATCCGCGATCTCAGCTGGTGCCTCCTCAATAATCTTCTGATGTCTTCTTTGGATTGAGCAGTCACGCCCGAATAAGGAGATGGCATTACCATACTGATCAGCGAGCAGCTGCACCTCCAGGTGCCGAGCTTTACTAGCCAACTTCATAATGAATATGGGAGAGCCAGGCACCTCCATCTGTACCTTAAATTGGAACTTGAGATTGAACTATTAAACATCACAACCAACAACAGAAGTATATATCCGCGGGTGTTTACTGGCTCCATGAATTTGTATGAGTATGGCTGAGTCAGGCGCTTCATCGGTTAATTGAGAAACATACACAGCTGAGGTCAGTTTCCAGTCCATTTAGTCTACATCTGACATTGACCGGTTCATGTTCGCTTCCATGTTATTCAAATGAAAACATTGAATTTCACTGGAGCTATTGGATGCTCGCATACACAATACATACATATACTGCAGCAGTAGGAGGTATCCCCTTGAATCCTAAATACAAACCAGCCATGCCAGCATCGCCTATCGCAAGGAACTACCCCAACAACGAACAGTGGGCACCATTGGTAGTGTATGGCAAGAGAGCACCCCTTCGAACGAAACTACGGGGCCGGCACAAACACGCTATGAAAACGAACAGTCGGAAATGCCAAACAGCGCACGCGCGGCCATTCCTTGAGCCCGCGGGCTTTAGCCAACTGGTTCTAGTCCTTGACCTCTAACTCAGATTGTTGTTACCACCGGCTGTCAGTAGCAACATCGCTGCGTTCCTACAGCTATCAACGACCTCTAGCGGAGAAGACCGCTGGCTGAATTTGCAAATTCAGCGCTCACGAAGAATGGTTACTTCGTAACAACCGCTGACTTGCTCACACCGGTGTTAGTCCTACTTCGAGCAGGCAGGTACTAACGGCACACCTACTTAATGCCCCGATGCGCTCGATCTATCCGCTCGCGTGCCGCCCCTAGTGTAGCGTAATCTGTTTTCTTAGCCACTCCATACATCGGACATTGGGGCACGCGCCGCTGTAGCCAGGTACGTTCTGCGAAAGGCTTAGCGTTGGCTGGTTTTGGCACCCCTGTAGAACTAGACCCCTTCTCAGAAACTAACTAGGTTACGTTTCCTTCGAAGGGGTGATGATCTACAGATAGTATATTGTGTAACTGTACTAATAACCAACCTGTCGGAAGAGTGTCGCAAAGTTATCAGCATCATTGGCACGTCTGATGCCTTTTCCACCACCCCCTTCGCTCGCCTTTATCATGACCGGATAGCCGATCTTATTCGCTGAGGTGAGAGCGGCCTCGATAGTATGTACGCACCCCTGTTTATACGTCTCATCCGGAATGGTGATGACACCACTGCCAGGTTCCCAATCCACAGAGAGTCCTGCAAACAGGAAAAGGGATCTGGTCATTGAGGGCTTTATTCTCAGATGGCCCAGTGGATGGCCAGTAGAACTATAAAGCTGCTTATGAGAGGTAGCTTTTAAACCAGACTTTGAGTAAGAGAGATGATGACCAGAAAAGAGATCAGAGGATACCGTCAACTTTATCTGGAGAGGTCTCCATGGTCTTCCTCTGATACCCAGTCTCTGTACACCGATACTGATGATATGAGAATATTAGAATCCGACCTACCAAAGGCTGGGTTCGGGGGTTTACATCAGTCTACTTTACGGGAAGGGCAGTGTGGTCAGCTTGAAGCCTCTCAGAGTTATACCTCCCTCCCCCAACTTCCCTGCATACACCCTGGCACCACAACAGTGTATTGCGGTGTATCACACCCAGAAACAGATTCACATACCTGACCCGCTCCAGGGCAGAGTTGGCACACCTGCGGTCTGTGCAACAATGGATGAAGCGATTTTATCCCCTAGAGCCCACATCGCTCTCTCTGGCGGGCCTATGAAAGCGAGGCCGTATTTATGAAGCAGCTCGGGCAGCTTGGGGTTTTCGGATGCATGGCCCCAGCCAGCCCAAACAGCCTACAATGGAATATGGAAAAAAAATCAGATGATCGCTGGAAGCTGGAAACACATTTCTCAGTCTCTGTTCACCACTAAACCTGATTCCGGGTCTGCCACTACCTGTGCATATACAGAGTGAGCACTGTACAAAATAAACAAAAATATACAGTTAGTTATTTCTACACCCACTTACACACAATGTAGCTACTACACACAGGTCCCACCTAGTTTGCCGCATCTACCTGCACTTGTGTCCGGCGGGCGATATCCAGAATAAGCTCCACGTTGGCGTAATTATTGTTATTTGCTCCTCCTGTCACTGGCACATACTGATCAGCCATTCGTATGAACTCGGCGTTTGCCTTCAGGTCTTCGGGGGTTACCATGACGACAAACTTTATGATTCTCTCATTTTTGAATACCTCATAGGCCCATCTTCTTATAGATCTCATGCATTTCACAGCGGCTATGCCATTGTTGGCAATGAGTACCTACATACAGAATAACAGGTTAGGGAGTCATAGAGCAAACTGCTGTGCCCCAATGACTTTTGAGTATTTTGGTTCTTTTTTCTTTCTAAGAACAAACTCTTGAACCTGAATTTTGAGAATTGTTACCACCCAACATTATATAACCCCAAACTGAACCCAGTTGGGGAGGGGGGGTTATTTATCCTAAATATTGAGTAATACACACTGCCCAAGAGCACCGGTCCAGCTTTTGTCACAGCAAGAGAGGCATTGTGGGACAATTTAGAGATTACCAAATTACGATAGTATCATAGTGATAAATGCTGATAGGCCCGCGCTGAATTCCTACTGTAAGATAAACGGGACTAGCACCTGCCTACTTACCCCCACTACCAGGCTGCGTTACCTAAAGGGATTATGTCATGGCCAAAGGTGTCTTCACTAGTTTTCAGATTCTGAAGCCTACCACGAACAAATGGACCCAATACCCAGCTCAAATAGAAGCTTAGATATAGACCTATCCAATGCATATACTTAAAGCACTCGGCGACGCACTTTTCGGACCGTCGACACAACACAGAGCTGTGTTTGCATTGGTTTCTCGGCTTACGCGCCGATGTTTGGAAAATCCTCTTGCAGATGCACACTAGACCTGTAGTTACACGAGTCTATATAGAGAAAATGTTCAACAAAAATATAGAAATAGGGTTTCAGAGTGCAGTTTTTCACCTGTCAGTAAGCGTTGGCGCCATTATTGTTAAATGATAGAGGTCCGGGCGAAACTGCCTTTTTTTAGGGCTAGGAAAAACCGGCAAAACATTTCCTATAACTTAAGTTTTCTCCAACCTTACGCTCAATTTTAAGTTCTACTCGATGTTATAAAGGGGTGAAGATCATTAGGTTACTAAGTTTTAGTTATTAGATCCCATTTTATTTCTATTTGAGCCATTTGGGCCGTAGTTATTCGAGTGACCGGTATTCCTTTTGTGGAAAAAGTCCACTCGCTATCGCTGCAATGAATGCCTCCTTTCAAGAGTAGGGAACACAACTCCAAAAGTGCATCTACCATCAAACATGTCATAACCCCTTTTAATCTTTACCTATCACTACCAGCTTGGTGAGGCTGCAGTACCCATAGAGTTATTCCCAGAGTGGAGGATAGCGTTGTGGCAGCACTTAATCTTTACTTAAAACCACTAGCGTTGGAACACTCGCCTACTAAATCTCACCAGAAAGTATTCTGCTACGGGAGGATAACTCCTGGGTCTCAAAAGAACTGCATTGCGCTCTATTCTGTCTCAAGTGTCCAAATTGTTTTGCAGCACGACTGACACCCATTGCCAAAAAATATCTGTTTATATCTGCTCAGTGATACCTTGTTAATGACACGGGTGCCAGCAAACCTCTTGACAAACTCCTCCGGGGTGGCGACGTGAATTGCGTGCTTTCCTCCACCATTTAGGCCGCGTCGACTGTCAAAGATAATATGCTACGACGTCTTGAAAAGAGTCAGGTCACTCAAGACAGGGCAACTTTAATTCATCTTGCATTCAGCCAATGGCCCATAGCATTTCCATAGAGAGAATTACTCTATGGGTGAGTCTGGATTCCAAACCTATTACGTACTTATGTTGGGATTGCTTGACTGAAGTAGAGACAGAGAGCAAGAGATGGTTGAAGCAAAGACTGGTCAGTTCAATTTTTATGATAGAAAGATGGGAAATGGCATCTTCACACACCCCTGAAAGCGGGAAGCTAGTTAAATAGGTTCACCATCATTGCTATTGCTGATAAACTAACCTAAAAATGATTGGACTTGAAGTCACTTCTAATTCAGATCAATGAGACCAATGAGATCAATGACCTGGATCGCTCTCATTACATCAGCTAGGTAAAGTCTGTGTTCTATAACATGAATGCTGAACAAAACATTGCTGCTCATTAGATTTTTTACAACACAATGAAATATGATGGTGCAAGCAATTGCAAGACACGAATGGTTACGACTACGCAAATGGACCTTCCAGGAGATCAGTATGCGAGCCAGTAAAGCAACGACAGTGATGCTTGACTTACCTATGATACCAAGAGGGCCTAGAAATAAAATCCATTTGCGAAATAAAAAATAGGCTGGTCTTTTTTGTTCTCAAGTCAACCGATTCTCTCTGATGTGCGAGATCCCAAAAGACCAAAGTCGAGGGAAGAATTTGGGAAGTCTCATCAGTGGGGTAGCAGATCAATAGATGACAGCGCCAATTGGGCAGTAACTTCATGTTTGATCGCTCGGTAAGTAAACTTCGTCAGTATGCCAGGCAGTTTTCCCCAGATAACTTCTAATCTTTAGCGCACTTTCATTCAAGCCCGATTTCTAAGCCACTGACATAACGCACTGTATCAATCGGCAATAAAAAATCTAAAACTAACAAGGAAAAATACTCCTGTTTGCATGAGATGACCAGTGATGAGATAAGCCACTACTAATAAAGCAAATCAAGCCTTTAATTGTCAGCACCATCTACATTAGGTCCTCAGGATGATCACATGGTGATAGGAAACACATCCTGTGCGACAGTACTCAGTAGTAGTAGGCTAGTTAACTGGTGATCTGCTTATGTCAGCCTGGGGGACCGGGTGGGTATATTAGATCAGCCCAATTAGCTGTTTTTTCTGCATATCGGCCACTCAATCCGCCTCAAACTCGATACAACCATACTGAACTGGAATTCTGAACTGGGTTTTGCAGTGAATATAATTAGGTTAGGTCACCTGTTGTTTCTCCGCAAAGCTCCGATAGAGCCATCGGGGCTCTCAGCCGAATCCGTCGAGTCAGACGTACTCTGATTACTAGAGTTACTGCCAAGCCGTTTCAGTAACCTCTGATTAGGCTCATCCTCTTCCATGCTGAAAAGAATTGGACTAATATAGAGCCTTTCGAAGATCACACCCTTTACAGCGCACCAAAGCGTACCCCATTTGGTATGGCACAGCATAGACCATCTTAAAAAACATGTGCTGTTGCAATCCACTTTGCCTCCGATCTGGCTCGGATCAATCACAGTCCGGGTCTACTCTGGTGTTGCATCGAACACAAAGTAGCTGGAAAATGCCACTCAGTGTTGCTAGCCATGTAAAATGAAAGAAAAACAAAGGTGTAAATAATCAGTGATGCATCCAGCGGGCAGAAGAGACTGTTGGTTCTAGTTCGACTGCCCGTTCCTCCAGCCTTTATTTCCACCAACAGCTAGGATGAGGCTACTCATATTCTCTGGGCAACACAGCGACCAACCTAACCATGAGACAGACCAGTAACCACTTTGTCTAGGAATTAAAGTCAATGCAAAACAACATTATGTAATCGGTCTGCCAACCTCCTACCAAAACAACTGGCTATACTCCAGGTAGGCTAGCTATGCTATATCCCACAAGGGTAGTGCAGCCAGTGTAGCCGGGACATATTATGGACACATTATGCATCCACAGGGTGTATATCGAGAGAAAACTGATGAACTGTTGGAAAGACTGGATGACAACTCTGAGTTCATAGAAGAAACCGTGAAGTGCAATATATTGAAAATACATGTAGTAGGAATCACATGCTGGTGATTTGATGTTGCATTGCATCAAGGCGATCTTTAATTATCCAGCCTTTTATTATCCACTGATTCAATCTTAGTGATCCTAAAATTTACTCATGAATTTCTAAAATATCCTTTAAAACAATGTTATACCACAACAGCTTAAACAAGTATAGCCTAGTCCGTTCCGGTATAAGAAGCAGTCCGCTTGCCGTGTGTACAGGAACCAAGCTCGTATTCTTCGAGAACTGGGAAGTATACGAGACCCCGCAAATCGCTCCCTAAACATCTCTTTCGGGTTTAGATCTCAACATAACTTACAATATTCCAGTCCTGAAGTGTCGGGTAAATTGCGCGATCACTCAAATAGCATGCATGTCCAATGACTCAGAAACTACCGGTGTATGCAGAACATGGTGTCTGTGCTACACAGCATATTGTCTACTCAATCCACACTCGATAGTCCATCACAACTCACAACCAGGCAGACAGCCGACTTACCGATTATAAGGCTGCATGGCCACCCTGTTTCTTGTATATACTGTTCCTAATGACAAACCAGCATCAGCGGTTGTACTCCACAGATGTGATCTACTGTCCAGGGAAGCAATGAATGAAAGTACGGTCACAGAAAGGCTATGGCCAACTGGAGGACTGATAACCATGGTTCAAGGTTACCTTGATAACAACATGAAATACTTAGCACCAGATAAAAATTACACAGATCCTGCATTTAGCTGCTAAAAAGCTGTGCGCAAAATTCATTGCGCTTTCAAAGGCACAGGCCAAATGTTATCTACGGTGTGCCTGATCCGAACTATAATGTAGATTCAGACCAACTATCTCCTGTATGTATACAGGCTGCTTAACATCATGGACCTAGTTATTGACACACTGTGGTTAGGTCATTGTGCGCAAGTGCGGGTGACCTTATCCTGGTCTATTCATATCAGACCATATGGTCCAATTAAAGATGGCAGTAAGCCATACAAAATGAGGCCATACCGAGTAATACAAAGAGAGCATGGGGGCCATAAAATCAAGTTAAAAAATGCAGCTAAGCATAGCAATCATTTCAGGGAAAGTAAAACTGTATTGGTACTCATTTTATAAAGAAATGGCGACTTGTATGCCTCCAAAATTACCTCTATGAGGAAACAGCTACAGTGATCAATACAGGTAGGTAGTCATGCCTGAACGAACAGATTATAGCGCGATATGGCCCCATATTCAAACGCGCCGGCTGCGCAACCGATCAAAGCGCCTGACTGCCTGACCAGAGTTCACAGAGCTTTACTAAAAACCTACAGGGCTTTGGCATACAATTCGAGTTTTATAACATCAGTAGCTAAAGTTTTTAGGGGTACCAATGTAAATGAGGCAGCTTTATTTTCCTTATCCTCATCCACACGAACCCAAACACTCGATTGATCCACTCGCTTATCATTCGTATCGACTTCAACGCGCCATGTGATGTCATCACTATCAGCACGGGAAGCCAGGTAACTGTCGACAATCGAGAGTTTGAGTAGACAGCATTTTAACCCATATTGCAGATCATTCAGTTGCTCCTGAGTGGTTACATTGCTGAGAAAGTCAAAGGAAAATGTGAACTGCTCCCAACCAGAACTTTCGGACCCGATAAATATATGAACTCTATACAGCTTGGCATGATTAAGTATGTCTGTCAAACTTTCTATGATGCTTGTGATATAGGAAAAGACATCTGGATGATAGCAGATTTGGACTGGGGTATGAAACTTCTGGCGTAGCTTGAAGGCTCCAGCGGGGTATACATTGCGTGAGTGGAGTAGACTATGGATAGCGACAGTGAGAAAATCGGAGACCAAGTCCTTAGCCAACTGAGTCAACGTCTTCTGCTGCACGGAAGCCATAAAGGGACTACAAAACGGGGAGGTCTGCTCACACAACAAAGAGATGCGCTGGGTCGAGCTAGCGAAACCACCGAAATGTAACAGGGATAAAAACCAGGGGAAAGACGAAAAGAAGCAAGAAAAGAAGCTAAAAGGGTTGAGTTTTGCACAAGACAGACTTTGCAATAAAAGAAACAAACTAGCGATCTCATAGAATTTCCTTTATTTCACTGAGCAGTGAAATAGCAGGCAGTGGTACAGCGTCTGAGGTTGTCTTACCTGTTTAAAGGCCTTCCGATGATTCTAGATCCTACAAGTAAAATGAAAATGCACACTACTGAGAACCGAATACACAACATTAAACTTTTAGTAGGGGTTGAACAAATTCAATGCACCAATCTTTGGACACAATCTCGGAGTATCAACTGTTACAGAGCCTACAATTGTGGCTAAAATCACACTGACGGTGACTACCGACTTAGTGAGTTGTTCTAACATCTACTGACAGTGACCGATACAACAATCGGCTATTTCTCATGTATTTCAGGGGGCCATGATAGCTCAATTGGATCAATCAAAAATGGAGGTTCCACTTCCAACCAGTGGATGAGGGTCAAGATCACTCCACAGATGTTAACGATCCACCTCTTCCTCTTATATAGGAGTAGCCAAATTCTCCACGGGTGACGTGTAAAACTAAGAGAAATGGCTTAGGTTGACTGACCAGTAAGTGAGTAACCTGAGGAAGGCAACAGAAAGCCACCTCAGTACTATCCCACGACACCATCATGACAAGCATGCAAGCCAGATGAGGTACCTGCCTTCGGACAGAATACCTCATTTACATTTATTACATTTAATGATTTATCAGTCACTCAGTCAATTGGATCTTATCACAATAATTCATTAATTGTGTGCATTTCCATCATAATTTCATGAATCAGTCATTGAGTCAATCACTCAATAGTCAGTGACTTAGTTACCAAATTAGTAGTTAGCTACCCAACCACTGAACCATGAATGAATCATGGAGTGGCTCAGTCTGTGCCAGTATCACACTCACAGTTAGTGAGTTACACTTACAATCAGTAATGTAATGTGAGTCACAGTCAAGGCAGCTATTCGCTCCAAGAGGACTCGCAGTCACACTCACAGTGACGTGAGTCACTCATTGACTCAGTCATGAGTCAGCCAGTGACGAGTCAGACTATCACTGACAGGGACAGCATAGTATAGTGAATATCATCAACAGTGTTACAGTCATTTAGACTTAGAGTTAGAGTTAGTCGCTGCCAGTGTGAGTGTTCTTACTTCTTATGGAAGCTGTTAGTGTTATGTAAATATGTTGAATGTTAGACTTGAATGAAAGTTTGAGTTAGTCTCTAGTCTTTTACTAGTTCTACTTCTAGTCAGACACTCAGTCATTCACTCACTCACCGAGTCAGCCGGTCAATCACTCACAGTCACTAACTCCACTGTCAGTCACTCAGTCGAGTCAGTGCGAGTGTGACTGAGTGTGTCAGTCGAGTCAGTCAGTGGTGAGTGCACTCCCGTTGTAGTTCACTAGTTGTACTTGTACGGTTGTTACTAAGTTAGAAGTTAGTTACTACTACCAGCCAGTCAGTGATGTTCCTACTTTACTTACCCAGCTGGTTTTGTTAGACTATATGTCCTCCTCTGATTGATGGAACTACGAGCTTTTCCCGGTACAAGTCCAACACGCGTGCCCTGATTGAAGTTGTTGCCAGACGAGCGATTTCAGCTGACTCAATCCTAACATTACCATAAATCTGCCACCGTATATCCAATAACTCTCCCCTTTCTCTAGTTCACTAAGATATTTATTGCCGAAATCTGAACTTTGGTCTAATACTATCAATAAAATTACAATTATAAGTATAGATTTTATATAAATTACTTATTGCCCTACATTATGATGGAAATCTTGGGCATTTCCCAAAGCTTATACAGTCGTTATGGCGTGATGCTCTACTCGGCCCATCTTCAGATTGCGAGGAGAAGCCAACTTCGTAAGCAATCTCGGGCGATCAGAGGAACGAAACAGCACAACATTGTTTTTATGTTGCCATCGTAGCTTGAGAATAAGCGTGACCCTCGGAAATTTTACGACCAAAACTGGTTAACTCAAAATTGGTCACAAGATCTCCACCAACCCAACACCATGACACTGAATATGTCTACCCGCTCAAGCACATTGAATATGGACTTTGAATCCAGAACCAGGTAATCCAAATGGTCAGGCCCTACTGTGTTGTTAACTGTAGTGTTGTGCACCTGTAACTCAGTAACTGTGTAACTGTAAAGTGGAAGTGTAACCACTAACTGTAACTTGTCAGTGTACTGTAAGTCCGTGGCTCACTCACTGCAAGTTATTAACTCAGTGAGTGAGTGGTTGGTCGAGTCAGTAGTCACTGACTGAGTGGCTCTGTCATTATTTTGCTAACTAACTGGATGTGAAATGCACATGTAACTGTAGCTCATCAACCTTAGGAGTTAGGTACGACTATGATTGTTAGTAACTCAATAACTCATTTACAGTTGGGTTGGTCACTGCATCAGAATTAGTCAGTGGCAAGCTAAACAGTATCTCTATGAATGGCTCAATCACTCCACTCCAGTCTAGGATTGGGTGGCTCAGTCAACCACTGACAATGTAAATGTCAACTCACTTATAGGAATTATCAAAAAAGCATAATTGGCACGTAATTTTCTGCGTTTTTTTAGATGTTTTATATGGTGTTGTTTTTTTTAAATGCACAGTGTCACCTAGTTATGTCTCCTAGCAGTGTGGACTGACTTGTCGTGAATGGGGCCAGGTGCAATGTACTTACAATAGCAGCATTAGTTGCTTGTT
>Ga0224501_10003720_pt1 | contig 12046 bp, 13 predicted proteins | sample SF_Oct11_sed_USG_4_FD_169105 | JGI IMG/M metagenome (GOLD analysis project Ga0224501, IMG submission 169105) | Sediment microbial communities from San Francisco Bay, California, United States - SF_Oct11_sed_USGS_8_1 | ecosystem: Environmental > Aquatic > Marine > Sediment | place: USA... | reverse complement strand
GTTATTTTGCCCTCTAAGCATAGTTTTGCAAGACTCTGGTCAATAGTGATAAAATCATCTGTCGACTGCTGCAGCATTGACCTTATCTGATGTGTTTTCGCTTCGCGTATCAGATTCTTCACCCTATATGAATTCACAAGTCTTTCATAGGCAAGAATCCTTCCCTCTCCTTTCTTTGATGAAACTAATCTCTGATTCAAAATAAGGAGAAAATTCTCAGCAAGCTGCACCCTTATCTGTTGCTGTTGATAAGGAGGGAATATATCGATAATTCTTTCTATCGAAGATGTGGATGTATGTGAGTGCAAAGTGCTCAGTACGAGATGGCCTGTATCAGCTGCCTGGAGTGCTATAGCAAAGCTCTCCATATCCCGCATCTCTCCAATCACCATAACATCAGGGGCCTGCCTGAAGATATGTCTAAGACCCTCATTAAAAGAGTCTGTATCAAGCCCCACCTCCCTCTGATTTACATTACTCGCCTTGTGCTTATGAAGATACTCAATTGGGTCTTCTATGGTTATTATGTTGCATTTCCTCTTCGTATTAATGATATCCACCATGGCAGCTAAGGTAGTTGTCTTGCCATGGCCAACAGGACCGGTAATGAGTATGAGACCCTTTGTTTTAAGTGCAAATTCCTCGATCCATGAAGGCAATCCAAGTTCCTTAATATTAGGGATTATCTCTACAACAGGCCTTACTGCTATCGAAATCGAGCCTCTCTGCTTGTATATATTTATTCTGAATCTCCCAATCTCAGGAAATGTACTCGCAAAATCCATTTCCTTTGTCCTATTAAACTCCTCTCGTTGCTCCACAGACATTAACTCATTGGCAAACATCTCAACCTGCTCCGGTTTCAGTGACCTAAAGGAAAGCCTTATCACCTCATTGTCTTTTTTTAGACATGGCGGGACGCCTGCGGTAAGGAGTAAATCCGATGCATTTTCCTCAACAATCTTACGGAATAAAAATTTAATATCTATCATATCAACATCTACTCGCCTCTTCACTCCCGCTATTTCCAGTTCTATCCCACTCAATTGCTCCTTGAGTCTGCCACCCTTGTCTTCGATAATCTTTAACGCAGACGTTATCTGTGAAGAAAGGACTACAACTGGTTGTATAGAACGACCGAGAATAAATTCAAGATCTTTTATGGCTGCAAAATTATGTGGATTCACCATAGCAATAGTGACACTTTTTTCCCCAACGGCGATTGGCAGTGCTCTATAATCTTTCATCTTATTAAAGGGAAGCATATTGATGACCGATGGTTCAATACTGAGCTTATACAGGTTTGCTGAGGGCACACCAAATTGCTTTCCAAGAAATTCCAGTAGTCTGTCTATAGGTAAATAGCCCAGTTCAACGAGTATCTCCCCTACATGGCCTCCGGACTGAGATTGTATCTTCATCGCCTCCTTCAACTGATTGTAGTTGATAAGGCCATGCTGAATCATGATTTCACCGGTTTTCATCCTTTTTCCAGTCTTTATTTTAGGTTCCATTTTATTTCTTTTTTATCTTCCTTTTTAGAAATCATAGTAGCAAATCCGAATATATTTATTCAATAAACCCATTGTGAACCAAGGAGCTTAAATGCTTTCTTGACATGGAATGCACACAATTTGTCCGTTCTTAACCCTTGCTCTTGGTTCCATAACCTTTTCACCACAGAGCTCACACAGTATGCTTGGATATATCCCCGCTTCTGCAGGCAGATTTACTTTTTCTTTTATAATCCTAAAAAGCTTTTTATCCTTTGCTTTTAGTATCGCTTCAATTTTCTTTGATTTTCTTTTATGAATTACTTGCACCACTTCTTTGGAACGGTCCCCGCTCTTGTATCTTTCCCACATCTGTTTTTCCTTCTCTGTTTCGTCAGGAGATTTCCAATAAACAGAAATTCTTATCCCTTCACCATAAGGCCTCTTCACAAACGTATATACCTGTCTTCCATAGTCTTTGAATATCAGGTTCCCCTTTCCAAATGTGCATCCTGTCATAACCTGAATCGCATCTACCGCACATGAGTTATTTTCAACAATTGCGACTATCTCTTCATCAAGTGCCTTCTTGTCAAATTCCTTTATGATGAATTTCGACACTCTGTAACCAAGTGCAAGGCCAGGACATATATGCCCATGGAATTCCACAACGTCTTTGAGGGTTTTCACAGAAATATTGTTTCCCTGTCCTTTCTTTATGAATTGAATGCAACAAAAAGCTTATCATACGTGTCCATTATATGCTCCGGAACCACTCTTACTTCACCAAAAACAGTCATGAAACTGGTATCACCTGCCCATCTCGGTACCATATGGAGATGAACATGCTCTTCCATTCCTGCGCCAGCTACTTTCCCGATATTGATGCCAAGGTTAAAACCCTCTGGCATAAGGGTCTTCTGAAGTGATTTGATAGAGTGCTGTATGACTTTCATAAAATCGAGAAGTGCATCATCTGTAAGTCCATCGAGAGAAGGTGTATGAACATATGGGACAATCATTATATGAGCATTATTATAAGGGTACCTATTCATTATCACAAAGCTATGTGAACTTCTATACAGTATGAGATTATCTTTATCTTTGCTTCTCTCTTGCTTTGGAAATTCGCAGAAGATGCATTCGCCTGCTTTCTCTGACAGTATATAGGTCATCCTCCATGGCGCCCATAGTGTTTTCATGTTGGCCTTACCTCACTCTCCACTTTGCTTTTTTAACTTTTGCAGTACCTTTTGTGCATCTTCCCACGTGAGCCACTTATCCTTGGGATTTCTGATAAGATATGCAGGATGAAATGTGGGCATTAAAGGAATCCCATTGTAATCAAAAAATTTCCCCCGTATCGCAGTGATTTTTAATCCTGGATTTCCGATGAGCGTCTGGGCAGAGATACGACCTAAGCATATGATTACCTCAGGATGTATAATCTCTAACTGCCTTTCTACAAAAATTCTGCATTGCTCTATCTCGTCTTTCTCAGGGTCGCGGTTCATTGGTGGTCTGCACTTTACTATATTTGCAATATACACATCTTCCCGTTTAAACCCCATCTTTTCTATAAGCCTTGTAAGAAGCATGCCTGCATCTCCCACAAAAGGCCTTGCCTGAAGATCCTCTTCCTTGCCTGGAGCCTCACCAATAAACATAAGCCTTGAATAAGGATTGCCTTCCCCAAAAACAATATGTGTCCTGTCTTTTTCGAGCTTGCACCTCCTACACTCGCCAATTTCCTCTCTTAAGGCAATGAGGGCAGCTTCTTTGTCAAGTGATGGCTCATGAGCCACGAGTCGTGAGGCGTGAACTTCCTGACATCTGACTCCTGTTGTTGCGATCCGATCCCGAGACTCTCGACTTCTCGCTATTGACCGACTACTCGCTGCTACCTTTATTGGCAGTCTTTCAAAACCCAGCGTACTATAAAATTCAAGGATCGTCTTAATGTTTTTTATTAACTGTTTTTGCATTATCCTTTCACCGGGCGCTTATTACTATCCTTTTATCTTTCTCCCCATTTTAATTTTGTCCTCAGAGTCTGAAAATAATCCCTGTCGCATGGAATAAGGAGCTTTGCCTTAAACGGTGCCTTTGCAACCTTAACTACATCGTCCTTATCCAGTGGGAAACCAGCGCGTCCGTCAAGTGTGAGGTATACTTCCTCACTCCATGACCTGAGGATTATTTCTATCAGAACATCACCCGGCAAAACTATGGGTCTATTTGCGAGCATATGTGAGCATATCGGTGTCAATACGATACTGTTAAGTGTAGGAAAAAGAATAGGACCTCCTGCTGAAAGTGAGTATGCGGTAGAGCCAGTGGGAGTAGAAATTATCAAACCATCAGACTTAAAGGTGGTAACATACATATAGTTTATATATGTTTCGAGGTCAAGTATCCTTGCAAAAGCACCTTTTGTAACCACCACATCATTCATTGCAGTGTATTCAGCAATTTGCTCGCCATGCCTCAGGACTTGAGTGATAAGCATAAGCCGCTCCTCTGTAGAACATTCATCAGAAAGCACCTTCTCTACAGTCTCATAAAGCTTATCCACCTGAACCTCTGTCAAAAATCCAAGAGTCCCTAAGTTTATGCCAAGGATTGGAACTCCTTTGTCACCCACAAGCGTGCATACACTGAGCATTGTCCCATCTCCACCTAGGACAATAATCACGTCTACTAAAGAGGGTATCAGTGCTCGTGGAGTCCCCTCTATTTTCAGGACTGACGCTGTTTCAAGGTCAACATAGGTTTCATACCCTCTCTGCTTGAGCCACGGCAAGAGTTCTTTCACTGTTTCAGGTGGCTCTGGTCTTCCAATCTTACAAATTATCCCGACTTTTTTCATTTTCATCCTCTATTGTTATCTCTCTTATTTCTTCGCCAATAGATTTTAATCGGACCTTTATCATGTCTTCAGGCGCCATCCTCTCAGCCTTTTCAGCCCATTCAATAACTGAGATACCACTCCCTCCTATATGCTCCCAAAAACCCACCTCATCAAGTTCAAAATCTTTTTCAATCCTGTATAAGTCTATATGGGAAAAAGGCGGGTTCGAATCATATTCGGTAATTATTGTAAAACTCGCACTCATGACCTCTTTCTCTTCGATACCTAATGCACGCGCAATTCCTTTGACCATTGTTGTCTTTCCACTGCCAAGTTCACCATACAGACCTACAACATCTCCAGGCTTTAACATTTTTCCTAACCTGTAACCGATATCTTTGGTTTCATCAGGCCCCTTGCTTGTATATATTTTTTTCAGAATTCGTCTCTTCAGCATAATTGCATATGAACATATATTTTCTAAACTACAAAATACCGATAAAACCCCCTTGTGCTCCAATCAGACTCTTCTCGTATCTATAAGAATAATATTCTTTAGGATTGCAATAGGTGCATTCTTGTGAAATCCAAATATTTTCTTCAGGGATTCCCATTGATAACGCCTGGCGCCTATTTGCTGAAGACAGGTCAACATAATACCCATCATCACTTTGGACAAAGTATTTCCCATCTCCGGTTGCCTTGCAAATTACGTCCTTAACCTCAACTCCGACCTGATAGCACCTCCACCTTATACTTGGCCCTAATGCAGTAAAAATATCTACGGGTGAAGAGGAAAAATGTTCAATCATCAATGCAATAGTCTTCTTTACTATTCCAGATGCAGTGCCCCTCCACCCTGCATGCACTGCGCCTGTGACTGACCTCTTTATGTCATAAAAAAGAATGGGAACACAATCTGCAACCTGAATACCAATCAATACCCCTTTCCTTTGGGTAACAACCCCATCGGCAATCTCTGGCTCGAGGTCTGACTTTATTACTAAAACTTTATCTGTATGCTGTTGTATAGGAAAATAAATATTTTCTTTTTTTATAGATAATAATTTGCTAATCTTTTTCACATCAACTCCAAATGATCTTGTGGTAAAAAATGCTTTCACATCTCCATTAAACCTACTTGGGAAGATCAACCTACTCATTCGACTTCTCTATGAGTCATCGACAAAGAATAAAAAGCAGCAGGTATCTTTCCTATGATATCTGATGCGATTAAAGGATGTTCGCCTTTTTCAGTCGCTGCAATGTCTCCTGCGAGTCCATGAGCGTAGACTCCGAGGATAGATGCATGAACTTGAGATAGACCCTGGCTTAAGAAACCCGAGATCATTCCGGTAAGCACATCTCCTGTTCCTCCTGTTGCCATCCCTGGGTTACCTGTTGAATTAATAAAGGCTTTCCCATTAGTCCCGGCAATAATAGTTGGAACACCTTTAAGCACTAAACATGTCCCTGTCTCTTTTGTAAAGGATAATGCAGTGTTAATTCTGTCCTTTTCAATCATGGTTACAAGTTCGGAGGTTGGAGTTTTCATCCCCTCCCCCTCTTTCCCCTTTCGAGGTGTAAAGAGGGGGGCTGACTGCTGTAATAATCTCGCCATTTCGCCTGGATGGGGAGTAAGAATTACAGGGGCGCTTACCTTCTTAAAAACCTCTCTCCCCCCTTTAATGGAATTTACCCCATCTGCATCTATGACCATCGGTTTTGTTGATTTTTGTATCATGTTTTTAATGATTTTTTGGGTATCAGCGCTCACACCAATTCCGGGACCGATAGCGAGAACATCCGCTTTCTTATTCAGGAATTCAAGTATTATATCTGATGCATTTACTGAAAGTGTTCCGTCACCCTTATCAGGCAAAATCAGGGTCATCTCCTCTGTTACACGCGACTGGAATATCCCGGATAGAGATTCTGGTACACCTATTGTCACAAGTCCTGCCCCGGATCTCAAACATGCCTTTGCTGCCATAAACGCAGCCCCTGTTTTTCCCCTTGAACCTGCAACAATGAGCACATGACCATAGTCCCCCTTATGAGAATATTTAAGCCTTTCGGGAATTAAAGTGGATATCTCATTTTTTGTGAGTATCTCAACGTTGAACTTCTCTGATTCGAGTAATTCTTTCGGGAATCCGATATCCTCGATGAGTAGTCTTCCAGAGTATCCAGCGCCTGGATAGAGCAAATGACCCCTCTTAGGGAGACCAAAAGTAACAGTATAATGTGCTCTAATAGCTTCTCCCATCACCTGTCCATTATCTGATGAAATGCCAGAAGGAATATCTACGGAAATAATCGGGACATTCGATTTATTAAGAAAATTTATAACCTCTGCTAATCTCCCCGAGATATCCTTACTGAGCCCTGTACCTAAAATGGCATCAACGATAATGGAATGGCGGGTGATAACTGGTATATTACACATGAGCAGCTCTTTAATTGGCTGTATATCAACCCCGAATTTAACTGCAGCTTTATACTGTAATAAGGCATCGCCTTTAAAATCTTCTTGCCTTGAGGTGAGAAAAACCTTCACATCCCATCCTTCATTATAGAGATTTCTCGCAACAACCAGACCATCACCGCCATTATTCCCATTACCTGATACCACAATGACTTTCTTACGACCAAAAATCTCTTTGATCTTAGACGCAACTGCAAAGCCTGCCCTCTCCATAAGTACAGCACCAGGAATGCCATAAACCTCGATAGTCTCTGCGTCTATGGACCGCATTTCTTCAGCAGTAACGACTTTCATCTTTCTTACCTACCTAAATTATAGAATCATATCTTTGACAATCTCTTTACTATCAATCTTAACCTTAAGGGAATAATTAGTCTTCTTTTGGTTCATGTAATATTTCTTTAAATTTCTGTTCTAATTGAACAAATGCGTCCTCATAATCTTCTGAGCCGTAGAATTGTTTATCAAACAAATCTGTCAACTTTTCTAATTCTTGAAATGTTTCCCATGTGGGACACTCAAATGAATGTTTGAATAGCTTTTCAAGGTCATCTGCTTCTTTCCTTAGTCTCTGCACTTGGGCCTGTAATAAAGAAGGAAATTCATTATTTCCTTTTTTAAAACATTCATAACATACATTCCCAATTCTCTCTTTTTCATCCCATAAAGAAGCTCTTACACCACTCAACATAAATTCTTCACCGCATAAAATGCAGTCTGCCCTTGTACGATACTTTGACGGTCTAAGTTTTACTTTTAAAGACATGATGTATCCTCCCCTCTTTTTTATTTAATTTCAGATCTCTGTAATCTCCTTCTCTGCCTCTATGATAAAATTGATGAGTTCTTCTCGCTCATTAAGTACTATATGCCTTTTTATAAGTTTAAGTCTCCCTTCACTCGATTACTATCTAATAAACTTTTACATCCATAAAGCCATGCCTTTCTATTGCTTACATGTTACAAAATATTATAGCGTATAAGTGTTTGATATTCAAAAAAAATTGTGTTCACTGCTCTAAGACCACACATGCGACACCATATTCATGTTCGTGGCTCAGACTAAGATGTGTTCTTTTTATTGAATTTTCTTTAAAAAAATCTTCAAGCTTGCCATTAACCTTTAAAATAGGTCTCCCTGCTTCAACATTGATCACTTCTATATCAGTATATGACACAGGGATTGCAGATCCTATTGCTTTTATCAACGCTTCCTTTGCAGCAAAGCGAACTGCGAGAGAAAGATATGGGTTCTTCTTTTCATAACAATAGGAAATTTCTTCTTTTGTAAATACTCTTTCGAGAAACTTCCTTCCCCACTTCTGCACGACTTCTTTCATTCGTGCAATCTTTACAAGGTCTATGCCAATTCCGTAAATCATTTCTTCCCTTCAAAATTCAATTTTAAAATCATAAACCTTATTCTTATATCAACGCAAGGCATTTCTGTTTAATTCAGATAACTCGTTTGTCATTCATTCCTGTTGTCGCTTATTGTCCTCTGCTTGCCTTTCAGTATTTTAACTTCTCTTCATTTCGTGTCTTGTTATGAAAGCTCATTCTACTCAACAATATCTTTTGAAAAAAGGGAGCAGATGCTTTAAAATATTTTAATAATTGAGAGGGATATGGAGCATAGAGTATAGAAATGGCAGCTAACAGGTTTTACTTTATTACACTGATAGCCCTGGTAATACTTCTGGGATATTTAAGTTATCAGATATTACAGCCATTTCTCTTTCCTATTGCATGGGCAATTGTCCTTTCTATCGTGTTTTATCCCCTTTATGTCTTTATTCTCAGATTGGCGAGATGGAAATCTATAGCATCTCTCATCACTCTTGTCATTATACTTTTAATTATCTTCGGTCCATTTTCATATATTTCCTATATACTGGTAAATGAACTGCGAGATATATCAAGATATGTAGACGCTGGAAAGTTAGAGGAAATAAAAAATTCAATACATCACCCCAGCATTCAAACCGTACTAAATAAAATTATCGCTGCTTTAAACATCACAGAGGCTGAACTGGATAAAACAATCGTTGACGGCATCTCAAGATTAGGCAAAGAAATTATCAGTAAGATCAGCAGCAGATTGGGCGATATGGTGACAGTATTTTTAAATTTTGTCCTTATGGCATTCTCCATATTTTTCATTCTTAAGGATGGCCCTGATTTTTTAAATAAAATTGGTGATTATATGCCATTTTCAAAGGAACAAAAAGGCAGACTTAAAATCCAGATAAGGGATATAATAGTATCAACAATTTATGGCGGTGTCGCTGTTGCCATTGTTCAGGGTACCATAGCAGGAGCTGGCTTTTACTTTATTGGAATCTCAAACCCTGTTTTCTGGGGATTTGCAACTTCCATAGCCTCATTCATTCCGCTCCTCGGTGCATCTGTGATATGGGTGCCTGCCACTGTATATCTTTTTATACAGGGGGCGTTATTGAAGGGAGTTGCACTCGCACTCATCGGGATATTCGGGATAAGTTTGGTAGATAACATTTTAAGGCCTATCATCATAGGCGGCAAAACAAAGATGCCCGTGCTTTTTATCTTCTTTAGCATCCTTGGTGGGATAAAGCTGTTTGGACTAATCGGTATTATAATGGGACCGCTGGTTCTTGCAATCTTTATTTCAGTTATAGAAATATTTAGAAGTGTAGAAGGAGGGCTGAACACTTCATAGGATAGCATTTAAGAGTACCTTATAAAGATTGAGTCCACCCCTTCTATTTATCTGTTGCCTATTTTATTAACTTCTTCATCTCCCTTACCGCTCTTTCCATACCCACAAGCACTGCCCTTGAGACAATACTATGTCCTATATAAAATCCTCTGATTCCCTGAATAGATGCCACTTTTTTCACATTATAATAATTCAGACCATGGCCTGCGTTGACCACCAGACCGACATCCAATGCATACCTGACTGCGCTAATAACACGGTTTAATTCTTCTTCCTGTTTTTTACCTTTTGCATTTGCATACATCCCTGTATGTATCTCGACCATATCTGCGTTTATCTGTTTTGATATACGAATACTTTCTCTATCTGGATTGATAAACAGGCTCACCGGTATAGTGGCACTATGAATCTTCTTTATTGCATCAGAAATAAATTTCTTCTGTGACTTCACATCCAATCCACCCTCTGTGGTAAGTTCTGCCCTTTTTTCAGGCACAAGAGTCACCAGGTCAGGTTTTATCTTTGTGGCAATGCCTATCATCTCTTTTGTTGCTGCCATTTCAAGGTTCAGTTCAACAGGCACGAGCTCCCTTAACATCTTCAAATCCCTGTCCTGCATATGACGCCTGTCCTCCCTCAGGTGAATGGTAATTCCGTCAGCACCACCGAGTATCGCCAAAGTCGCAGCCATAACAGGATCAGGCTCGAACCCCTTCCTTGCCTGTCTTATTGTCGCCACATGATCAACATTTACACCGAGTAACATCTGAAAACCTCCAATTATTAATACGGTTTAATTATTCAGGGCATTATCGTCATATCTTTTATTGATGACCCTACAACAAAAACTTTAATATTGTTACTCCCACTGTCAGTAGGGATTAGGTAAAATCCTTTAACCTTGTTATCAGGGTTCGAAATAAAGAATCCTTTCTCCCATGGAATCTTTCCTTCAATAAAACCCATCATTGCTTCTCCGTCTCTAAACTTAATATAGACCTTCCGCCCCAAATTCTGTCTAAGGCCATAGCTCTTTTTTTCCCGATATGATTTATCGCCTTCAAATGTTCTTACAAAAAATATTGCTTTCACCTCAATGATTGGTATTCTTAATTCCTGACGAGATTCGAACTCTTCTAAAACCACAACGTTTGAATGAACTGAAAAATCTCTCACATACCCCTTCAAAAGTTTCCCGCTATTCAATCTCACTACCACATTCTCAATATGTTGCATTGTTACATCCTCATACCGTGCATATTATTTATAGTATATCTCAACAGATTCTTGGTAATTGGTCTCCGGAGAGCATCTCAACAATTCTCGTTCCACCAATATGTGTCTTCAGTAAAACCGTACCAGCAGGTTCTTCCCGCACAGTCCCAATTATCCGGGATTCTTTACCAAGAGGATGATTTCTCATAGTACTGACAATTATATCTGCCACATCAAATTTCACAACTGCAACAAGTATCCCTTCATTTGCAACATAGAGAGGATCAAGTCCGAGAAGGTCACATGCGCCTCTCACACCTGATGGCACGGGTATAGAACCTTCTTCAATCACGATACAGTATCCTGAATCCATCGCAATCTCTTTAAGGGTTGTCGCAAGTCCTCCCCTCGTAGGGTCTCTCATCGCATGTACTTCTTTAGTAGTATTCAGCATTTCCCTGACAAGATTATTCAAAGGCGCTGTATCGCTCACTATGGGTGGATTGAAACTGATACCATTTCTTTCTGCCATAATAGAGATCCCGTGATTTCCAATCTGTCCGCTCAAAATAATTTTATCAGACGGCATAACCTTTGAAGGTGATATATCAACGCCATTTTCAATTATTCCAATCCCTGAAGTATTTATAAAAATCCCGTCAGCTTTTCCCTTGTTTACGACCTTTGTATCTCCTGCGACTATCTTTACCCCTGCCTTCTCTGCAGCATCTGCCATCGATGAAAGAATTTTCTTTAAATCCTCGACTGGAAACCCTTCCTCAAGGATAAACCCTGCGGTAATATAAAGAGGGCTTGCTCCCACCATCGAGAGGTCATTCACCGTGCCGTACACAGCAAGGCTTCCAATATCACCACCCGGAAAGAATATCGGTGAAACAACATACGAATCTGTTGTAAATGCGATCTTTCCATTATCTATCCCCTCAAGAACAGCAGAGTCATTCAGTGATTTAAGCTCAAACTCAGGGGCAAAGTGCTCCCTTATTAACTGGTACATCATTTTTCCGCCACTTCCGTGGCCAAGAAGAATCCTCTCCATTTTCTCCTCAATTTTCCAAAAAATATTCCTCTACACTCAGTAGTTATTCGACTATCCTCAGGCTTTTACCCAATAGATATTTTAGCATAATAAAAAAGCCTTAGGTTTAGAAAAAAAAATACATGAAATTACTCAAAAAGATGGTGAGAATTAGTTACCTGTGCATCCCATACTTATAATACGCTGCGCAGCTTCCCTCAGTACTCACCATACACGCACCAACAGGCTTTTCCGGAGT
>Ga0224501_10003719_pt1 | contig 12048 bp, 17 predicted proteins | sample SF_Oct11_sed_USG_4_FD_169105 | JGI IMG/M metagenome (GOLD analysis project Ga0224501, IMG submission 169105) | Sediment microbial communities from San Francisco Bay, California, United States - SF_Oct11_sed_USGS_8_1 | ecosystem: Environmental > Aquatic > Marine > Sediment | place: USA... | reverse complement strand
AAATCACCCTTGAGTTCTAACTCCAAGTGCAACACTGCGAGCCCGGATGGGCTATGGTGTTGCCATGACTACGAGAGACTACTGTCACCTGAGTGCCGAAGAACGTGAAACCATGAGCCTGGGCCTGGCCGCTGGCCATTCGCTGCGGCGGATAGCCGTCGCCTTGGGGCGATCTCCCAGTACTCTCAGCCGCGAGATGGCTCGCAATGCCGGACCGCGTGGCTATCGTGCCTGCACGGCGCACACCCGGGCCTCGGCGCGGGCCTGTCAACCGCGGCGACCGCGCAAACTGCTGGACCCGTGGCTGTGGCAGGTTGTCCAGACGCAGCTGCGGCAGGGGTGCTCGCCGGAACAGATTGCCGGGCGCCTCCGACGCGCGTATCCTGAGGACATGCGCAAGCACCTGTCGGCTGAAACCATCTATGCGGGGCTGTATGTGCTGCCGCGTGGTGCGTTGCGGAGCGAATTGTTGGCCGCCCTGCGTCAGGCGCGCAAGGCGCGGCGTCCTCGGACGCGCGGCACTGATCGACGGGGCCAGATCCCGAATATGACACCGCTGATCGAGCGCCCTGCCGAGGTGGCCTCCCGCACGGTCCCCGGCCACTGGGAAGGCGATCTCCTGAAGGGCGCTCGCAATGGCTCGGCTGTCGGGACCTTGGTGGAGCGGACCACTCGCCTCGTCATTCTGGCCCGGATGGAGGGAACCGATGCCACGAGTGCTCGCATGGGCTTTACCAAGAAACTCCGGCATGTCCCCGCCCTCCTGCGGAAGACGCTGACGTATGATCGAGGCAAGGAGATGGCGGAGCACGAACAGTTGGCCCAGCGGCTCGCAATCCAGATCTTCTTTGCCGATCCGCATGCGCCATGGCAACGAGGAAGCAACGAGAATACGAACGGGCTGTTGCGCCAATACTTGCCCAAGGGGACGGATTTGTCGGGCTACACCCAGCGTGAGCTGAATGCCATCGCACATCGCCTGAACACACGTCCACGCAAATGTCTCAACTTTGCCACGCCCCTGGAAGTCTATGCACAATTGCGCCATCATTCACCCGTTGCACTTGGAATTTGAAACCGCCCCTTTATTCCTATGTATCGGGTAGCGAATCTATGATCCATGCTGATGGGCAATATTCAGAAAGGAAGCAAGGACCGTGCACAGACAGTGGAGAAAGACGGGACAGTCTCCTGGGTGCATAGTTTCAGCCCCAATGGCCTTCATAAACTATGAGCAGGGAGCATTCGCACCCACTAACCCACCCATTTCCATTTTGGTACGAGTTGGACATTCCTACCAAGCCGCAGAAATCCTTGTTGTACCTTGACTCACCGGCCATATTTGGTTAGCCTGCCTGAAGTCATCAAAAGGAGTGCGGTATGGGAAAAGTAGATAAACTTCTGAGGGAACTTCCGCCGGAACTGCAGCGTGAAGTTGAAGACTTTGCAGCCTTCTTAGTTGAAAAACAAAGCAAAAAAACCAACTCTGCCCCCTCATTGAAATGGGCAGGAGCCATTCAAGACCTTAAAGGGCGGTATACGTCCGTAGACCTTCAGCACACACTTGCGGAGTGGAGGATCGGGGGCAATGAAACTCCACCTTGATACCAATATCTTTCTCGAGATCCTGCTCGCACAAGATCAGGCCGAAGAATCCCAAATCCTCCTAAAGAACACACACCATCACGAACTCTTTCTCACCGACTATTCCCTACACTCGATAGGATTATTACTCTTTCGCAAAGGTCAACACCAGACCTTTGAACTATTCCTCCGTGACCTTGCAGGACTAAGTCTCCTCTCCCTTTCCATTGATGACACGGCCGAAGTTGCGACAGCCGCCACTCAATTTCATCTGGACTTTGACGATGCCTATCAATACGTCACGGCCAAGAAGCACCATCTCACAATCGTGAGCTTCGACCATGATTTTGACAAAACCGATCGCGGCAGGAAAACACCTCGTGAGATTTTGTCTGACTCAATCCTGTGAGGAAGAATCCGTCTGAGATCACGGGGACAACTGAACCGCGCGACCATCTCACCACTCTTTACCCGTAAGAGTCCTTGACCACCGGTTCCCCGTCGCCGGTCCAGTATCCGGCGATCATATGGGGCGTCGAGTGGCGGATGGCAAATCGTCCGTCCGGCGTCAGCACCAATGCTCCGGCAGAGCCGTGGATTCTGTCTACTAATTTCTTCAGCACATGCCGAACTGCTGTTTTCGGCGTCGCCCCTTCGTCCAGCCGATCACAGATTTCCTTCGCCATCGCAATGCGGATGATCCCTTCGCCGATGCCTGTCATCGACACGGCCCCGCTCTGATTATCCGCGTAGACCCCACACCCGATCAGCGGCGTATCCCCCACCCGTCCCGGCAACATGCCGTCGATCCCGCCGGTTGAGGAGCCGGCCACAACCGTACCGAAACGATCCAAGGCCACTGCGCCGACAGTTCCATGACGTTCCCTCGCAACTTGTTTCTGATTGAATATCGTACCGTATGATACCCGTCTTTTTGGCATCGAAGTCCGTTGACGCTCCAGCCGAAAATGCTTGGCAAATGTTGTGGCCATCGGTCCGACCAGCAACACATGATCCGTTTCTTCCATAACCAGGCGGGCCGCTGTGATGGGATGGAGCATGCCTTCTATCGATGCCACGCCTCCGGCACGCAAATCTTGCCCTTCCATGATTGACGCATCCATCCGCCGAACACCGTCAAGTTGCACACGGGAGCCTGCCCCCGCATTGAACAGACCGCTGCGTTCAAGGGTTCGAATGGCCTGCTCCACCGCCGTCAATGCCGACGCACCTCGATCCAGTAGGTGATGGCCGACTTGCAACACCGTACGCAGGCAGGCTGCCTGCGAGGCAGTCATGGGACGGAAGCCGGCGCCTCCATGGGCAAGAATGATCGGACGTGGAGGCTTCAATTGAGGAGAAGATCCCGAGCCTTTTGATAGGCGGGATCTTGCATACGGTCAAGGTCGGAGCGCACGAACCCCAACCCGGTCACGCATAGTTCGAAATTCTCGGACAGTTTGCGGAATAACGGGGGATCACCATCGACGGTGTCACGACCGATCTTTGAGACAATATCGTACGACCGCTTGCCTGTTTTGACGTAATCCACAAGAAAGTCCTTGTGATAGATGAGGCCGGCCGTTTTCAAACGACGGAGATACTCCGGAAACAATCCGGCCATGAACAGGGTGAAATCCCCGATATGGCGATGCACATCCTGCTCACGGTCCAATGATTGCGCCTCGAGCATTACTTCCGATTCGTACAACAGATCAAGAACCGTATCAACAGTCTGCCCCTGTTGATTGCGTATTTTATAGAGTTGATCGGTGCTGGTAAAATCGACCAGTAAATTGGAGAGATATGCGGTCACATTCAGATCGGGCCAGCCGAGATGCTCGGCAAAGCTCTTTTCGGTTAAGGCGCCGAAGAGCCGACGCAGTGGATGCTGTGGCGAAACTGAATTTCCCATAGCCCCCCCCTCCCGCATAGAGTCCGATGCACGATTGAATCAATTATAGCAGGCCGACGACAAATGTCGGCCTCTCTCTTCTATCGGCCCCCTTCCATAACTCTTGAGTCCTCCCATCAGGCACGAGCCTCACGACTATTCAAGACAAACGTCACCGGGCCGTCGTTCACCAATGCCACCTGCATGTGAGCGGCGAATACTCCCGTTTCGACCGATGTTCCTTGTACTCTTAACTCCGCCGCAACCTGTTCATACAGTCGCTTGGCCTCATCAGGGTGAGCAGCTTCTTCAAAGCTGGGACGCCGCCCCTTTGTCGTCCTCCCAAGCAACGTGAACTGCGACACCAGCAAGACCGCTCCGCCCACATCCGCAAGCGACCGATTCATCTTCCCCTGATCGTCTGAGAAAATCCTCAGCGTTCGAATCTTCTCAGCAAGATAGCCCCCATCGTGCTCGTCGTCTCCCTTTTCCACGCCAAGCAGGACCAAAAGCCCTCTTTCGATTTTTCCGACCACAGTCCCGCTGACTGTCACTGATGCGCTTGTCACCCGTTGAAGCACGGCTTTCATCAAAAGACCCAACAACACAGGCCGGAAGACCTGCCGAACCTTTGGAACCTCCATCCTCCCAAGCGGTGTATCACCTCTGTCTCCTGCCCACTAGCACCGTAGCGTGGACAAGGTTCCCTCAAGCATCAGCAGCTTTCGTTTCATAGGTAGACCGCCTGAAAAGCCTCCCAGTGACGCATCTTGCCCGACAACTCGATGACAAGGAATCACAATCGGCAGAGGATTGGCACCGACCGCACTACCAACGGCACGAGCATACTGTCGCCCACCCACGCGAGTTGCAATCCACTGATACGAACGTAGCGTGCCGTAGGGGATCCGTTTCAATATGCGCCACACACGCTGCTGAAACGGCGTGCCGTGCGAGCTATCAATTGGCACATCGAAGGTTTCTCTGGTGCCGGCCAGATACTCGAACAACTGGCTCCTGGCAGACTCCAAGCGTACTGAATCTCCCGGTTCAAATGGCCCTTCTCCAATTGCGTGAAGCTCCGACTCGACAGCCCGTTTCGATCGTTTAGGCAAGACAATCCCATCAATCCCTTTTTCCGTCTCAGAAATTCCGATCCAGCCCCAGGGTGATTGCAGAACAACTCCACGCCTCATCATGCCTCCGACATTCTATGCTCCTACCCGACCGCCGAGCTTCTTACGTACCATCCCCAAGACCACATTGAGCTCTTCGGATCGCAACAGGACATGAATACCAAGATACCCTCCCACACTTAGTCCAATGGCGGCCATCAACATCACCGCTTTGGCTATCCACTCATCAGAATGCGACCAGACCTGTGCATCGGCGGTCCACCAACAGACGATGGCCATCGGAACACAAGCAGCCAGCACTCGCAGTAATGTACCCCCGACCGCCCCCCACTCCACGCCGCCTAATCGCCGATTGAGCACCACAACCAGAATGCCTCCGTTTACCATCGCGGCAAGAGCCGTCGCCAGCGCCAATCCCGCTGCATCAAGATGAGACATCAAGACCAGCGAAAAGAGAATATTTGCCACTACGGCAATGGCCGCCGAGATAGCGGGCGTCTTCGTATCCTGCATCGAGTAGAAGGCCGACACAATGATCCGCACCCCCCCGAAAGCCCACAAACCAACCGCATAGCATAATACCGCTAAAGCGGTCTGTTCCGTATCGTGTGCCGTAAAGGTGCCATGCTCAAAAAAGAGATGCACGATCGGTGTCCGCAACAACATCAGTCCCACCATCGCCGGCACGATAATAAAGAGAATCATACGCAGGCCGAATCCGAGCGTCGTGCGCAATTCATCCAGCGCACCGCGGGCAGCTTGGGACGAGAGGGTGGGAAGAATAGCCGTCGCTAATGCGACCCCGAAGATTCCCAATGGAAATTGGATCAAGCGCATACCGTAAAACAAATAGGTCGGTCCTCCGGCAAAAAATGACGCCAATACGGTGCTCACCGTCAAATTGATTTGCGTCACCGACAGGCCCAACAACGACGGGATCATCAAGCGGCCGATTTTCCGGACACCCGGATGCCCTGGTTCGAATCGAAACCCGAATAGAAAACCCCGCAGCTTCAGACTGGGCAATTGCATGGCGAACTGAGCCGCTCCTCCTGCCACGACACCGACCGCGACCCCGAGAATCGGCTCCTCCAGATATGGAGACAACCACAGAGCACATCCAATGATGAACACATTGAGAAAGAGCGGGGCGAAAGCCGGCGCTGCAAACGCCCGTACCGAATTCAAAATACCCATCGCCAGGGCGGCCAAACTGATGAAGAGCAGATAGGGAAACATGACTCGGGTGAGTAGCGTCGTCAGCGCAAGCTTGTCCGGATGCTCCTGGAATCCCGGCGCGAGTAACTGTACCAGCCACGGAGCGATAAGAATTCCCCCGATCGTCACCAGGATCACGATCGTCAGCAATGTCGTAAAGACGGCACTCGCCAGTTCCCATGCCTCCTGCTTGCCGCGCATGGTCCGATATTCCGTGAACACCGGAATAAATGCCGACGACATCGAGCCCTCGGCAAACAGTTCGCGGAGTAAGCTTGGGATGCGAAACGCGACAAAAAATGCATCGGCCGCCGGTGTCGCTCCGAACACCCTGGCCAACACCATGTCACGGATAAAGCCAAGAATACGGCTCGAAAATGTACCAAGGCTGATCACCCCTGCGGCCTTTACGACCGAACGGTGTTCGTCCTGCTTCGACGGAGAGGGTGTTGCCGGCATGGTGGGGTCGGACATGGAGCGGATTCTAACGGAACAGGCGCACGTCGTCTATCGATCCTGACATTTCGTGAGAGATTCACATGGGCTACGATGAATAGGCATATCGTCGCCGAGATCAGGCCATGTAATGCTTTTGCAGATGATCCCGCTGAAAACGCATGATATACCGAATCAACAATTCTCGATCCTGCGCGGACATCCTGATAAAACGACCACGTAAACGATAGGCCTTGCGATGAGTCGCCGTGAGAGGCTCCACCGCCACCACTTCCAAAAATGTTTTAAAGACGACGTCGTCGGGAAAACGCACGGTAACCAAGAGGACGGAATCAGAGTCGTACTGTTTCTTTACCGTGACACCGATCCCCCCTCCACTGATATTCACCGATTCTTCGCTGAACTGCTCTTCCCCGATATCGGTCTCAACTTGCAGACTGATGGGTAAGACGACGGTGACGCGGTAGTAGGCCCGTCGATCATCAGGAGCGGACGGTGATTTCGGTGTATCCGTCGGCATGCCTTTACAGTATAGCGCAACACCGGCCAGGACGATATCCGCTTATCACTCCTGAATCACGGTGTCCGGCAGTTCGTTGGGATTATCCCCTGGACGGTCCGGACAAGCTTCGGCAAGCACGGATCCGCAGGCGTGAATCGCTTGAGACAATCCTCCGACAATATCATCCTGATGCAGACGTTCGATGGCCACTTGGACGACATGGTTCCATCGCTCCGCAGCCACCAGTTCCGCCAGCGAACCATCCGGCAGAACATAGATGTGTTTTTCGAGCATCGAGAGCATGATCAGCACTCCGTTGCGATCACGGGTCTGTGCTCCCACGTGCTGGGCAAATGCCCGCTCGGCTCTCATGATGACCTTTTGCCGCATGCGGTCTTGTGAGGTCAACAACCGGATGACAGGGGCCCACATCCCGATCCTCGTTCCACCCGCATAGGCGAGGATCACCGCACAGACAAGCCACGCCGCATTCGAGGCATGCCATCCCCAAGGAAGCCACCACGTTTCACATGTCAACAGGACTGCTAGGACCAAGAGCGCGGCGATGAGTCCGGCCTGATATTGCGCATCACGGTACAATCCGGACCGCGCAACCAGCATCGGAACGATTTCCGCATTGGTCCGGCGTTCTACCGCCTGCACCGCCGAGGTAATCTGGGCCTGTTCTTCAACCGTCAGTTTCAGCCCGCTACCAGCTTCCACTAGCCCCACCTCCTCCGAAACTTCCGCCCCCTCCGCTGAATCCGCCCCCTATACCACCGAACGTTCCTCCGCCCCATCCGCCTCCTCGGCTGCTGTACCGGACCCAGTCGTCCATTCTCCCGTGCCGTATCCCTCTTCCTCCGGCACCGGTGGCGGACAAAGCCAAAAGCAGCACCAGTGTCACTCCGGCAGCAATCAAGGCCGGCGCCACCCAGGAAGCCAGAAGGGCGGATAGCCCGGCACCGGTAACCACCCCGACAGCCCGATGAATGACCATGAGACTCACCCCTGCCAGCACGCCAATGATGACGGCAACCGCAATCTGCCCCACCACATCCTCCTCACGGTGAGAAGACGGCTGGTCGGATGCCTGATAGGTTCCTTCAATCGTTCGCAATATCGCGTCGACTCCGGTGGACACACCTCCGGGAAAATCGCCGGCTCGAAATCGCGGCACAATCTCGTTTCTAATGATGTGCGCTGACCGGGCATCGGTCAAGGCGCCTTCCAGACCATACCCAACTTCGATCCGGACCTTGCGCTCCTGCAGAGCCACCAGAAGCAGCACCCCGTTATCGGTTCCCTTTTGTCCAAGTTTCCACGCCGTCGCGACACGATGAGAGAATTCTTCGAGAGGCTCGCCCGCGAGGGAGGGGAGGATTAGGACAGCAGTTTGATTGCTTGTGCTGGTTTCATGGTCCGCCATCCGTGCCGACAGCAAATCCACAGTCGAAGCCGGCAACACATGGGCGAGATCGACAACCCGACCCTTCAGCGCCGGTATGTCGAGCGCGTGGGCCGGAGCCAAGAAGGTCACGGCTGAGGTCAAGGTCAAGACAATGAAGAGAATACAAGAATACCTTCTCTTCAACAACGCTGCCATCTTCCTCGACCTCAGCCTTGACCTGAACCTAAACCTAGAATTTTACTTCCGGCGGTTTTGCCACAGCCTGCTCATCTGCCACCGTAAAATTTGGCTTTTCTTCCATGTGCAAAAGAAACTTGGCTGTCAAGTTGGTAGGGAAATACCGGACCGTTTTATTGTACTCCGCTACACGGTCGATATAGCGCTTGCGGGCGACGGCGATCCGATTTTCCGTTCCTTCAAGTTGACTTTGGAGATCAAGGAAACTTTGATCTGCCTTGAGGTTCGGATAGTTTTCCGCAATGGCGATGAGACGGCCCAAGGCCGTCGTGAGGCCAGCTTGCGCGTTTTGAAATTCTTTAAACGCTGCTGGATTGCTCAGCGTTTCAGGAGTGATCTGAATACCCGTTGCCTTGGAACGGGCACTGACCACATCTTCCAGTGTCTCCCGTTCATGTTCTGCATATCCCTTGACCGTTGCCACGAGGTTTGGAATAAGGTCGGCCCGTCGTTGGTATTGGTTAACCACTTCGCTCCAGGCCGCTTTGGTATCTTCATCAAGCCCCTGTAAATCGTTATACCCACAACCGGACAGTAACAGGATCCCGCCCAACGCCACACTGAGCACACGCTTGCTCCAGCATCCACAAGTCATATTGTTCTCCTCCTTAGACAGAGGCCGCACCTCTGTTGCCGTATGGCCTGGGCAACATGCTACCATGGCATCGAATAATTAGAAACGCGACCCCGCCCCGCACCGTCGAAGACAGAGGGCATTTTTCAGGAGGAGATACGGCGATATGCACCCGGCATTACGACAAGCGTATGACCGAGAGTTGACCGCGGCCTTAATGCAATCCCTGGCCGACCAACTGGACCCAGCCTTTGCCCATCTTGAGCGTGCCCATATTCTCGGTCAATCGTTTACGCTCCCTCATGCGAGAGCCCATTGGGAGATGCTGAAGATTGGATGGAAACGCGGAGATGTGGTGGAGATTATCGGTCAAATTCTCAGGATTTTCGGATCACTGCTGTTCACATGGGTCTGGGTGCCTGTAGGCAATACCGGCGGCGCTCATGTCCCGCCGTTCAAATCCATGCCCATTCCCGAAGACCTTCAAGAATTGCTGAAGCAATATGGTCGGCACTAAGATACGAGGGACGGGACAGATGACGGCCACGGAGCGCCTCTGAGCCCCGCAGCCACGTCACCTCAGTCAATGGCGACACCGGATATCGATCCGTTACCGCACACGGCTATTCTTCTTCGTCTCGCTTGTCCTCTACTCGCTTGACCGGCCTATTTGAGGGGCCGACCGCGTAGAGTTTCGGCTCATGGGATACTGCCTGATGGGCAGATTCAGCCATTTCCAAGGTTCCATTCATACGAACACCTTCCTCCATCGAAAGCACAGGAGTCTTCAAACTACCCTGAATCACAGCTGGTGCAAGCAACGTAATTCGGTCAGTTGCGGTAATGTCCCCGGTAATAGTCCCCTCGGATACAACGGATCCGGCGGTAATTTTTGCGGTAATCACCGCTTCCGGACCGACGATCAACCCACCGTCGGTGTGAATTTCTCCGTCCAGTGAGCCATCAATCCGTACCGTACCCGAATAGGTAATCACCCCTTTGAACGCGACACCTTTTCCGACAAAGGCGATCACTGAATCAGAAGGCATCGACCGGCCTCCTGTAGAAATTTGTCTATCCAGGGTTACTCCGTCTTCAGCGTACGCCGTATTCTCCTGCTTCCACATGCGATGCCTCCCTGTCTCCTCAAGAATGTGGTGGTGTGCACTCTTCAATGTTGGTGCCCTTCTTTATCGGTTTCCCCGGACATTTTATTGAGTGCGAAGTTTCCCGAGATCATGGACAAAATGAGGCGCAGCGGTTCGGCAGGAAAACCACTAGCGATTTCGGCAAGTTGGAGGAAACAACGACATCGGCACGAGGAAAAATCACCGGTCTACAAAGCCGATGCGTCACGGCCTTCCAAGAACGCCCGCATCACGTACGCGAGGCGACGACAATCGGATTCGCGACAGGAGGAAACACCGAGGGAGTCGAGCCTGAGGTGGATTGAATGAACGAAAGAAGCCGGGTATTTTCCTGGGCTTTGCGGAGAAACTTGAATGCAATACCACGCGCACCGACTGATTGGACCATCGCCGCGACCTCGATAGGCGCTTCATTGCCCACAACGGCAATTTCCAGATAGAAAATATCGTTAACGTGTACGTTCGTATCGCTTTTGATGACACACCCACCCAGCGAAAGATCCAAGACGGTCCCTTCGCCCCGCACCTTTCCACCGGAAAAAGACAGGCAAAGCCGTACGGGAATACGGAGATGTTCCCGACGATCCCGTGAATACGCGACGTCCTCTCTTCCCACGCTCCAAGCCAAGAACCGGTGGCTGCAGTACTGACAGTGAAAGGGGGCAATCCACACCCACGACATGACGTGCTCTCGCAGCGATTGCGGGTGTGAGCGGAGTACCTGATTATTCTGGCATTGTGGACATAACATCGGGCGGTTCATTCGTCGTCGGCCTCCATCGTCGCTTACGGAACATCGCGTACAACTTCTGGAGGTTTCACGCACCATCCCTCTTGTACCCGTCACAGCATGAGACACATTCCCGCCCTCTCCTACCCTACGAGAGGCTCACGGCAACCCGAACATCTCACACTCGCTTCGAGCAGCAAGTACTCCCCGTACTATAAAACCCTTTCGGCTAGAGTCAAGTGAATCGCCGTCTTCTGCAGAGGATATCAGCACACGAATCTTGCCATAGATTCATGTCGAGGTTAGCCAGGTTCCGCATGAGCCATATCTGCATTCACAGGCTTGCCGGATTCAGCAAACCCGGCCTGCAGATATTCTCGATTCAACATGGCAATAAAACGAACACTGATGCTTTTGGGACATACGGCTTCACATTCATATTGATTTCCGCAAGTCCCGAACTCCTCCCGTTCCATGGCCTCTACCATTGCGGTCACTCGACGGGCTCGCTCAGGCTTGCCTTGCGGCAGCACGCCTAAATGCGACACCTTGGCTGCCACAAACAGCATGGCCGACGCATTCTTGCAGGCGGCGACACAGGCTCCGCATCCGATACATGATGCAGCATCCATCGCAAGTTCCGCTTGCTCTTTCCCGATCAACAGCGCATTACCGTCAACAGCCCCTCCGGTATTCACGGAGATGTACCCGCCCGCCCGTATCACCCGATCCAGCGCGCTTCGATCTACGACCAAATCCCGGATGATAGGGAAGGCACGAGCACGCCACGGTTCGATCGTAATTGTTGCTCCATCGGAAAACCGGCGCATATACAACTGACATGTGGTGATGCCACGTTCGGGACCATGCGGCACACCGTTGATCACCAGTGAGCAACTTCCACAGATGCCTTCGCGACAGTCATGTTCAAATGCCACCGGCTCCTCGCCCGCGAGAATCAAACGTTGATTGACTCCATCGAGCATTTCCAGAAAGGACATGTCGGAACTTACGCTGGTTGCCTCATATGTCACCAAACGACCCGTATCATCGGCCCCTCGTTGCCGCCATATGTTCAACGTAAATTTCATTCCTCTTCGTCCCCTCTTCCCCTCACCCCTTACCCTTCACCCCTCACCTCTTAACGCTTTTCCCCCT
>Ga0224501_10003718_pt1 | contig 12048 bp, 11 predicted proteins | sample SF_Oct11_sed_USG_4_FD_169105 | JGI IMG/M metagenome (GOLD analysis project Ga0224501, IMG submission 169105) | Sediment microbial communities from San Francisco Bay, California, United States - SF_Oct11_sed_USGS_8_1 | ecosystem: Environmental > Aquatic > Marine > Sediment | place: USA... | reverse complement strand
TTCAGCTATTTGGGATGCCCTTTACAGCAGTCCACATTGATGTTGGACATGAAGTGTGGTTCATTTGACAATGCATGTCAAGGACTTTCTCAATTTTCTAAGTACAGCTTAACATCATCTCATCATACTTCCGAAATTCAGACATTCACCAAGTGGATTTAGCAAACCTCTCAACGCAGAGGTTTGTTCTGGAATGGTGGAATTTTATGAGAAGCACAAATGCTGCGTATTCACAATGGGAGCTCAATGTGACAAGGCAGGCGCAGCGTTGCATACTTTGAGGTTTTAGATTAAAAAATTAACCCATCGACATTTGCAATCTATAATCAATTATAGATGTTGGTTGTAGATTACCAACAAATGGAAATCTTCAATCTACTAACGGAGGTGTAAATTCGTTGGAAACGCTGAAATCAGGCGAAGTTAATGTCTAACTGGGAGTGACTAAGCTTTGAATCCAAGATGAAACAATGGCGACCTAAGAGCTCTGGCTACTGAGCTACACCATAGTCTCATTTCTCATGTTGTCACGTTGTAGATGTGACTCCACGACAGACGCCTCGTAGTGGCATGGCAGCCCTTGTTGGGTCTGGCCGTTCACCGCGCCAGGCTGCCCAACACTACACCCCACGTAATGTCGTCGATGAAGAGGAAGAGGTGTACGTGCCTAAAGTACAAAATGATTCCCTACAGCAGGTAACCGAAATACCTGAACCACACCCAAAACTAGTAGGATGTAGTTCGATATCAAATGTGGTAGCATCACAGTTATCTTGAAGAAAAGCTTTGTGCATAAGCTTGTATAATGTGAAAGGCTGAATATTTCTTATATATGGTGTAGTACTGTGGTGTAAGCATATATCTGTGCATATCATACAGACTGCCTAACCCATATAGGTATTGCTATGCTAAAGACCTCTGATAGTCGACAAGATTGCATTGGAAACTGATTATACTAGCCATCACAATGTTTTGTAGTAGTTTAATTTGCCCAAATAGAAATGATCAGCTGGTTCTAATATTTGATGGTGTCAAATAACCATACAGTCATGCCTATTTGCAACTTAACCAGTTTGTGGTAATAATTACCCACACAACCTATGTTTAAAGTAGAAAGCCATACAATTGTAAGGATTTGCGTTTGACTGCATTCATTAAACTTGATGACTATATTCTCTAAGGAATTGTTTACGCTGATATAACACTTGTTCAATGGTAAAATGATTCCAATAACAATGAAAATCACATCGGGGAGTGGTATGGAAGTTTGGTTAGGATTTTTCTGGAGCTCTCATTAGTGATCCAAGTTTAAACTTCACCATCTAGATAAACTAACTCCAGCTTCTGTTCCATAAGAAACAGATGTATGGCATCAGCTCATTGGTGTCATCGTGGCAAAACTAGATCTTGATTTTTATTTATTGTTCTACTCTGAATCTCAGCCATCCTATCTGAAGCATCTCTCAAGTCTCAACCCATAAGCCTGAAGCTTGTGTTGGAGCCCACCGTAACTGAGATGTGATCCCGGGTTCTCATGGCTGCGAGCCCAACACTCAAGCTGTTGAGTTATTTCGCTATCATGGCTGATCGTATGAGAAAAAAACAGAAAGAAAAAACTCTTTTACATCACCAACGTATTTCAACTTACACTAGACACACCTTACAGTTAAGCTCAGCATATTATGATATAGTCTTCACTCGTCAGTATAATTTCTCTGTAGCAATTAGGTTTGAGCGATGGCGAGTATTGGTCTGATGAATCGTCGCTCGCCTCACTTTATTGTCCCGTTTTTGGGGTCAAGGTAATAGCTGGTCAAGGTTACTTTATCATGCATGCCAGTTTCCTATTCTATCCATTAATGCATCTCATGACCCTTACTATGTCTTGCATATCGAATCAATGTATACGGACTGTCTAAACTCTAAAGCATCCCTGAACCCCTTGATTTATTCTCTTTGCTCTGGCTATTTGTGATTTTAACAGGATTACAAACTCCAATTTGGAAAATTTAGGGAAACTCCAGGAAACAAACTCTTTTTCCAAGAGTTCAGAAATCTTCAAGGATCTAGTTTTGTGAAATATATGAAAAGCCATGCAGTATAAATTAACCCTGTAGTAGACTGAAATAGCTTCCGTGGCCCCTCCCGTGATGTCTGGTTTGTATTGGATGAATGAGCAATCTACTACTGCCGACTGGTCCCTGTGTAAGTAATGGTATTCAGGTGACAAAATTCTATCAAATTCTCAACATTTATATCTTGTTGCTCGGCTTTATGGGTACATCCTCAGCTAAATATGAAAATCAGTCTTGTGGATCATCTTGTAACAGGCTCTGCAGTACTAATAGATAGAATTAGTATATCCCATAGAGTTATCCTATGTCCTATCCAATTTAGATGCCCATCCCTATTACCTCCTACTAACACCTCCTACCTTGCAGAAAATTTTTCAATTATCTACCCATTGGTACAATGGTGCTACATAGCTCGGAAAGCGTCAGGCTCTGACCTGATCGAGAACCGAGCCCAACCATATGATTACGCATACCTCCATGATTGTCGAGCCTGCTACATTACAGCTTGTTGCAATTGTGCATTTTGTGGGTTTTATACTGAGGGATGTGGTTTTAATGCCCTGCTGTTTTTATTTCAGAAAGTTCAGGAGAAACAGCGAAATGACCTGCTCGCTGACGCTGCAGCATCAGAATCAGAGACTGAATCAGAAAGTGAAATGACATGGCAGAGAGAGGTAAATCAATATCTGGTGTAGGCCCACTTGACTGATCAAACAAGATCACGGATAGAAGCCTCCATACTGGCCCTTAATGCATCATAGTGATTTTGATGACAGCGGATTTTTCAGGCGCAGTATGGAGTTACCCTCTCCTGGAGTCAGCACTATGAGTATGATCAGCAGATCTGCATTAGAACCGAAGTGATTTTTCATTGATGCAAACTCAGGGGTTCAAGTAGAGAAAGACCATCCAGCATAAAATGACACTTTCCTGTGTAGCGCAGTTTTTGATCAATATTTTTACAGTTTTCTGATTTATGATTGAGATGAATGACCCCACACATACCCATAGAACTGTTACACTTTCTGTCCCATTCGATGTATGCATGTGAAACATGACCATTTGTGTTCAAGAAAAGAAATGCACTCACAGCAACAGCTGTGTGTGATGAAGACGGGAAAATGGTAAAGTAATTTTGTGACCCAGTGCAGTGTGCTCACCCATTTAGTGGGACTGTAACTTATGTGAAGTTTGATTTTTTCTTCGCTGTGTCTCTAGTTTGACGATAATACCTCAAACTACATTGAGGTTCACACAGCACTCTCAAACCGAGGTCGTGGTTGTTGTGATCAGATTTACAAACACACCATTTTCTGTCACTCAGATTTTTAATAAACTTCTTTATTTTTTTGCTGCTGATCAGCAGTCATGCTTTCCTAAAATCTACCATGAATATTTTGTACAGGCTCGACTGAAACGTGAAAAAGAGGCAAGACGAGAAAAAGGTCTCAGTGTTTCTGAGTCAGAATCTGAAGCCGACACATGGGGTGATACATCAGACGTGCTGCCTTCTCCTACTGGAAAGGAAACTAAGCCAGTGAGTAAATCTTCATATGGAATGACATTCCTGGTCCAACTTTGTCATGAATGAAGGTCCTCTGTGCTTCAGTTCGTATTAAAGGCTTAGGTTGGTGATTTGTCTTTAAGAAAATTATGGCATACTACATCTTGTACGCGTATTCACCAAATGGGGCTAGGGAAGGGGAAGCCTAAGTTTGGTATCCCATGACTATAAGACCTATGGTTTTATCTAGGTTATCCATTAAAATTAAAACTATCGAATCAAATCAAATCAAAAGGTTTGATGTCGAGAAGTATGCCTAATCCAGTCAGATCCTGTAGTAAGACCACATATCCTTATAATGTATTGTTGTGTATAAGCTTTCTTTATCCCTTCAGAAGCCCGTAGGGGAGAGCAATGCCTCTGCCCAGGCGATATTGCCTACCGTAAGTGAAGAGCTAGCGTTTGTTTGGTTAATTTGTTACCACCATCCACATTGTGTGAAAAGCTTTCACCGAGAGTGCACAACTCCTCTTTCTCTGACCCCGTGTCCTCATTTCTTGTTTGCGAACCCGTATATTTAACTTCACTCATTGATTCCCTGTAGGTTATAAGAAAACAGAGTGCTGACAGCAAGTGGTCTGACAGCGAGGAGGATGAAAATGACGCTAAACTCACAGCGCAGCCCGCTCAAAAGTCAGCTGCTTCTCTACCTGCACAAGCTACCACCAAATCAGCCATACCCCCGGCAGCACAAAGTTCCAGGTCAGCAAAGGAAGAGGAAAGTAATGATGCCTGGTCTGATGATGAATCTCTTCCTCTCAGCTCCACTAAACCTGCTACCGTCTCTGCTCAGAAGGAGCCTGTGGATAGTCCATGGTCTGACACAGATAACGACTCGCTACGGAAGCTACAGCCAGTTAAACCAGCTGCCCAGTCAGCCGATAGCGAGGCAGATGATTGGTCAGATGCGGGAGAGGCCAAGGTCGGAAAGCCCCCTGTGAATAGACAGCTTAGTACAGAGAGTAACTGGTCAGACACAGACACTGAAGCGGCTCGAGAGACCCCGCGAGTCACTGTCGCTCCTAAATTAAGTACGCACCGTGAGGAACCGGGGCGAAGTGCCGCCGCACACCTTCCTTCCGAGGCCAAGGAAGATGAGGAAAGCAGCTGGGGCGAGTCCACTACGGAAACACCACGGAAACCACGAGCTGAAGAAAAGGTAGCTCCTGTGGCAAAAATAGTGGAAGAGCGAGACGAGAGCAGTTGGGGTGACTCAGAGCTCGACTCTCCGAGAAAGTCTGCTCACGAAGGTACTGCTGCTGATGTGGATAAAGCCGCCACACTGACTCATGATGTAGCGCCAGAACTTCAGATGGATCGTGATGATTGGAGTGAAGAGGAATCAGAGGTTAGTGGTACTGACCTGAAATTAGCAACAGAAATATTCAAAGGTTCTGTATTTTATTTAATCAGGAAGCCCTCATTAATCGCTAGCAAAAATGTATCAAGAGGAATTGTGGAATTGAAACCTGTGGTAGACATTCGATTCAGGCGTGAATACAACTGTTAAATTTCATCCTTTGAGTTTGGGTTAATCTCTTAGTTATGTACATCCTGTTTTATGACGTATTACAATCACATGGGCTTATCTCAATTATAGACTGAAGAGCAACAGAGGACGACTCCAAAACACCAGTAAGTAAATGATGGGTTAGTTTTTTCTTAAAACCTGATGAAAAATTTCCTCAACCTAACCCAAACAACTGGGTCAAAGCTAAGGTATTGGATGATTGCTGGAAAATTAGGATTTTTACATAATGTTATTACATTGCACGGATGGCCAACCTTTTCTAATACCAATCGGTGATCTTTTTAGGGCAAAGCAAATAAAGCCTGTAGAGCCCGTAACGAAGAAAGATCTGGGTGCTGCCTTCACCATGGAGGAGCCAACTCCGCTGAGCGCTGCAGACAGAAACTCTCTGGAAAAGGAAATCTTCACAAAATCTAATCAAGTGTATGCTTATTGTGTTATGAGATCTTTTTTCTCATCACTATTAAACCAAGATTGTCCACGGTGTGCCCATAGAGGGAAGCCAGTGAGGGGGTTTTCTCTAGTTAGCATTGAAATCCAAACCCAAGAGTAAAACACAAAGTGCCGTGGACTGCTTATCCTAAGCCCAGTGTACCGTCCGCTAACCCATCGCTTCATCCCTTCGAATAAGATTTTATGTTATTGTCTCCTACTTATGGATTTAAAGCTGAACACATAACAATGGCTAATGCTTTATGACTAATAATGTGTGTATTAACAGTGAGGAGCTCCAACGAACAGTTGAGTCCATGGAAGAGAAGATGAATGGGTTACAGACCACCATCACCAAACTGAAGGAAGAAGCTGCAAGCAAAAGTACATCCACCATCAGTAAATCGTATGTTTATACCACCTGATAACCTCTGATGTATGAGTTCACTCTGTTGCAGGTTTGCTTATTCCGCTCTAAGTAATGACTTCTCGTTGTTTTTGTAGTTAATATAGTTAGTATGTTGGTGCAAATTGAAATACTTCTTTTGAGTGCTTTGACAAGGTTGAGACAACTTCTCAAATTCATCCCAGCATAAACGTTCGCAGAACAGCTCTCACCTGTTACTTTGTAGAGTGTACGACACTGTATGTGCAGAGCTGGATGCAAACAAAATCGAAAAGGAGAAAACTAGATTACAACTAGAAGTTAGTCAAACTAAATCTGAAGAACTCGCCTCAAAGGTTGGTGACAATTGTTCTAACCCTCAAACCCAAAGATGATAGACAATTCGAGAAAAGCTAATATTTATAGGGCATTTTTTCTTGTAAGGCATCCTCGCTGTTGTGGTGAAGCTGCCGGGTTAAATAAATCTTTTTGCACTCACAGCTTAGCATGAAGCGCCGCGAGGAGGTCAGTATCAACGCTCCACCTCTTAGTGAGGCCTGTTTTTGTTTTGAGCTAGGATTAATGTGGGAAGCTTGTAGTCACAACAGGAGCCTGTAGTGAACAGGATTCAAACTCAGGTTCTCACAGTTGCGTGCTCAACGCTCTACCACTAGCTACTCGCTATCCTTATCAGACCTTGTGCTATTGTGAAGCTATTGCATTATGAGTGTATTTTGCTAACCAAATGTTTCGGATGGAGTTTGTAGCTCACTCCAATGGGCTTGAGAGTCAACAACTATGACCTTATCTGATGTAGTCCAAAAATATAGTTAACCCAACTCATATTTTTAGACGGGTCAACGCTTTGGTAGAGCGATTTTATCCATTGTCAAATGTGGATTTCCAAGATTGGACTTTTTGAAAACCGAGGAGTTAATTCAAGTAACCAGAGGTGTAGCAATAGCTTTCTTTTGTCCAATATATTTACAGCGCTTCGATCTTACTGATCTGATGTGTGAATAGGCCCAACAGTAATTCAGTTCGGTCAGTGATGTCGCTGTTTGCTACTAAATATCTTCAAGTTAGAAACCTGTCAAGAGATGCTCGGAGGAAATGCAACATAACAAATAATACATTATTTTCAAGGCCTGACACACCACTGCCTTTTACTTGTTAGGTCTCAGAGTTGAATGAACAAGTATCAAAGCTAAGAACCACTGCTAGTGAGAATCAAGCATCCTCTGTAGATAAAAGGTAGGCTGGCCAGTCTGTTGAACTGTCTCGAATAGTCAATTCAGCATCATTTACATGTTCTATCGTCGTACAAATAGCTTTCGATCATCGCCAATTTCATTGATCTTGCTATTGTACATCGTACCGGAATTTCAAATCATAATTTTTCTTTTTCAAGTTTTTCGCCTTCACATCTTGTAATGAAGTTGCTGGTTAGATACTGTTTGTTCACCAGTTATGGCTTAGTATAGAGTACCAAAAGGTTGTCAGCATCAATGATCTTACGCTCACTGTGGTAGTCTCCCATGATACCTGATTGTATGCCGGATGTTATGATCTCAAGCCAATCTTTCTAACCAATAATCTATTCCACTATCCGTGATTTTACTAATGATAACTTCTAATGATAATTCTAATGATGACTGTTCAATTTCAGTTTGTATGATGGTGTTTGTATGGAACTAGAAAAGATCAAGAATAAAAATAGCCAAGTTCGGAATGAATTAGCATCATCCGAGAATGAGACAGCAGAGCTGAATAACAAAGTAAGCTATCATAGAACCAGTGATATCTGTGATATAATGTTTGTACTTCGGACTCAGAGAGGACCAGATACTTCACAAGGAATCATCCAAACAAATCAAAGTTTTCTTTTACACCCATAAAAAACGCATATAAAGAAGATAACATTATACAAAACAGTTTTGTTTACGACTGCACGTCGCAGAACACTTTTTACAGACTTTGTGCTGCACAACAGTGTTGTGTGTGATTGAGTGGAGCTCCGTACCTTGTAGTTGAGAGATCTGGATGAAACAGTTAGCAAATTAAGAACGAAGGCCGCATCACAGAATTCCTCCACAGTCAGTAAATCGTGAGTATCTCTACTCTCTGGAAGACATGTTAATGTAATGCGAGGTCATCAGACAAAGTATTGGTTTTTTGTTTTGTTTTATTTGTTCACTGTAATGATGAAGCCGCCGGGCTCGCCAGTTGTGGCTTAGCGTGGAGCACGACGAACGGGTCGGTCTCACTGCGCCACTTCATAGTGGTTTGCTGTTGTTGCGAGCTAGTATTAGCGTCTTCTTGCGTATGGCGAAGCTGATGGGTTAGATACTTGTTTTTCACCAGTTACGTCTTAGCAAGGAACACCACGTGTGGGTAAATATCAACGCTCCAGGTTGGGGGTCAGTCAGTAAGTCACCTGCCGAAACTCCACTACTCTTATTGAAAAGAGAGAGGTATATTTTTAACAACTGTGGAATGATCTTGGCCCTCTTTATCCACTGGTTGGGACCACCTTTTTTACCGTGGTGTTCCGAAGCCATGTTAGCAATTTGGAGTGAGAGGCTCGCTAAAGGCCCATATCAGAAAAACACCCCGCTGGCAGTAGGGCTCGAACCTGTGATCTATAGATTACAAATCCAGGCTTTGATCAACTGAGCTATCCTGGTCCCCTAGTGTTAGTGTGAGGAGCTCATACTCACAACAAGAGTCCACCATGTCCAGGACTACAACCCAGTTTCGCGCGGTTGTGAGCCCAGCGTCCTACCGCTGAACTATCCCACTATCCACATAGCGTTTGATCAATGATTATCGACTAAAATTGTGGACGCGCAGCAATGACAATCAACACGGATTAAATAAGTTTTCAATGGCTGTGTGGAGACAGGCTGTTAGATAGCCGATAGGGATTGAATATATGAGAGACAAAACTCAATGTTTATCGTCTTTCTCTGAACCATAATTTTCTCGCAACATATATATCGGTTGTTAACTTTTGCTATGCAGACTATATGAAGATGTTACGAAGGAGTTAGACAATCTACGCAATGAGAAATCTAATCTACAGAAGGAACTACAACTCAGTAAAGACAGTGCAAATGAACTGAGTGCTCAGGTAGAGCAGCTGACGGGTTCAGTCAAGGAGTTACGCATGGAGGCAGCAGAGAAGCTAGCCACCACTGTGGATAAATCGTAAGTGATATTCACCAACTGCGAACAGGCAACTCTCATTCCACAAACTATCAGGAACCGCAGTCCCTGTTATAAAAATGCATCAATAGCCAATTTACCATTTTCTTTTGGTTCAAATGCTATCTCTAAATTAGGAATTTCATGTTTGGCCTCAAAAGTAAATGTACTGCTTATTTGGTCAGCTGAAGTGGACCCCTTAATTGACATTGGCGACAACTGAACTGACCTCACTCATGTAATATTTAGTTGATTCGTGATCCGTATTGCCATGCACACAATGAGTAAATCCTACTATCTCACGCGTTGTTACATCACTTTTGATAGAATTTATGATGAGTTATCAGATGAGCTGGAAGAGAATCGTTTAGAGAAATCTAAAATTGAGAGAGAGCTTTCTGCCACGAAAGATGATTCCCAGCAGCTCAATCAACAGGTATCCAAAGAATCAGAAACAGCTATTGAATATTAGGATTGGCATGTGGCCCACCATGACTAGATCCCACTGACAATACGCCGCACTGGAAAAGAAAATAACTTGTATATGGCAGCAGTATGTGCCCCAACCAATTACCTGTTTATCAATGATGTCCCAGAGTTTCCTGGCCGTGTTGATCCATGTACGTATTGCAATGGACTCCCTCCCCTCACTTCGGCACCGTTATACCCCTAAAGGCTGTGACTGTATCATATCTGCCGTAGGTAGTGGATTTAAATGCTGCGATCGCCAAACTGAGAACGGAAATGGCGAGCAAGAGTACCTCCACTGTTAGCAAGTCGTAAGTTCTGCTGTGACTTTCTGTTAAGCAGGGAATAGAGTTATTAAAGGAGTTGGGCCACGCCCGAATGTGTCTTCACTTGTTTGCGGATTCTTAAGCCTACCATGAACAAATTGGCCCAACACCCAGCTCGAATGGAACCTTAAACAGAGCCCTATCCAATGCGCATACTTAGCGCCCTCAGTGATGCACTTTTCAGACCGTCGACGCAACAGAATTGGCCTCGAGATAAGAAATTAACACGCAGCCGTTGGTGCTTGCGTTGATTTCTCAGTTTATGCGCTGATGTTTGGAAGTCTATTGCCGGTGCATACTAGACTTGTTGTCACAAATCTGAATAGAAAAAATGTGGCTCAAAACTGTAGAAATAGGGTTTCAGAGTGCAGTTTTTCTCCTCTGTCAACGAGCATTAGTGCCATTATTGCGCAACGATAGAGGCCTGAGCACAGAAAAGCACTTTTTATAACTTCAGCTTTCTCCGATATTACATTCAATTGTGAGTTCTACTCCATGTTATGAGGGAGTAAAGATCCTTAGGTTACTAAGTTTTTGTGATTAGATCCCATTTTCTTTCTCTTTGGCTCATTTTGGCGGTAGTTAGTTGAGTTACCGTATTTTGAGAAAAAATCATGCGCTATTGCTGCAATGAATTCGGAGTTGCCTCCCTTTAGGAATGGGGAACACAACTCCGAAAATGTATATATCCTCTACCATGGTTTAACCCTTCAACTAAACTACGGGACATACTGATAGCTTAAAAAAGTTGTCCTTTAGCCAATGGGAACTTGCTGTTAGAGTGCCAATAGAGACCTTGCGCAGGAGAGAATGACGTCGTAACAACTACCATTACGAGGGCTCTACTGTCTCGCGGCGCAATTAGTCGTCTGTTTTGTAGTTAGTTGTTAAAGTCTTTCAAGAAAGCCGATGTTTCTCACTGGCTGTGATGACTTCTAGTTAGTCCCATCTGTTCCATATTTTCGCAGTTCCAGTGGATCACAAATTATCATGTTTATCATCTCATCTATCATCCAAACTGGTTTATTGCTCAAAAACGCCTGAATAAAATATCAATAAGAGCTTAGTACTAGGCTTAGGATGGCTCAGTCATGTTCCAAGCAGGGTAAAACAACTCCTGACTCCCATTACTAAACCCCTACGGTAAGCCAAATCCCGTAACCGAAGTCATTGCAAAGTCATTCTGTCCTGCACAAGGTCTCTAATGTGTACTGGCAACGGTATAACTGATAAGGGGGCACCACTCCTCTTCATCACCGCCTTCAGCTTTTCCAGCTCTGAAGAGACCCAGGTACCCAATTCATGTTGGGTGACAAGTTTAACAAATACCACTCACAAGCTGTATTTAACCCGGTACCTTCAGCTCCAGAGGCAAGCGCTCTAACCACTCAGCCACAGCGTCACCTTAGGGCATAGCTTAGATTGGGTTATTTTTATTCAAGGTAGAGCAGGGTCTTGTTCCTAAAATAGTCCACTAGACCTCCTCAACCGAGAGAGGCACCTGAAGATCATTCCACGTAACTGTTGCAGTCTATATGAAGATGTGTGTGCTGAGTTGGAGTCACTTAGGGGAGAAAAGTCTAAACTACATAGAGAGCTAAAAACTAATAAGGATGAGGCAGCTCAGCTCAGGGATAAGGTTGGTGGCTGTACCTCGCCAAAGATTAGCTGCCTTGCTGTGAAATTTGAACTAAAATAGGTGAAGTTAACGATCCTCCAACCTTTCAGACATACCAGTGTAGTCTGGTAGTGAGTTGCTTCACACTGAGTTAGCGGTTACCCTGGTAAGATAGATTTTACCCAGGCTTAGTCTACTTTCACTTGGTCAATCCCTGCTCCGGCTTTGTAGCTTCACTAAAAGCTGTATCATCATCTCATAAGACTTATGAAGACAATCAATCCTTTTGTATATCTCTGGTTATATCTCGCTGTGAGTACGAGCTCCTCGCATAATTCGCAACTCCTACCACACCGGACTGGAGATCCTCTAAATAAGATGACCAAATGACAGAACAATAGAAATGCTCCCTCCTCCCCACCCCCACACCCCACACCCCACC
>Ga0224501_10003717_pt1 | contig 12050 bp, 6 predicted proteins | sample SF_Oct11_sed_USG_4_FD_169105 | JGI IMG/M metagenome (GOLD analysis project Ga0224501, IMG submission 169105) | Sediment microbial communities from San Francisco Bay, California, United States - SF_Oct11_sed_USGS_8_1 | ecosystem: Environmental > Aquatic > Marine > Sediment | place: USA... | reverse complement strand
AAAGCATAATTGGCACGTAATTTTCTGCGTTTTTTTAGATGTTTTATATGGTGTTGTTTTTTTTAAATGCACAGTGTCACCTAGTTATGTCTCCTAGCAGTGTGGACTGACTTGTCGTGAATGGGGTCAGGTGCAATGTACTTACAATAGCAGCAGTAGTTGCTTGTTCTAGCAATATTGATGAGTTCATTTCGTACACACAATTCAGTGGGTTTATCCTTGAATTTAATTAATTTGTTATAATCTGCTAGAACTCCTGTTGGGATATTTACCCGCACGGCACCATTGGCTGTGCCACTGTCTATGCCGCCCAAATGGGCGTCAACTTCTGCCGCTCCAGTGCCATTGTGAGCCAATGCATGATGCATGCACTAGTTTTTCAAGCGGCACAGAGCGTCAATCGCATTTGCCTTCAGAAGATTTCTGCTTCCAGTGTAAAGGACGAGGGCGAAATTGATAGAGCAGCAAATTTAAATCTGTGTTGCCATTGGTTGCTGTTGTCTGGCACTGAGGAAAATAGAGCATGCGGGTTACCGCTAACTAGTGTAAACTCCACTTTACAATTTTTTGCTCCTCTTAGCAATGGCTGACCATCTTTTTCTGTAGTGCACATAAATCCAAGTTTATCAAAGACAGAGTCACTGAAGTGGAGACAGCTTTGGGAAATCTCTGTGACACGTTTGGATCAATCGCCAGGAAGAACAGCAAACTTCGAGATAAACGTGAGTGTGCTGTTCTACAATACAACTAGTTATCAGGATTTCCAGGCATGTTTTCATTCCATAACGACTCAGTAGCATATATGCGCTCGGGCCTGCCATTTCCCCCCCTCCCATTTCTTAGTTTGAGCATTCTTTTACAAATCCTATAGAGTTACCTTCTCTTTTGGTATGCTATTACAAGTGGAAAGTTCCCTAATGACCCACCTCAAGAAAAGCTGAGCCGAATAGACTCAGTAGGTCAATTTCTGCACCACTCCCAACAGCTGTCTTGTTATGGAAACGTGAAATTACTCTTGTATTGCAGATGATGAGTTATCACGCCATCTTCTGGATTATTCTGAGAATTTGAACTACAATAGTTCAAGCAAGGCATCACTCGCTCAGGTTGCCAGAGAACTGGCTACGTGCAATGACTACCAGGACACTATGGTAAGCAAAAATCTTACCTTGAGAACTAAAAGATAAACCCTATCCTCACAATGATTGCAGCTGTTTCACAACTGTTCTCATTATTTTCCTTTTACATTTTTAGGTCAAAAGAATTGAGTCATATGTTGTTGAGCCACTCATGCTGTTTGACACTGTCATTAAAAACTCAAGGGTAAGACCTATTGTCTTGCTCCGCCCCAAAACCCGGTATGGTGTAACTGCAGAGCAAAGGGAATCTCATCTACAGGTGATGGGAGGATAGTGCATTGGATAGATTGCAGAGCTCCTAACCATTATATCCTGGGTTTTAAGTCAAGGTCATCCCAATATCCTGCTGTGAACATGAACCTCTCTGATGATTTCCAGCTCCATCTTCTTCAGAGCTGGCCTCGGGTGTAGGTGCTCCCTTAAATAGGAATAGGATGGCCAAGTGCCCATTATGCACTTAGTAGATATAATATTAGTCTTTTTATGTTGCTTATATGACAATTTTTAAGATTATTCACATTTCACAGTTGTCGTTATTGGCAGATCGGCTTCTGATTAGTCATCTCAGCTGCCCATCATAGAGTTATAAGGGAGGAAACTCAATAATCCCTGCAAGTCCCAGTAATGGTTTGCCCAGCATAACTATTCTCCTTGGAAACGTCAAGATGCTAAGTTCCAAGGTAACATTAGCGATACTTCTTAAGAAATGATGAGAACCCAGCAGCTACAAAGATCAAAATGAGGTTGCCATCTCATTTTCGTACAGTTACTATAGTTACTACAGGACAAAACCCAGGAAATTCTTTGATAAAACCCTTTGAAGAAGACTCTGCTACAACGGTACTACTCAAGGCGTTCATTGGGGAGTCCGATTTATAGGCTTATTTTTATACTGGGTTTTGGGCCACACCAGACACCGCTATCGTAATGAACAAAGCCACATATGTTGCTTGAGGCTTTGACCAAGATGTCCAGGTACGTGTCACCGAGGTCCGCGGTGAGTAAAGCAAGATAACAGTAATGGAACCTGTAACCGTTGAGAGACTCCTACCAGTTTTTCGAATGGTTAGAAGTCATCTGATAAGCCCCTTTGGTTAAAGGTTGAATGACAAGCAAATTTTTTGGCTCATCAGAATCAGCATGTCTCCAAACCTACAGGAGTCAAATTACAGTGCAATAGGCGCAGCAAAAGTGCCCTTAAATCCGTGCTAAAGATGGCAAAATTGGCACCATCTGAAAAACGATTTTAAAAAGGCGGAGCCTAATCGGCCATTTATATGACCTATATTATCGCAAGTTTGATGGCTAGTCAATGGCCAGGCACTCAAAGTTAATCATTTTCTACCTGACTTTACAGAGAGTGTCCCAATATTTGGGACACCTCATGACCGTTGACACATTCCTGATCTTGATTCTGATAAGCCAAAAAAAATTTGCCTTGTCATCCAACCTTTAAGTTACACACGCGTTTTTATGGCTTATATCGCCCCCCAGGATTCGTAACCCTTATCTCCAACCTTTGGCATCTTAACCTCTCTAATATGTTGATTGCTCCCCTTGGAGGCAATGGTCACAATGCTATCAAATTTACTGGTGTCAGTCTCTGGCTATGGCTGACGACCTCAGTATTAACACAAATTCCCAGGTGCCTTTCTGTTGGAAAAGGATAGGTCAATCTAATATAAATCCCAAAATGTTTTATCTTTTATTCTTTTTCTTTGAAGGAAGACATCAATGGCGCGTTCAAGGCCTATGATAATGAACAGAAGAGCAAGAAAGCAGTAGACAGGATGCGAGAGGGCAATCCTAGTGACAGACATAAACTGGTAGGCAGGCATCAGAGTTTTCTGCTCGCTCAAATCACCCTGTCAGATGCATCAAAGAGAAGCCAGCTCCGGGGAGATTGTTAAAATTTTCCAAAACCTTCAGCTGGATATGGGAAATGTCGTTAGTTGACTCTGGGACCAGCCTCTATGAAAATTACACACTGCTGCTCTCGCCACTTCTGCCGCTGTTACTTCTATAATTATATATTTTACTCGTCTTTTTAGTCCCAAGCGGAGACAGAACACCAAAAAGCTTCTCTACAGGCCTCGCGAAGCGCAAAGGCTTTAGAGGAGGCTATAGACTCATTCGAGGAGAGAAAGCTACGGGATACCAAGGTAACCGAGCTAGGATCACCTTCTATATGGAAATGGCAGCACCAACTAAGCTTTGATGCCTCATTAATTCCAATAATGGCTTAAGTGTCCCTTCAAATGGAAAATAACTCTAAAGTTGTTTATTGTATATGTCAGTACATGCAGTAAGTCCCTTCTCTCTTTTCAGCACACAGTTGGTTCATATATAAAGATACAGATGAGTTACCATGCCAAGTGTTTAGAGGCTCTGACTAAAGCATATAGGAATCTGGCTATTCTTGATGAGGCCGATGATCTGGACGTGAGTGCTTCAGGCTAAGCTACATATACAACCTGAGACCACACCTAAATTATAGCTTCTTGAGACCAAAGATTGTCTTACGGACAAGGGATAGCTTAAAGGGGTTATGTCACGGTCGAGTGTAGACGCAGAGTTGTGCTCCTCATTCTTAAAGGGAGGCAACTCCGTATTCATTGCGACGATAGCGAGTGATCTTGTTACAAAAAATGAACATCGGTCATTCGAACAAATATGGCCCAAATGGTCCAAAAAGAAAGAAAATAGGATCTGATTACTAAAACTTAGTAACCTAATGATCTTTACTTCCTCATAACATCAGGTAGAACTCAAAATTGAATGTAATATTAGATAAAACTGAAGTTATAAGAAGTGCTTTGCCGGTTTTCCCTAGCCCTAAATAGAGGCCGTTGTGTTCGGGCCTCTATCACTGCGCAAAAATGGCGCTGACAGAGGTGACAAACTGCACTCTGAAACCCTATTTCTATATTTTTGCTGAACATTTTCTCTATTTAGACATGTGTAACTACAAGTCTAGGATACACCTGCAAGAGGATTTTCCAAGCTTCAGCGCGTTAGCTGAGAAATCAATGCAAACACCAACAGCTCCATGTTAATTTTCTATCTCGAGGCCAATTCTGTTGCGTCGCTGGTCTGAAAAGTGCATCACTGAGGGCTCTAAGTATGCGCATTGGATAGGGCTATATCTTAGCTTCCATTTGAAATGGGTATTGTGTCTATTTGTTCATGGTAGGCTTCAGAATCAGAAAACAAGTGAAAACACTTTGACAATTTGCAATTGACCCAAGCCTGGGTTGGGTTCTACTGGGACCAAAGCATTTCACTCAGGATCAGTAGACCGTGTATTCAACCTTTGTTCATACCTGACTACTGCTGTGAGCTTGAGCTTCATAGACAATCCCTAAATACTTCCTCTTTAGACCAGCCAGCAGACCTCATGACCGATTGCCATACCATAGTTTGTAAGTTTCAATCAGAGAGATGCAGTGGGTTTCTTATTTGTTGGAGTTATCAGTAGTTTATTGAGGATATTTCACTTCCAGGAATTCCGAAACGTGCTGCACCCAACCAGCGCTGCTGAGCGCTTAGAAATGATGAAGAAGAGTGCAGCCGGTGGCAGCAGACACTCACTGACATCACAACGCTCTGAGGCGAGTCAACGATCTGTACCCCGACCTAAAGCTAAGGCTGACATGTTCGCGACGTCTGGTCAACAAGTGAATCCGAGTCCGAGATCGTCAACTCACAGTACACCGACCAAATCAGCACCGGGCTCCAGTCAGGGTTCTCCTATAAAATCCAAGTCAGCCATGATGGTAAGTCCCGGAGTCAGCCAAGATGGTAAGTCCCGGAGTCAACCATGGTAAGTGATAAGATGGTAAGCCCATGAGTCAACCATGGTAAGTGATAAGATGGTAAGTCCAGGAGTCTGTCTTGGCGTGCCAGATTTCACTATGACAGTGAATACCTGGTCAGAAATGAGGGTCTACGTGGCCGAGTCGGCTATATTGGTAAATTGGTATGAAGTTCTACCATCATGGTTAGTGTCCAACTCAGTAATGACAATTATTCTTGGTTTAGTTTATTAACTGTCACTAATGAATAATAGTTGTGAAAGTGTTTATTGCATTTACTGAAATAGGAAAAGAATAGTAGACTGCAAAATAATCTGTGATCGCTACTCATAAGAATAAAATACCCATCTTTAGAATTGACTCTAAAATCAAACTAGAATTTTTTTCTCACAGCTTAAATGTGCTGGCCAGGTTAGAAAAGTTACTTTTTTTTATCAAATATTTCGACACAGTTGCACTGTTTCTTCTGTGTATCAGTTACAAATACCTGATACACTCAGAGCAAGGAACGAAGCCGGAGAGAGGGGGAGATCAGATCATGTCTACTGTGCTGTTTGTGCTGCCTTCCCTACACCCATTAATATCACAATCGGGTGCTTATTGCAATATTTATCGCAAACTTAGAGTTGTGACCCCTTCACAGTAACCTTCAGCATTGGCTTGGTGCGCCGCTTTACTTCTGTTTTCTATGGGTTTAGATTGGTTGGAGATTATTTCTCTGTACCACAAAATCACAGAGTCATCCCACACAGCCTCATAAAAGATGTAAAGTGTGTATTCAAAATGTTTTCAGTTGCCATGTTTGTTGTGGTCTTGTCCCCATAGTGCATCATGAGGTAGTTGCCTAAACCAACATTCGGTCATTCAATATAATGTTGGGTCAGCCTATGTGTCTGCCGGGCATTTTTCGCTCATAGCATTCTCATCATTATTTATGCAAACACTACAGTGGCAGCTGAATACAATATTATAGGGTGTTCACCTGTATATCTACAGACAGCACAGCTCAAGAAGTGTGTATAGCTCTTTGCTCAGCGCCAATATGCCTATACAGTGACACTGAAAGATGGTATAGTATTAGTATTAACCTGTGTCCAATCTAGTAACAGCAGTAGGACATTCACCCCATGCGTGTCAACTTACAGGCAACACAGGGTATTTGTTGCTCTTGTATACACATTAAAGTATTGGTGTCACAGGTTTTGATTCCACAAATTGCATGTGGTTCTGAAATATCCTACATCTTTTATATAGATCATTAAGTCGGTGGAGAAATTCTCCTAGATTAAACGTCATGATAAACAATGAGGGTGACAGACAAAAGTGGAACCGGAGTCATGCAGGAATTGAATCAGGGCATCGAAATCGATCAAGCACTCACTTGCAACAGACTTAAGGCACATTCGAATTCCCAGCAGCCAAACTATTTCAATCATTTTTGATTAACTTAACAGCTAGGCCCTTCGTAGCCGCTATTCGTTCCGTGCTTCAGTATTTTGAATTTTATCTTCGGATAAGTAGCAGCTAGGCTGAATAAAAACTATTAAAGGGGTTATGACGCGGTTGATTGTCGGCGTATTTTCGGAGTTGTGTTCCCCATTCTTAAAGGGAGGCAACTCCGCATTCATCACAGCGATAGCGAGTGGTCTTTTTTCACAAACCGAATATCGGTCACTCGAATAACTGCAGCCCAAATGGCCCAAATAGAAGTAAAATGGGATCTAATTACTAAAGCTTAGAAACCTAGTGATCTTCACCCCCTTATAACATCGAATAGACCTAAAATTTGAACGTAAGATTGGAGAAAAGTTAAGTTATAAGAAGTGCTTTGCCGGTTTTCCCTAGCCCTAAATAGAGGCTGTTGCATTCGGGCCTCTATAATTGCGCAATAATAGCACTAACACTCGTTGACAAAGGGGAAAAATGGCGCTCTGAAACCCTATTTCTATATTTTTGCCGCGTGGTTTCTATATTCGGACTTGTGTAACTACAAGTCTAGTATACACATGCAAATGCATTTGTTAAACATCAGCGCGTAAGCCGAGAAATCAATGCAAACACCAACAGCTCTGTGTTAATTTCCTATCTCAAGGCCAATTCTGGTGCCTCGGCAATCTGAAAAGTACGTCATTGAGGGCTCTAGGTATGCGCATTGGATAGGGCTATATCTAAGCTTTCATTTGAACTGGGTATTGGGCCCATTTTATCATGGTAGGCTTCAGAATCTACAAACAAGTGAAGTCACTTTTGCCCATGTCATAACCCCTTCAAAATATTTCCCTGGAGCATTATTTTAGCTAGTCGGGATGATAATCTCAGCTAACTCAAACAATAATAAACTCAGCCAGCAATCAACGCACCTATGTTGCGGTTAAATGTTCGCACATTGCGTTCGTGCATCAAGATAGCCATTTTGCTTGCTAGTAAGTCTCAAGCACTCTATACCATAAATAGCACATATCATGTGACCCTGTGGTTAGCATCGTACTATAGTTGTCTGTGGCTACTGAGTCGGTGTCCCGCTAGTTGGTTCTAGCAAATTCAAACTTGATAAGGGCAATCGCTACAACGACATTAACATCGACATGGTGACTCATTCAGTGATTGAATTTTGATTAGATTAAACGGTAAATTTACTCTTGTCGAGAAAACTCGACATTTGGGGTGAGTTGGGAATTCCTGGCATGTTACACAGCTGGGGGAGGGTCATTTTCGACTGCCGAGCGGACTTTCTCGGTGATTGCGTCGAGTCGAGTGTTGACCTTTTGACTCTACTGACAAAGTGAAAGCCAACTACTTTTGAGCCTTTGATTCTTGAAGTTGAATATAATGAATCAAAGTCTGAAGTGTTCAAATATTAATTGAAATAGTCATTAAATTTTTTTGCTATTGTATTTAAATACATAAAGTCTTATTCCGCAATCAGCCACTATTGTACAATGTGAAGGTAACTCCGTACATAGGTAAATCGACTTACCGGCGGGGTTCGAGCAAGCACGATCAGCCAAGAAATCTCCGACGTTTAAAGGTTGGATGACGAGGCAAATTTTTTTGGCTCATCAGAATCAGCATGTCTACAAACCTACATGAGTCAAATTACAGTGCAATAGGCACACCTGAAGTGCCCTTAAATCCGTGCTAAAGATGGCAAAATTGGCACCATCTGAAAAACGTTTTTAAAAAGGCGGCGCCTAATTGGTCATTTATATGACGTATAATATCGCAAGTTTGATGACTAGTCAATGACCAGGCACTCAAAGGTGATCATTTTCTACCTGCCTTCACAGAGAGTATCCCAATATTTGGGACACCTCATAACCACTGACACATTCCTAAGGTTGTACACAAGCCCTGAGAATGGGTCTAGAGTGGCAGCACTAGCTCCAGGTCTCTCAAAACAAGCGTAAAGAGAGCTACATTTGGCCGATACTGCCCGGGAATGCACTTGACCTGCTACGACGATCATGCTAAAGGGTAGAGTTGACGCCATGGCTTCAACTGGTAGAAAACCGTACATATTACAGCGTCAGACAGCCACTTGAAATAGGACTAGGTTGCAAACATGCTGCTGGCCTGTTTATGCAATAAGAGCAGTTGTTTGGCTATTAGTAACGAACACAAACTAATATTGAAAGACCGTTTTCAAAAGAGGTGAGTAAATTCACTCGGTCACCGAGTTAGTATCACTCACTGTGATTGCGAGGTAGACTAAAAATTAGGACTAAGCTAAACTCAGTGAATTCATAGGTATTTGTTTTTGTTTTTAGGCCCATTTCGCGCTCATACTTCGATCCCAGTAGTCAGAAGTGTGACAAAGTTGTAGAAGTTGGACTTTGGCTACCCATCGCCCAGGCGCGCATATGTAATAACGTGGGCCCGCTGTGATGTCTTTTGCGACAATTTATGTCAAATTTCAAATGAATGAAAGTTCATTTGAGAATTCCAAGACTTAACCCTATTTTTTACTACATCGCCTGCTCAGTATGAACTTTTATTCAACTCACGTAGGTTTTGAGACACACTGATTCTGATGAGCCAAAAAAAGTTTGCCTCGTCATCCAACCTTTAACTTGGGTCGAGTCGGGTTTCCTTAAACCTTGAGTTAAGATGTTCGACTAGTTCCATCCGCTGATGAGTTACAGTCTACACGGAGAGGTAATACTCTTGAGAGGTAGAAGACTTTTTACAGGAATTGTTGCTTGATGGACATAAAACATTGATCAACCATTAAACATGTTGAAAATTCTTCTTGATAAACAGTGTCTCTCTGAGGTTATCAGTATGCAATTGGTTTTCTCAAATATGCATCTCCATGCCATACAGGCTAGTGCACTATACAACCATAATGCAAACAAAATTCTAATTGTGTTTTGGCGTGTTCCTGAACTCGGTCTATCAGGCGTTATTGCGATTGTAAAGAATTTTCATAAAGTCATTTTCTATATAAAAAAAACAGCAAGTGGGTAGCTGGAGAGTTGTCTAAACTTAGCTGGAATTTTTTTTTAAAAGCTTAAGTTAACATAGTGAAAAAATTATCAGCTGATGATTAAATAATCGTCTGATCATTTTTATTATCCAACAGCTAAGCTAAGGACTAGGCTTGAATATTTTATTACCCTAACTTCTAGGTATCGAAACGGATCCATATAATACAATATAACATAAATAACATACTGTGTATTGGATATATGTCTGATATAAAATAATGTAAAATTCTATAATATAAATATATAATATAATATAATATAATATTGAAGGGAGATGATGAAACTGACTCTGAAGAGGAAGAAACAGATTCTGAGGAGGAACTTCCCACCTACAGCAAAACTCAATCCCGTCGGAAATAAACGTACGACCTCACCCAGTGATCTTGGAGGTCAAGGACATTACCAAAAACCTGCTTTGACGCAAATAATAAGTTTTATATAAGGTATAATAGGATTGGTTTTGGCCTTGAGTAACATAAAGAGTTGAAGTGAATCTGAATGAAATTCCTGTTGCTGCCCTGATCGACAAGAATTGTGAAGCCGTAGACATACAATATTGTATGTATTTATACAGATGCAAATTGCTGTAAAAGTATTTTAACATATAGACACACTAATGATCACATGTCGGTTTTCGAACCAGGTTGCTAACTGAACTCTTTGTGGACTTTTAGCAATGCACTTTATTGTCTTAAGCTTTTAGGTTCAGCTGCGTTTCTGTTTGCTGGATGTTGCTAGTTTGGGTATTGACATACGATGTTATGCCTCTGGTTTAAACTATTAGAAAAACTAATACAACCGAGTTCAAAATGCATAGTCACCTCCAACCAGTATAAAAACTCGATCAAGTACTACTCTATCAGTGGTTTTTTATTCCAGCCTTGCCCCTTTGTGCTTCTTGCCCGCATATTTTTTAGCACAGTGAAGTCACTTCAGGAGCCAACCTCAACATATCATGATCATGATCATATATACACAGCTAGACACTGACAGTTACTGAGTGGCTCCACCTGTCTACCTGTAGGGCTTACCTCAATGACTAAAGGCGCTTTATAGTCACAGTCTCCGGTCCGCCTCCGACCGGATGTCGGATGAATCTGAGCATTCAAGGTGCTTTTATAGTTCCAAACAGATCCTCGGACGCCCGGTCCTGGATCACTTGTGAGACAATGAATGGTTTCTGGAAGCTGTAGCTGTTTTCGATCATAATTTCAAAAGAAAGTTGATCCACTCTTGAATTATTTCGCTGCAAGTTGCCTCTATTCTCGGCACAACTTTGTGTTGGTTTTGAGTGAATATTGAAATGAAATCAAGTATAAATTAAAACTTTCAACAATCCTAGTATGAAACTGGAAACGCTTGAACGTTACTAGGTAATATCTGAGCGAGCAATTTGGTTAGTTGATGAGTTGGACGTCTAAAGCATATCAGACGCATTCTGTCTCTGGAAGGCAAGCGCTCAGACGCCCGTGATGTCCAGATCAGGCAAGCCTTTTTATAGTCACATTTGGGAGGGGGTTGGGCATCCATTTTAATCATCTGATCCGAGGCGGACCGGATGCTGTGTGACTATAAAAGCACCTTAACCGGCTAGACTAACTGGACAGTGCGTAATAACATCCATTTTCCTACACTGCATGATCAGCAGTGATTTTCGGCTAACACTTGCCAGGGTACCCAAACTCAAAACTTCATGTGTTGGGATCACTTCACCAGATTACATGTAGAATGAGTGAATCCCAGGGTCAGTAATTATTCCAACTGCGCCATTTAATAATGAAGAAGTTGCAGGCTGGCCAGGCCTGGCATACTAGCAGCGGACTATGCCCAAGGCCAACTCCACTCTTCCAAAGCACTGAGCTGATTCAGTTTTGATTAAGCACCAGCTAAGACTGAACTGCGTGTCCTGAGTAGAGTAGACATTCAATGAGATGTGTTTGAAACACAGTCATTTTCAAGGTGCATGCACACACTTGTATGGTAATACTCAGCAATGGTGCGGCTCGATTCCCTATTGAAGCTACACGTGGAAGTTGACTATGCCAAGTGCCTTTTCTTGATCTACCAGGGTATGTGCAACACACTGTCAGGAGCATTGGGTTACCAGACTGGGTGGGTATAGCCTTGCATACAAAGCAGGCCTTTTTTACTTGCATAAACTTTCACTGACTAATGAATCTACATAACTTATAGAATAGGATATACCACCGTGTTCGTGCAGTTTATTCAGTGCTTATGTTATAGGAGACAATTTTAGTAAATATTCAATTACTAGACACTTCAAAGTGAGACATAGGTACACAGTTGTGTTTTTAGAGCTTGACCAAATACATGCATAGTAGGGCATTTGTTTGAAACATGAAACCTGCCTCATTAATGCAATGATCTCCTCGATCTGAGTGATAGCTGAATTTTCTCTATTCAGAGTAAATTACGTGTATTATGCAAGCTTTTAGCTGCAGTTTAATTCAGCATACGGTTCCAATTGTCTATCAATCGTAGTCAAAGGCACAATGTCGATGAATTAGGTAATCACGTATTGCGTATAAAGGTGTACATTGTATGTGTACATGCATGAGGTTAATAGGGTGAAAAAACAGCATTTGGTT
>Ga0224501_10003716_pt1 | contig 12051 bp, 10 predicted proteins | sample SF_Oct11_sed_USG_4_FD_169105 | JGI IMG/M metagenome (GOLD analysis project Ga0224501, IMG submission 169105) | Sediment microbial communities from San Francisco Bay, California, United States - SF_Oct11_sed_USGS_8_1 | ecosystem: Environmental > Aquatic > Marine > Sediment | place: USA... | reverse complement strand
CTATTTTAGGGTCACAACGGCATATGGATAAAAGCTAAATTGGTTATCGATTGAGGGTCGTTGCCGTCAGTCTTTTTGGTTTGCATCATTTTTTTTACCAAAGCAACAAACGAGAAACTTTTGCTCGTTCATACAGGGGATTCGCCTTGTAAAGAGGTTTTATATCCATCAATCCTAGCGCAACTAGCAGGCATAGTGGTATCGCTGGGATAACAAACTGTTTGTAAGTCCGCTAGCCAGTAAGACAAAATGCATAGCCACTCGTTCTAAAGTTTATCACCCGTTAAAATAAATCCAGTCGATAGCTAAGGCCTGCGACGGACCAAGCTCGGTCATGATTGAAAGCCGTATCGCCGCTGATAGGGAATGACAAACCCAACTGCCAGTAGATCGAGACGCCATTCCAATGAGCTTTTAGTGTAGCAGCCGGTTCAATAAAAGCCGCCCAGCGCTTGCCATCAACCGTCAATAGGTTCTGCGTATCTACGTCGCGAAGCTCATAAGTAGTATTCATGACTGCGGCTCCGCGTAAAGTGGCTGCTGCAAGCAAATATTGAGTTTCCATTAAGGCAAGATTGTATTGCAGGTAGCTACGGTAATAGTCCGCGCTGGCCTGTTTAACGCCGCCGATTGAAAGTGGGTCAGCGGTTTCTATTGAGACGGTTTTTCCTGAGCCTGCCCCCATCAGCAATTCGCCGCGTCTTTTTCCTAGATTTAAACCACCTAAACCAACCGCTGCTTCTAGATAGTCGCGCTGATTGGTGGTACAAGTGTCGCAATTTCCATGACGTGACAGGCTGTATTTCGCTAAGCCAAAGAAACGATCGGAAACGGCGAACAAGCCACTGGCAGCATATCCTCGTTCTATTCCGTTCTTGGCCATTTTGAATTCGCTTTCGCCGGTGTTTTTGAATAAAGCCAGTTCGGCCTCTTCCGGGTAATAGGTGGGGTGGTTGGCGCATGCAAATAAAGTCAACGATGCCAAGTAGGTTATGGTTTTGCGGATCATTTTTTTCTCCTTAAGTTTGAAACTGGGGCTCACAATGATACATGCATCGCTGAAGAATAAAACGTTGAACACCTCAAATCCTGTGCGATTGAATACTAAATTTGTGTTCTAGACTATGCATGTGGCGCCTTTGAAGTAATGATCAAAAATTTTTTCAACTGGGTATGAGATATAATCAAACTTAAGCTTTTTATGGAGTAAAGCCAAGTAATCAGGTATCAACCATGGCTTTGCTACCTGTCACTTATAATTCAAAGCGATAGTAAAAATCAAACAAAAAACCATACAAGGCAAAATATGCTAACCGCTCACTAGTTCATGATACAAAATTTCAGTCTAGGATTAGTGTTGATGACTGGTTGTATCGTGGTCTTATCTGTTACTATATAGACATATCTCTCAACAAGCTAAGTGACGGTTTCATGAAGCTAGTTTCATATTTTCCAGTTGCCCTCTTTCTGTTGGCCTTGTCCGCTGAAGCCGCGGATAACAATTACCCCGCATCGCGATATGCCGTGGGTTTTGCCGGCGGATCAATTGTTGGCACTGGCCTGTCCCTGCGCCGATATTCACATTCTTCTTATGTGCAATCGTCATTATTTGTTCGTGTGAATCGACAAGATGGCCTCGCGAACCTGCTAGCCGGTTTGTCCTATGGTCGAATGATTAGCGAATTTAGTGTGAATCGAGCACTACCACCAACCGCTGTAGTCTTTCTCACCGGAATTAGTGGTAGTTATAGCGGTCGACAACGCGCATCTGATGCACCCACACCGGAATCAAATTCTGAAAATATTGTTAGCACAGGTGCTGGTATCGCTTTGGAAATCGGTAATGTTTTTACCCCGGGATTATTGTTTTCCATTGGCACGACCTACACTTTAGAAATGCAGCAACTCGCTAGCCAATGGCAGTGGGATCTTGGGCCGCAAATGAATTTTTCTATGCTTTTTAATTGGTAAGTCGCATGAATCTACAGTCAACAAAAACGCGCAATCTTCACTTTTTATGCACATGTGTGTTTGTGTATTTATTATTTTGCCCGTTGGTAGTGTTGGCGGAAACGGACAATCGATCAGCTTTGACTCATGGCTTGGGCGTGAGCGCTGGGTACATCCTTGGTAGTGGCTTGACTTATGCGCATTATTTGGGCCCCCATATTTTGCAGACGTCATTCAGTGGGGCCAAAGATAGAGAAAACAGTGATTTCAAACTGACACTCAGTTATGGACGTTATTTGCATCAAGTGCAACAACCTCGCTCCTTAGTGCCATTGGCCTTGAAACTATTTGTGGGCACTGAGGTGCGTTATCAAAAAGGATATATTAGTGGTGATGTGATTTATGAGGATTTGAATAGACAGGGACAAGAATATTTTTCCCATAGTGGTGTAGGTCTGGCACTGGATATTGGGAATCCTGGTAAAGCGGGTTTAATTGTTTCACTGGCCCTGAGTTATGCGCTTTCAATTGAACAGGCCGGTCAGCAACAGGAATGGGAAATTGGTCCATTACCGGGCTTTAGTCTACTTTATAGTTGGTAAGAAACTCATGTTGATTAAGCAATCGAAAAAATATTTTTCTTATCTCGTAGGATCGTGGTTGCTGTTTAGTTGTGCTTGGCTAAACGCTGCAAGTTTGCCTCATCCGCAACCATCGCAGGCCGTTGGTTTCAGTGCGGGATGGATTAGCGGAAGTGGTATTACTTATCGCCGTTATCTGGGAAATAATTTTATCCAAGGAACTTTTTTTGGCATGTTTGGCGATAGTGGCAGCAATATGTATGTTAACGGTGCCCTGTCCGCCGGTCGTTATTTACATCGGCGTAAGGCCTGGGGTCTATTGCCGCCGCATGGCATTCATGTGCTATTGGGTGCCGATTACGCTGTGCAGCGAGAGAACTCACAAGACCCTTTTGCTTCTGATTACGAAAAAAGTTTTTATGGTGCTGGTATCGGATTGGATTTTGGCAATCCCGGTGAAAAAGGTCTTAACTTGTGGTTATCCATTCTCTATGTCGCAAGCTACGAGGGTATCGGTTCAGCCGCTTTTGAAAGTTTTGGCATGCGCCCCGCGAGTGGAATATTCTACGCGTGGTAAGTTTGTATGCCTGGGGCTTTTCTTAGTTTTTATTAGACTCGTCAACGATGGTGGTAAAAGAAATGCCGATTCGACCAGTTTAATTTATTTTCTGCGTAAGAAAAAGTTGTCAATGTTCTAATTCTTTCTTCCTTGTTGTTTCCTTGTTCTTTTAAAAAATTTTATTGCTTTGTTTGAAATAAGTAACCGTATCTGCTCAATTGTATGATGTCGTGGTGGTGTCGCAATTGGGTCATTGTATTTGCTCGCAAGGACAGAGCCGCTTATTTTTATTGACGCATTTTTGCGACAAACAAACTTCCAGCATATTAGGCACATCATCTCGGTTTTATATTCGAAGTGAATACTTGCTTGTTCTTGTGATTTATAAAAATCGATCAAAGCGAAAATGTTTTAAGCCAAGAGAATATACAGAACTCGTTCTAGTATTCATATTTAATGACTGGCGCCTTTTAGTTTTTTCTTGTTTAATGCATTGAATGCGAAAAAGGAATTTTAAAAATGAAATGTATAAAAAAACTACTAACTAGTGTAGTGCTTGGTTTTTTGATTATCGGCTGTACAACAAGTACAGACGAGGCACCCTCATTGAAGGATAAAAATGTCGCGAAGAATGAAACGCCAAAGCTGTGGAAACTGCCCAGCGAAAATTTTATTCCTGCAAAAATGTCTATGCACTTGGTTTATCCTCAGCCGGATAAAGTCACGGGCGCCAATGCTCGACATAAATTTGCATATCCAAATCTACTCTATCAAATTCCTATGGGTGTGCAAGGTGGTGCTTGGCCGTTTCACTATGAATTAATCAATGGCCCATCGGGTGCAACCATTGGTGAAACCCATGAGGAGGAAAACTACGGTGTCGTAAGTTGGCTGGCAGCCTCAAGTGGAACCTATCAATTTGAAGTTCGTATCACGGATCAGGAGGATCATACGGTCACTGCATTGTGGCAAGTCGAGGTCAACGCCGACCAATTTGTTTTTGTTCAAGACGGTTATACGGGTGAGAAACAAGGGAGCTTGTCTCAGCCTTTGGAAGATTTGGCGGATTGGTATAAAGGGGATCGCAGTGATGATAGTTATGTTGACAAAATTATTGTTCTGCGAGCTGGGAACTATGAGTTAATTGGTGGCGATGCGACCAACGGTAATGTGCGCCTCGATACCGGTAGCAAAACCGCTAGTTTTATAGCCTATCCAAATGAAATTCCTGTGGTTGATTGTAGTCGTGCAAAAATATTGACAGACGACGTAACCCACGATTTATTTGTTGCTGGCATACGCTGGGAGAATGGGCGTCAAGATGTTAATAACGCACATTTCTTTTGGGCGATTGGTGATGTAAGTCGCTCAACCTGGTGGCGTAACCATTTTCATAATCTAGGCCCAGGTCTGGTTGGCAATGATAATACAACTGCTGTTTTTATAAGTTCCACAGGCGTGTTGAAAGAAAATATTTTATACAAAGAAAATCGTCACACCCAAATAAACAACTTTGGTTATAACGGCGGATATTTCGAGGCCTATGTCAGTAATTACGTCTTGATTGAACAGAATATTGCAAGTGATAGCAATGTCGCATATGGTTTTTTTCCCAAAGGTACACGCTCATATGTTAGCGTTCGGGCGAATCAAGCCTATAACAATGTCGGCGGTACACAAATTACAATTGGTAACGGCGGTGAAGCCAAAGGTTTGACTCACGATCATGAGATTTGTTGGAATGTTATTAAGGCGCCGAATGATAATGTGTTGTTATTTTCCGGAAGCGCTCAATATTCTGGTCAAAGTTATAATAATCACATTTATAGAAACACGATTGTCGGTGATACGGCATGGGTGCGCTTTCCTGGTAAAGAAAACTATCAGGTGGACGGAAATATTGTGATTACCAATGATATGAACGTCACAGGGTCGCGCTGGAATCAGGCGGTCATGGATAGTGCTTTTGTATCCAATCTACTTTCAGACACTGCAGAAAATATAATTGATCAAAATTTAAATTTAATCGGTGAATATCGCACTCAATATTTGGGTTCTCACGGTCATGAAATTTCGTTTGATTAATTATCCTAACAAAAAAGACAGAGTAGAAGATGACCTGAAGTAGGTGACTAGCAAAATTTGCTGGGTTGTAGCATGAGCGAGTCACTTTGTTGGCATATACTTCCGCAATAAACAAATTGCTCAATTCGACAATACAATGTCAGTCTTGGCATTGTATATAATTTTCGTTATTGAGTGGGTGAGTGTTTGAATTGGTTTAAGAAGCCAGCTCTCTGCAAAATAGACTTTATAAAATTATAAAAAAAGGCGGTCGGTTTTAATACAAAGACCCGTTCTAAATTCAAGTGTTGGACGAGTTAAAAATTGCTGCTATGAGGGGTAGGCGGCTGATTTTTGTAACCATTTGTATCTATAGGGTATATTTTCAAACAATCAGGCATAGGTGGCTATCTTCATGAATTTTAAGTGCAATTAGAAACATCAATAAAAACAAATGCTTACTTGTTTATTTGGACTAAAACCCTATAAAAATAAGTATTGCTTAATTTCTATACGCTAAGCTGTTGATCGTGGTTTGGGGACAACAGTTTGGGCATTATCAATCTTTCATAAGGAACTGCATTCGCTAAGATTTCTGTGTTATATTGCCACATTCGGTTTTGTTGATACGGGTTTTAAGGGATTTTTGTCGTATACCTCCCCTGATCGGTGCCTTGGGATTTAAAAGTGAGTAGCTAGCCGTATGGTTTCTCTGAAATATTCAATTAAAGTCTTGTTTCCAGTATTACTACTCGCTGGTGTTGTGGGTTGCTCATGTAGCAAACGCCCCGATCCCAGTGAATTATTTGAACCCGGTATTTACTTATTAGATACAGCGACAGCCGAGGGACAGAGTGGTAAAACCAGCGTATTGAATTTTAAAATATTGTTAGTCCCAGCACGTGATGCTGAAGTGACTGTGAGTTATACTCATGACACGGTTAATCCCGAATTGATCAGTGTTGTTTATCCGGATGAGACCATTGATATTGCTGCAGCCAGTTCGGATTACATTCAAGTGTCAGAGGTGCATGAAGTTGTTTTTGCACCTGGAGAAACTGAAAAAACGGTTAGCGTTACCGTAACCGGTGATGATTTATACGAACATAATGAAGCAGTTGCTATGAAATTATTAGGCAGCTCTAATGAATATAAACGCAAAAATGCTTATGGCTTGATTTTAAATGATGATCCACCACCTATTGCCAGTGTGAATGTCAAAACTGCTGCAGGTGAAGTGGTAGAGAGTTTAAATGAAGGCGGGGATCTTGGGCAGGATAACAAACAAGTACCACTCAAAGTTGAAATCACGCTTGATAAGGTCAGTGGCCTGGATGCCAAAGTGGCCCCACAGTATGAAGAAAACCCCTATTTGAACAATGAAGCCACTTATCGCAGTGACTTTGCTTTGTATTCTCAATTTGATGCTAGCAATGTCTATTTAAACCGTTTGAAAAGCGACGATGTGATTACCATACCTGCTGGCGAAACCAAAGTTGTCTATGACTTGGTCGTCATCGATGACGGTAGCTTCGATGGCGAGGGTTCGGAATCGTTAATTTTGAAACTTAATCCTCGAACCGATGTGTCGGTGAATTCAACAGGCTCAAAAGCGGTCATTGAAATTTTCGATAATGAAATCGATCCTGCATCTATCTACAATGTCTTGCTCGATGGGCAGCTTAACAAAGGTATTGTCGATACCGGTGTGAACACAAAAGTAGGCACAATTAATGGGCAGGATGCTGATGTGTTTGGTGCGGCATTTAATTTCCAGTATCTTGATGCGCAAGGTGTTGCAACTAACGACCAAGATCTTGCCAAGTGTGTTAAAGATATGAACACAGGCCTGGTTTGGGAAATTAAACGTGCATTCGTTAATATTGAAGAGGGTGCTGATCCTGTTGCCCATGCGTTAGCTAATCGCCATTGGTTTGGTCAACGTTTTACTTGGTATGAACCAGAATTTCATCTTAATGGTGGACGTAGCGGTACACCCGGCCAGGAAACTTGTTTTCTTAAGGAAGACAGTGGCTCCAGTGAAACTAAAAGTTGTAGTACGTCTTATTACGCTGCTGACGTCAATCTTGAGCAATTTTGTGGTTTAACTGGTTGGCGTTTGCCTTCGATTGAAGAGATGCGTTCGGTTTCCAATTATGCGATTGACGATGTTCACAGTTTTGCTTTCGCTGCCATGCAAAACAATAATGTCAATGAATACCCTGGCGAAGATGGATTCTGGTCCAATGAATCAGCAGCAAATGATACCAGTTCAGCTTGGGTTGTATTCTTCAAAGATTCATCTGCTACGCCGACGACCGCACGTTCTTTGTATGAATCGATCCGAGGAAAATTCGGAACCGAAACTTCATTCTTTACAGTTCGTGCCAATGGAATTCTGGTTAACGATGGTGGAAATCCCTAGCCTAAGGTTTTTGTGACATGAAAAACACGTTTTTGCTATTCATCATATTCGTTTTGCCAGGAAGCCTGGCGGCTGCAACAAATCCTAATTTGTGTCAGTCTGCGCTAATCTCGACTACGCCTGATGAGCGTTTTACCGAGCAGGTAGATCCTAGTATTGTTTATGATCGTCGCACAGGGCTGTTCTGGCAGCGTTGTCCCTTAGGTTTGAGTTATGATGCCGTCAACAATGTCTGCAGTGGTACCATGCAATACAGTTACACCGAAGCATTAAATCAGGCGTTAGCCTTGGACAATGGCGATCCACAATTTGCTTGGCGTTTGCCTAATATAAAAGAACTGGCATCAATTGCTGAACGTAAGTGCGCTAAACCCGCACTTAATTTGAATATTTTTTATAACTTCGATGAACGTATTCCTCTTTTCTGGTCGAGTACCGTGAAAGATAGTCAGCATGTTTACATTATTAATTTTGAAAATGGCACTACCGACTTACGCAATCCAGATTTAAATGCAAGTGTGCGCCTAGTTGCCGATGGGCCTTAGTGAGTAAGATTTAAGCTTCGCCAAATCAAATTGGTGGGTTCCACTTGATTTATGCTGAAGAAATACAGTCCTGGAGCACCACCTATCAAAAGTGTTTCACACAAATTGATTGTTACCTGCAAACCGAAGGCTTTAATTGAACCGATATCGTCGCCAAAGTACTTCGGGTGTAAACGCATCCAAGGTGGAATTTCTGCACCACAACAGCCAGCGAAAAAACGCGCTAATTGAGAATAATTGGCGATAAGCATAATGCCGGGCACAATACAACGTATACGCCCATTTGAGTGATCTTGCCGACCAATTCAAAATAGGTATCACAATAAAAAAATATTGGGTTAACGCTGAATTAGTACCCGTGTCGACCTTAGGCATAAAGTTTTGCAGGTCTTCAAAAACACTTTTCACCTGAGGATGAAACACAGGATAAGCTGCGACTTCGAGGTGAAAATAATCTTGCTGTTCTTAGCGAATAAACTCAACCTGTTCATTGGCGTAATGATGTTCGCTATTTGCCCGATCTGCATTTATAGATAAATCTATGTGTAGGGCAATAATACGCGTCACTCCAAGTTGTTTATTAGTTTCTAAAGTATTTAGGGCTAACTCAGTTTTAGCCGAGGCTTACACGAGAGCTGTGACGCTACCTTAATGCCGGTTTCTAAAATGTCACGAACCGTTTCAAAGGTGCCATCTTGAGTGCTGCCGCCAGCGCCAAAAGTTACAGAGATATAGTGGGGATTGAGTTTGTGGAGTCTGCCAGGCTGGCTTGGAGTTTTTCCGCCCCTTTTGCTGTTTTGGGCGGAAAAAACTCCAAACTAAAGCTTTTGCCAAACTTTTTTTGGCCTTCCATTCTTGCTTAGTAGCGATAATGGTCGGGTTTGTATGGGCCGTTTACAGGGACACCAATATAATCGGCTTGTTCTTTACTAAGTGTGGTCAGTTGAACGCCGATTTTCTGTAAATGTAAACGCGCAACTTTTTCGTCTAAGTGTTTTGGTAATACATAAACTTCATTGTCGTAATTATCTGAATGATTCCATAATTCAATTTGCGCCATTACTTGGTTAGTGAATGATGCTGACATTACAAAACTTGGATGGCCGGTGGCACAACCTAAGTTAACCAAGCGACCTTCAGCTAAGACAATAATGCGTTTACCGTCAGGGAAAATTACATGGTCTACTTGTGGTTTGATATTTTCCCAGGTGTATTCACGTAATGCGGCGATTTCAATTTCAGAATCGAAGTGACCAATATTACAAACAATGGCTTCGTTTTTCATTTTAAGCATATGGTCGTGAGTGATAACACTGACATTGCCTGTGGTGGTAACAAAAATATCACCTAGTGCACAGGCTTGGTCCATGTCGACCACACGATAACCTTCCATTGCAGCTTGCAAAGCGCAAATGGGGTCGATCTCGGTAACAAAAACCGTTGCGCCCATACCACGAAATGCTTGTGCGCAGCCTTTACCAACATCGCCATATCCAAGAACTACCGCGATTTTGCCGGCAATCATCACATCAGTCGCACGTTTAATGCCATCTAACAAAGACTCACGACAACCATAAAGATTATCAAATTTTGATTTAGTGACCGAATCATTAACATTGATAGCGGGTACCAACAACTTGCCTTCACGCATCATTTCATAAAGACGATGCACGCCGGTAGTGGTTTCTTCAGACAGGCCTTTCACATCTTTAAGCAATTCTGGATATTTTTCATGCATAAGCACGGTTAAGTCGCCACCGTCATCCAAAATCATATTTGGTGTCCAGCCGTCAGGTCCATGAATGGTTTGCTCGATACACCACCAGAATTCTTCTTCTGTTTCACCTTTCCAAGCAAAGGTAGGGATACCGGCGGCTGCCATAGCAGAAGCTGCATGATCTTGAGTGGAAAAGATATTACACGATGACCAGCGAATTTCGGCACCTAGCGCGACTAAGGTTTCCATTAAAACGGCAGTTTGGATGGTCATATGTAGACAGCCCGCGATACGCGCGCCTTTGAGCGGTGCCTTACCGGCGTATTCTTCGCGTAATGCCATTAGGCCTGGCATTTCAGTTTCAGCGATCGCCACTTCTTTGCGGCCCCAATCGGCCAAAGAAATATCAGCAACTTTATAGTCGGACATACTCATTTCTCCTGGTTAAAGGTTAAATGAGCGCCGTTGCTTCAATTGCTTATTATTCGAGCCTGGCAGGTGGGTCCTGTTGCAACGCTCCTCGAATAACAAGATTACCGCTCAAACACGGTAACTATTGATATTTTATAAACCCGCTGCCGCTTTTAGTGCGTCAGCTTTATCGGTTTTTTCCCATGAAAATTCAGGCTCTTCGCGGCCAAAATGACCATAGGCAGCAGTTGAACCATAAATTGGGCGTAATAAGTCCAACATGGAGACTATGCCTTTTGGGCGTAGATCAAAATGTTCGCGGACTAAATGGATTAATTTTGCATCGTCAATCTTGCCTGTGCCGAAGGTTTCGATGCTGATTGATGTCGGTTCTGCGACACCGATGGCGTAAGATACTTGAATTTCACACCGGTCTGCAAGTCCAGCCGCTACAATATTTTTTGCAACATAACGACCTGCATAGGCTGCCGAGCGGTCAACCTTTGATGGATCTTTGCCAGAAAATGCGCCGCCACCATGACGCGCCATACCACCGTAGGTATCAACAATAATCTTGCGACCGGTTAATCCGCAATCTCCCACAGGGCCGCCAATAACGAAACGACCGGTTGGGTTAATGTGATATTTAGTCTTATCGTTTAACCATTCACCCGGTAAGACCGGCTTGATAATTTCCTCCATTACTGCTTCGCACAGATTGCCGTGTGAAATTTCCGGATCGTGTTGCGTCGACAATACCACCGCATCAATTCCGACGGGTTTGCCGTCCTCATATAAAAAAGTCACCTGACTTTTAGCATCGGGACGTAACCAAGGCAAAATACCATTTTTACGCACGTCGGCTTGACGTTTAACCAAACGATGAGCATAAGTGATGGGTGCAGGCATGAGAACGTCGGTTTCATTTGAAGCATAGCCAAACATTAAACCTTGGTCACCTGCGCCTTGCTCATGGTCATTGGTTTCATCAACGCCTTGAGCAATATCCGCCGATTGTTTGTCAATCGAAGTCAAAACCGCGCAAGATTCCCAATCAAATCCCATATCGGAGTGATTGTAACCAATGTTTTTAACGGTTTGACGTACGATGTCTTGCATGTCAACCCAGGCGCTGGTAGTGATTTCTCCAGACAAAATAACCATGCCTGTATTCACTAAGGTTTCACAGGCCACCCGGGCGTTTTTATCTTGTGTGAGTATGGCGTCCAATACCGCATCCGAAATCTGGTCAGCGACTTTATCCGGATGCCCTTCAGAGACCGACTCTGATGTAAACACTAAGTTTTTTCCCATTCTGGTTCCTCTATGATCCATTGACTAATTTGGGTATAAACGTACAATTTTACATTATATGCAAAACTTATACAGGGTTTTTGCTACAATTCCGTCAATTTTAAGGAGATAAAACATGGTTAGCTTGGAAACGCCCGTGTGTGATTTCGATGCTGCGGCAATCGATTTTAATTTGCCGGGTATTGATGGGAAAAATTGGAGTTTGCAGTCCTGTCGAGGAGAAAAAGGTTTGTTGGTTATGTTTATTTGTAATCACTGCCCATATGTTAAAGCAATACAGGATCGTTTAGTGCGTGACACCAAAGAATTAATGGCTCTTGGGGTAAACTCGGTTGCGATTATGTCCAATGATCAAAGCGAGTATGTCGAAGATTCCTTTGAAAATATGCAAAAAATTGCACAAGAAAAAGCGTACTCATTTCCTTATTTGCTTGATGAAACTCAGTCGGTTGCAAAAGCCTATGGTGCCGTTTGTACCCCTGATT
>Ga0224501_10003715_pt1 | contig 12051 bp, 8 predicted proteins | sample SF_Oct11_sed_USG_4_FD_169105 | JGI IMG/M metagenome (GOLD analysis project Ga0224501, IMG submission 169105) | Sediment microbial communities from San Francisco Bay, California, United States - SF_Oct11_sed_USGS_8_1 | ecosystem: Environmental > Aquatic > Marine > Sediment | place: USA... | reverse complement strand
GTTGCCGTACAGCCAACGGACACTTCCATCTTTTTTTACAATTCGAAATTCATGCTGCCAGGGGGTAATCCTTTCCGCAGATTTTTGTATGGATTCCATCACGACAGGTAGATCATCTTTATGCATTTTAGAAAAAACAAGAGAGCTATCCTTCGCTAAATCTTCAGGTCTGACTTCGAATACTTCATCCAATGCATCGCTTGAAAATGGGAATGAATAATTTCCCTGCGAATCAAGTTTAAATTCATAAACAACACCCGGAACGCTACTTGATGTTTTTCGCAGCCGTTCCAGAGCATTTTCCAGCTCTTTTTTCGCCTGGACCTGATCGGAAATATCCTGAACCGTTCCGTCCATTTGCAATGGTTTTCCAGTCTGATCAAACGTTACTTTGCCTCTTCCGTGTATATATAAGATTTTTCCGTCAGGATGAATCACTCGATGCTTGCAGTCGTAAAATTCTCCTCCGTTAAGAGCTGCTTGAAGGACTTCCTTTACATATGAAGCATCGTCCGGGTGAATTCCGCTGATAAAGACTTCGTAAGCGGGAGTTACGTCTCCTGGCGAAAACCCCCACAGGAGATAATGCTGATCCGACCAGAAAAGCTCGCCGGTAACAGGATCCCAATCAAAGCTGCCTGTTCTCGATACAGACTGAGCCATATTCAGACGTGCTTCATTTTTACGGATATCAATTTCGCTTTTTTCTTTTTCAATTCTTAAAATTAGATTTTCAAATATACTCCGGTTTGTTCTTCGGGCAATGAGCATTGTAAAAATCAAAAAAAGAAACGTCATTAAAGACATGGAGAAAGGAATATCTCCGTCTTCAAAGAAAAAACGGGCAGACAATCCTCCCACGACAGGGACAGCAAAAAGTGAAATAGAAATCAAATCAATTCCAAGTGAAGCGATGGCCCCTGCAGCCATTCCTCCCAGAACAAATGCCAGCAGAACCTGATAGGGAATATTTCCCGACGGGAAAACTAAAAAAAGAGACAGGAGCCATCCGCATCCAATAATGGCCGTTCCCAGGCGAAACAGAAAGATCCATTTAACTGATTCAGCTGTGAGTTGTCCGGATGTTTTTCTCCACAAATACAACATCATACGCAAAATCACAGCTGCAACAATTACGGCATACCAGGAGGCAATTCTGTGAAATTCAATGATATCATGAAGAATTACAGCAAGAATAAAACCCAGAGTAAGATTGATGAGAGATGCCAGAGGCAGCGAAGCATACAGAACTCTTGCCTGTTCTGATTTATAATCGTTCAGATAACTCTTTGTATTTTTTTTATCCATTTTGAGCATAAACATAAATCTATACTATAACTCATCCTTGCTTAACAAACGCAGACTGCTCAGAAAAATTAAATGCAGCACAAAATATAAATGATGGAACCACTGAACGTGACCCATTCAATGCAGAAATCCTAAAAAATTCAGTCCATTTGCAGTGTTTTTCTGAAGAACAAAAGGATCAATACCGATTTTACCATATTTTTCTAACAGCTGAATGAAGAGTAAATCATTTTGAATAAATTTTTTCAAGTTAATTTTCTCTCTTTTGAAAAATTCCTCAGGAGAAGATCCTTCCTTCAGACAGAGATGATTCCTGTCAGGCAGCGGCCTTTTCAGCCCCTTTTCTGCCTGAGGAACCGTTCATGCAGACGAGAGTCCATTTCTGCAAGAATCTGTTCATACTCACGAACCAGAGAAACATCCTGCTCGCAAAAAGTAAAATAATGGATTAAAACAATACTATAGAATGCAACACGAGACCGAACCCGATTTTTAAATTCATCAGCTACTCTGCCTAAATCCTTTACCAGTCTTCTCACTTCAGATACAGCCTGCTCAATTTCTCCCGTTCCCATGCAGCGCAGTTCCGGTATGAAATAATCAGAAAGCAGGTATGATGGAAGCCATTCGCATGCCTTTTTGATATCTTCTCCAAAATTCTCATACAATTCTTTCAGAACATCCCCCACAGGCAGTGAGTAGACATGAGAAATCTCAAATGCGGAAGGCTCAATAAAAAATGCATCTCTGTAGAAAGAGATTCCTTTTTCTCTCATTTCAGGATCTTCTGTGCTTAGAAATGCTTCTCCCAGCGCAAAGAGGATTTTTGGATTTTCCTTATTAAATTTTCTCGCATATTGAAGGATTTCGATTGCGTCTGAAAAATTTTCTATACGGATAAGACAGTGCGACAGTTCCAGAAGAAGATCCGTATCGCCGGATGCGCCCTGCATCTGATATGCGAAACGAAGGTTTGCCGCAGATACTCCCAGTATAAAACGCATGGAAGATACCAGAGATCTGCATCCTGCAAATTTTTTTTCTTCGGCGACTGCTTCGAATTGATCCCATTCCTTCATAATCAGGGATGCTGCTTCTCTTCCTTCTTTTTGAGGATGAAGGATGTCCATGCGGTTTTCCCAGTATGAGGCCGTATAAAATCCGCAGAGACAGTCTTTGGTTTCAGGATTCTTTTCAAGAAGAGAGCCGTAAAGCTCTTTTGCAAGAGTCATATCTCCTGCAAGCAGTGCTTCGGCGGCATTCAGCTGTTCTGAATTTTCTTCGCTCATAATCAGCGATAATTTTCAAACGATGCTGCAAAGTCATAATTCGCATCTTTGATCATTTTCTGGACTGTCTGGAGGTCATCCTTGCTTTTGCCTGTGATTCTGATTTTTTCACCTTCAATTCGCGACTGTATCTTGAGTTTGGAGTCCTTAATCAATTTTATAATTTTTTTACTTTGATCCTGGGAGAGACCATTCTGAATTTCCACCCTGCACTTAACCGTACCGCTTACATTGGTTTCAAATTCTCCGAACTTAAAAGCCTTTATGTTCAGTTCCCGTTTTATAAATTTATTCTGAAGAACATCGATTAGCTGACGCATTTTCATATCGTCTGACGCTTCCAGAGAAAGAATATCTTTTTCCAGCTTGATTTCAGTTTTAGAACCTTTAAAATCAAAGCGTGTATCAATTTCTTTTTTCGCAAGATCAATGGCATTGCTCAGTTCCTGCCTTTCAATTTTTGCAACTACATCAAATGAAAATTCTGCCATATCCCCTCCCTTTACAATTCAGAAAGAATTATTTTTGCTTTGTCCAGAGCATCCTTCAGACCTGCAGGATTATTTCCTCCTGCCTGAGCCATATCGGGCCTCCCGCCGCCTCTGCCTCCAATAAGAAGAGCTGCTTCTCCAATCATTTTACCGCAGTTAACACCTGCAGCAACCGCTCCGGCATTTGCCATAAAGATCAGAACCGGTCCTTTTTCAGACGTATTGCCGAATAAGACAACAAGATTCCTCTTTTTTTCTTTAAGGGCATCGCCCAGTTTTCTGAGGCTCTGCACGTCTTTGTTTTCAAACATCTGCACCACCGTTTCTACAGGACCGGCAGAGACAGCATCTGACAAGAGATCATCTACTGAAGAAAGCAGTTCGCCTGCCTGGCTTTCTTCACTGCTTTTCTGAAATTTCACAAGAAGTTTTTCTGCTTTTTGAATCCTGATTTTAATGGATTCAATCTGTTCTGAAAGCCGAAGAGAAACTCCCGGCCCCGACCGGAATAACTCATCCAGAGCTGTATGATCAGGAATTTTTTCTGATAATTTTAGCTTCAAAGCTTCTTTATCTTTAAAATCTTCAGCAAGTTTTGCCGCTTTTAAGTTATGATCTTCAATTTTTGCTGCAGCTCGTTCAAATTCATCCTGAAAATGCCGGATCACATTTCTTCCGGCCACAGCTTCAATTCTCCGGTTTCCGGCGCCGGGACTTCCCTCTTTTAAAATATGGAAAAATTCAATTTCACCGGTATTCTCCACATGGCACCCTCCGCAGAATTCTATAGAAAGAGCCCCTTGGGTTCCCATGGAAACCACCCTTACAGTTTCGCCGTATTTCTCGCCGAATGCGGCAACTGCCCCTGTCCCCCTGGCTCTGTCAATGGGCATGACTTCAAATTTTACTGCGGCCCTTTCTTCAATGGAATGGATGACTCCTTCTTCAATTTTTTGAATTGTAGTTTCGTTAATTTTCTGAGGATGAGAGAAATCAAAACGAAGGTAATCGGGCGACACAAGCGATCCTGTCTGCATAATATGATCTCCCAGGATTTTGCGCAGACTTGCATTTAATAAATGCGTTGCACTGTGGTGTTTTGTAAGATTCTGCCTTTTTTCTGCATCCACTTTACACTGCACCGAATCATGAATCTCAATTTCGCCTTCAATTAATTCGCCGATATGAACAATCAATCCTGATTTTTTCTGCGTATCCTTAACAAGAAATGTTGTTCCCTCTTTTAGAATCCGTCCTTCATCGCCCAGCTGACCTCCGCCTTCAGGATAAAAATTACTTTCATCCAGGATGAGCATTCCTTTCGAGGGCGCTTTGATTCTGCTGCAGCTTTTGTCGTCAGCAACAACAGCAATCACTTTTGATTCCCCTTCAAGAGAATTATATCCAAGAAATACAGTTTCTTTCTTTGTCTCAGACGGAAGATTTGCAGGAAGCTGTATATCTCTGAATGACGATGCAAGAGAGGCCGCTTCCCTCTGCCGATTCATCAATTCCTGAAATTTTTTTAAATCGACAGTCAGACCTTCTTTTTCAGCCAGTTCTACCGTCATTTCAAGAGGAAATCCGTAAGTATCATAAAGTTTGAACGCTTCTTCGCCTCCGAAAAGGTTCTTCTTTTTTTCCTTATGGGACTGAAGATATTCTTCCCAGATCTTTAACCCTTGATCCAGAGTGTGAAGAAATCGCTCCTCTTCCAGGCGAATACGGTTTTGAATGTCTTTATATTTTTCTTTTAATACAGGATAAAATGGGGCATAGATCTCTGAGATTAATGGAATCGTTCTGTATAAAACAGGCTGGTAAATTCCCAGCTCTCTTGCAAACAAAAGCGCTCTTCGGATGATTCGCCGAATGACATATCCCCTGCCGGTGTTATCGGGGAAAATCCCGTCGCCAATAGCGAAACATGCTGCACGTGCATGATCAGTCAGAACTCTGAAGGGAGCAGCAGTTTCTGCATTATAGGCAATGGAAACGCTGTCGCTTCTTAAGTCCTGGACAAGACTTTCAATGAAGGAAATAATTTTCTGCATTTCGTCAGTATCGTAAACACTGTCCCGTTCATTGAGCAGGGCTACGATCCTTTCAAGACCGGCCCCTGTATCAATTCCCTTCAGAGGAAGAGGGTGCAGTGTGCCGGATGTATCCTGGTGGAATTGATTGAAAACCAGATTCCAGTATTCCATAAAACGGTCACATTCGGATCCGGGAGCGCAGGATGCTTTATCTTTGCAGGTGCACCGCTGTTCTCCACGATCCAGATACAGTTCAGAACAAGGACCGCAGGCGCCTGAATCTCCCGCAGGTCCCCACCAGTTATGTTCCTTTCCAAGATGTGTAATTCTCTCTTTTGGAATACCGATTTTCTTAAGCCAGATTTCCTCCGCTTCCGGATCATCTTCGTATACGGTTACATAAATTTGTTCAGGATTGAATTTCAAATATTCAAGGGAAAATTCCCAGGAAAAGCGAATCGCTTCTTCTTTGAAATAATCTCCGAAACTGAAGTTCCCGAGCATTTCAAAAAAAGTACAGTGACGTTCTGTTTTACCGACGCTTTCCAGGTCTGTGGTTCGAAGGCATTTCTGAATGGTAACGACCCTTCTTGAGGGAGGTTCTTCTGTCCCTGCAAAATAGGGTTTAAATTGAACCATACCTGCTGTTGTAAACAACAGGGTTGGATCTCCTGCCGGGATTAAACTGGCCGAGGGCATATGGAAATGATTTTGTTTTTTAAAATATTCAAGCCAGGCCGTCCTGAGGGATGAAACCGTCCATTCTTTTGTTGAGTTTTCAGTTATTTTCTTGTTTTTGACTTTTCCCATATCTCATGTCCAGAGAGATTTTAAGGCTCTTGAAGTCAATCTACTATACAGAATCCGGGTCTTGAAATCTTAAAGAAGATTTAAACTTGCCCTGAGAAGAAACCGTCAAAAACTGGGGACCGGCGTGCTTTTCATGAATCCTGGATTATTTATAAAAATATTAATTTCTGTTTCTTTTTTCATTTCAAGTGTTTCCTGCACGTTTCTAGGAGAAGATGTTGCGGAATTGTTAACCCGTGAAAAAATCTATGACAGAAAAGATTCCATAAACCAGTTAAGATATGGAATCCATCTCAATATGGGAATCTGTCCCGATCATTATTATTCTGGTTTGTATGCATCAGAAGTTCATGTCCCTGTTGCAGCACGCAAATCCTTCTATACAAAAAAATCTGTTGATAACTGTGTTGTTCTTCTCTCGGCTATTCCCTGCAGCATTAACACACAGACTGACATCCTTTTTTTCACAAATACATATTTAAGCGTTCTCAGGAACTGCGGATTAAAAGAAGTTAAAGATTTTGGAAATATTTTTTAAATTTATCTAATCTTTTTTATCTAGAAATATTCCTTAAAACATAAAAACTCAGATCAGAATTAAGCCTTTTCCATTTTCTAAAAAGGTATTTTTAAAAAATTTCAAAATTTTATAAAAATCTGCAAGCAGAATTGGATTTCCTGTTTGCAATGTTATGATTTGAAAAACTCCTTCGTCATAAGTTATAAAACTAAAGTATTGATTCTTTATTATAAAAGGAGAGATTTATGAAATCTTCAAAATATATATTGTTATCCGCGGCTCTATTTCTTGCACCCCAGCTGTACGCAGAAGAACATCCATCCGGGAAAAAAGGAATCGACCGCGACCGCACATGCAGCAACGTTGAAAACCAGAAAAACAAAGGCACCGATCAATTTGTCTATCCTTCATCCTTCATTGAGCAGACAAACTACGAAGGGAAGGAGTATCGAAAGGATATGACGAACCTTCTTGTTACTGAAATCAACAGGATTAAAAATCTTCTGAGCACCATTGAAAAAAGACATACGATACTGACCAAACTTTATCCTCAATACAGAGGCTATCAGGAAATTGTCCTTGAAGAAAAACCAGGTTTCTGGGAATTTAACGAGTATGTTTACTACAAAAAGCTCATGGCATTTCATTTTTCTTCAGACCATAAAATTTCATGTGTGGTCATTGATTCTGAAAGGAAAAATATTAAAAATTCTCTTATCTTCAAAAGGAAGCTGATCCGCCTGTACAATCCGTACATTCAAAGTATGGAAATTGAATCCCGCAGCCACTATTCAAAAATTTCAGAAACCATGGATGATGCAACTCCCGAAATGCAGCTGAAAAGCCTGCGATTGATGACAGCCCATCTGAATGAAAGTCTGTATGCAATTGATATTATGATATCATCCTATTACAATAAGCGTCAGAAAAGAAATTCAGACCTCATCTCTCTTTGATGTTCAGATTTATGTCATTTGGAAATGAGGAGGATTGATAGAATCCTCCTCATTTCATTTTTCTTTCCTATATAATAATTGCTTGTTTTGGAAGCCCTTATTCCAGAATCTGGCACTTCAGGGAAAAATTAATAATCCAATCCCTGAAATTTCCACTGAACAGGGACGAATATGTCTGAAGAAAACGAAGTTAAGGAATCAGAAGAAAAAAAGAATAAAAAAATCAATCAAATGAGCCTTTCTGAGGTTGATAGCGCCATAAAAAAAACAGAAGAGCACATGAAAGGGCTGGAAAGTAAATACGCAAAAAGCCTTCTTGCACGTAAAGCTGAACTCAGCTCTAAATAATTCTGATTTCAAAGTTTACCCGAATCATAATCCGGGTAAACTTATTTTAAATTCCGGCCGGGATCCGGCTTACAGGTATGATCTGTGTTCAGAATGTTTTAAACCGGACCTTCCTGAAGCAAAATTCTGTTCTTTCAGACCGGAATGAATGAATTCAAAAAATTTATGTAATTCCTGAAATGACTACAAAAAAAACACAGAAAATAGGCGAATATCCAGCTGCTGATAAAATGCAGATGGATCTAACATTTCTTATGGAATGTTTTCGTGAAATACTTGTAGAACACGGAGAAGAAAAACTTCTTCCCTACCTCCCATGGGGAAAAAACAGAAGAGAAGATTCCGGTCATTTTCCCGAACAGATTGCACAGGCTTATTCCATCTGTTTTAACCTTTTAAATATGACCGAAGAAAATGCCGCCGCACAGATGCGCCGTATTGGAGAATCAAGAGAAGGTCTGTCTGGCAAAGCGGGGATGTGGGGCCACTCTTTAAAAATATTAAAAGAAAATAAATTCAGTGAAAATGAAATTCTTAAATGCTTCCCTAAAATTCATGTTGAACCGGTTTTAACCGCCCATCCCACGGAAGCAAAAAGGGCCACGGTACTTGAGCACCACAGAAAATTGTATCTTCTTCTGGTTCAGAAAGAAAATACAATGTGGACCCAGTTTGAACAGAAAAATATCAGGGAACAGATTAAAACGGTACTGGAACGTCTATGGCTTACCGGCGAAATCTTTTTTTCAAGAGTTGATGTCGAATCCGAACTGAGAAATATCATTCATTATCTGAAAAGCGTTTTTCCTGACTCAGTAAATCTGCTTGATCGACGCTTCATCCTTGCCTGGGAAAATGCAGGTTTTGATTCAAAAAAAATCACTGACCCCGATCAGCTTCCGTCAGTCACATTCGGCACCTGGGTGGGCGGGGACAGAGACGGCCATCCGTTTGTAACAACGGAAGTCACCAAAAATACTTTGATTGAACTGCGAAAAGCCGCTATAGATCTTATAAAAGAAAACCTTCGCAATACTGCTTCCAAACTCAGTATTTCTGACAGAATTCAAAAACCGTCCAAAGAAATGGCGAAAAGAATTGATGAATTAACAATTCTTCTCGGCGAAAAAGGAGTACGGGCCCGCTCAAGAAATCCAGACGAATCTTTTCGTCAGTTTTTAAATCTAATTTCCGAAGCCATCCCCTCAGAAAGTCTGGAACAGGCCGGCATGGTATGCGATTCCAGCAATTACGTTTTTAAAGAAGAAACCGGGATCTATAAAAGTCCCAAAGAACTTTACAATGATCTTCAGATTATGATCCGTACACTGCGAAGCACAAAAGCATACCGCCTCTGGATGGAAGATATTTTTCCCCTGATGAGAATCGTCAAAACATTCGGATTCCATCTTGCATCTCTTGACGTCCGACAGAACAGCATGTACCATGACAGAGCGCTTTCGCAGATGATGATCAGCGCAGGTATGTCTTCAAAAGATTACCCGGAATGGCCTCTGAAAAAAAAGATTTTGTTTTTAAACCGGGAACTGAGATCAACCCGCCCTTTTGCTCTTCCCTCTTCCCATCTTGGCGACGAAGCAGATTCAGTTTTGGGCTGTTTTAGAGTCATCACCCAGTACATAAAAAATTTCGGTTATGAAGGAATCGGATCCTTTATCATCAGCATGACAAGAAGTGTGGCAGACCTTTTGACCGTATACATTTTTGCCCGGGAATCCGGCCTGATGATCAATACGCCGGAAGGTCCGGTCTGTCCTGTCCCGGTGGTTCCTCTTTTTGAAACCATTGACGATTTACAGAAAAGTCCGGAAATTGTAGAAGAATTTCTGAATCATCCCATAACACAAAGAAGCCTGAAATACATACAGAAAATCAAAGGCTACGACCAGCCCACACAGCAGATCATGATCGGCTATAGCGACAGCAATAAAGATGGCGGTATTATTACCAGTATGTGGAATTTGTTTCTGGCACAAAGACGCATTGACGAAACCGCAAAAAAACTCGGCTTTACCATTAAGTTTTTTCATGGACGTGGTGGAACGATCAGCCGCGGCGCAGGTCCGACTTACCGATTTCTTGACGCCCTCCCGACCGGGACCCTGCACGGTGATATCCGTCTTACCGAACAGGGAGAAACCATATCTCAAAAATATGCAAATAAAATCAGCGCTGTTTACAATCTGGAACTTTTAACTGCGGGCGTTACAAAAAACACCCTGCTCTATACTCATGGCCCAAGAATCCCGAAAAAATACGAAGAAATCATGAATCTTCTTTCGGAGAAAAGCAGAGAAACCTATGAAGAACTTGTGCATTCAGACAGTTTCATCAGCTTTTTCAGAGAAGCAACTCCCATTGATGCAATTGAACTTTTCCGTCTGGGATCGCGGCCGTCCCGAAGAACGGGAAACCAGTCTTTGAATGATCTGAGAGCCATTCCCTGGGTATTCAGCTGGAACCAGAGCCGATTTTTTATAACAGGATGGTTCGGCGCAGGAAGAGCGCTTGAATTTCTTGAAAAAAAATATCAGGAGGACTTCAAGCTTGTACGCGAGCACCTTCATGAAAGACCGGCCATCCGATATATTCTGACAAACGTGGAGACCAGTATTGCTACTGCAAACCTGGATGTAATGAGAAAATACAGCAACCTTGTAACCGATCAGGGATTAAGAAAAAAAATCTTTTCTTTGATTGAGGCTGAATATGAGCTTACTATAAAAATGCTGAACAGAATTATGGGAGGGACACTGGATTCCCGACGACCGAAATTTTTACGTACTTTGGAACTTCGCGAAGAAGCGCTTTTCCCTCTTCACAACGAACAGATTGCGCTTCTTAAAAAATGGAGAGCTTTGAAAAAGGGAAATAAAAAAGAAGCAGAACAATATCTTATACAGATCCAGTTCACCATCAATTCCATTGCAAGCGGACTTCGGACAACAGGCTGATCATTCAGAAACTTGCCAGGAAATTTCGCCTCCTGCACGCAGAGGTATAATTTTATCTTCGGCATATGAAAAATACGCGGGTACCGTCTGCCTGCTTTTTTCAATTGTGATAGTTCCCTCATTGAGAGGCAATCTGTAAAAACGCGCGCCGTTGATGCTCGTAAACTTTTCAAGATTTTCCAGAGAATCTCCGCTGTCAAAAACTTCGGCATAAAGGGGAAGCGCATGCCAGGCTGTATAAATCCCGGCCTTTCCGCATGAATTTTCCTTATGGGATGCAGGATGGGGAGCGCTGTCCGTTCCTGAAAAAAAATGCGAATCTCCTGAAAGAGCAGCATTTATAATCGCCTTTCTATCCTTTTCTGTCTTCACAACAGGCAGACAGTAATGATGAGGCCGGATTCCTCCAGAAAATAAATCATTTCTTGTAAGAATCATATGGTGCGGAGTGATGCTTGCCGCAACATTAGAACTTGAAGATTTTACAAACGAAACTCCTTCTTCAGAAGTGACATGTTCAAGTACAACACGAAGACCGGGAAAACTCTGAACAATCCATTTAAAATATCTTTCAATAAAAACCTTTTCTCTGTCAAAAACGTCAACATCAGGGTCAACGACCTCACCGTGTACCATAAGCGGCATTTCATATTTTTCCATTGCGGCAAAAACTTCTTTCATATCCTTGATGGACGATACGCCGAATTGGGAATTTGTTGTGGCCCCGGATGGATACAGTTTGATGCCGAGAACCGCACCGCTTTCTTTTGCATGTTTTATATCTTCTGCTTTTGTTTCCCCTGTAAGATAAAGTGTCATGAGGGGAGTGAAATTTTCGGACGAATCCAGACATTGCAAAATTTCTTTGCGGTATGAAACTGCCTCATCCAGAGTTCTGACAGGAGGAACTAGATTCGGCATGATAACGGCTCTTGCAAACTGGCGGGCCGTATGCGGAACAACAAGCCTCATAATTTCGCCGCTTCGTACATGGAGATGAAGATCATCCGGTTTTCGAATTGTGATTCTTTTGCCTTCTTCTGCTGGCATAATTTTACCGATCAGCGCTTTTTTAAGGGTTTTGATTTTTTTACAGATTTTTTTAATTTGCGTACAGGATTTTTTTTCTGCATTTTACTTGCAGGCGGATTTTGCGGTCCTCCATAAAATGGAGTTTCCAGAACTTCACCTCTGTAAAGGCAGTCCAGAAACACTCCTTCTTTTTGTGTTTTTTTAAAACTTACAAAAAGCCCCCAGGCAAAAGAGGGCAGAAGAAAACTCAAAAATCTGCTGAGAAAAGGCGGAAAAGGATAAAAAT
>Ga0224501_10003714_pt1 | contig 12053 bp, 8 predicted proteins | sample SF_Oct11_sed_USG_4_FD_169105 | JGI IMG/M metagenome (GOLD analysis project Ga0224501, IMG submission 169105) | Sediment microbial communities from San Francisco Bay, California, United States - SF_Oct11_sed_USGS_8_1 | ecosystem: Environmental > Aquatic > Marine > Sediment | place: USA... | reverse complement strand
AAGAAGGGAAGTCTTGAGGAGGCGATTGCCGAATTTCGTGCCGCCTTGCGCCTGAGCCCTAACGAACCGGCAGCCCGTTATGCTCTAGCTACTTCACTAGAAACAAAGGGGGAACTGGTGACGGCGCGGAAAGAATACAAGAAGGCCCTCAAGTTGATGCCAAAAGCATCTGAGTATGAAGACATTATCACCTACATTAGAGCAGCTTTAAAAAGGCTTGCCGGAGCTATGCGTTAGAGGAAAAGAGGATCTTAACCATGCCCATAAAGTTATCTCTCAGCAGTCCCTTGCGACTCGTTTTGTGCATGACGTTGCTGGCCACGGCCCTCAACCTCGAAAACCACCTCCTCTTTGCTATGGAACCCTCAGAGAAAAACCTTCAAACCGTTATCTTCGAAGTGTCATTGAGTTTTCATGAATCTGACCAGACTCGTCCTCATGAAATTATCCGCCCTATTGTGATCATTGAAGGTTCGCGGTATTCGGAGCCCTCCGTAACATGCAATAAAAGTGAAGAGTTTGGCATGACCTGGTTCCGTCTTGGCTCTAAATACCGTGTGTTATCTGGTGATGAGGAAGCCAGGTATGCTACGGTCACCAAGTGGCTCATAGCGGAACCCGATAGCTGCGATCACAACACAGCGATGGTTGACATGAAGCCTGCTCGAAGATTAGGCCAGGGCGAGACATTACTAGCGACAAACTCAAGAACTCTAGAGAGGGAGAAAAGCTTACGGCGTCTTCCCACTCCAGAGGAAGAAGCAAAGATACTCGAACTAGGTCGGAAGGCCTTCCGCGACAATGAAGTGGGGAAGCAGCTAATCCAAGGCATGCAAACCTCTCAGCTGGCTGTCATCGATGTGGATGGCGATGGCATAAATGAAATGGTTGGCACTTTCCTTATTGAAACCCAGATGAAGAATGAGGCGATCCGCCATGACCTATTTCTGCTTCTAGAGAAACAAAATGGGATTTACCTACCGGCCATATCATGGTTTCATACTGGGTCAGGTGCCGAAACTCACTTGAAGACCTTCATCGGCAATGTTGATTTGGATCAGGATGGAGTACAAGAGTTGATCGTAGAACAGATGTTCGCTTGTGAGATGACCCGCTATCAAATCTACTCCAAAAGGAAAAGCGACTGGCAATCCATATACGAAGGTGGCGGCAGTCAATGCTGACCTTGAAAAAGCTTGGACTTCCAACCGGTTTACCATGTTTGACTCTCAAGACAGTTCTTGCTCCCCATCTGTCAAGTGAGGTTTCGGAGACGGAGGGCTGCTGGAAGATAGACGTGGCAATGAAATGGGGCCTGGCAGGCGTATTGGCCTATTTGCATCCGAACACAGCGTTGGAGTGGTGACGACTCCCTCGCTCTAAAGCAATCGGCCGCGAACCACGAACGACTCTGTTGGGTGCTGTCCCCATCGCGTTCGGATCCCTCCTTCACACATCTCGCACATTCATCGCTCGATTGATTTCCACCTCTCTCACTTCAGCAACAAAGCCCTTCCGACACGTAAAGAGTCAAGAACTCCATCTTGATCCAAGATCGATGGGACCGTATCGAATTGGATCCAGGCGTATCTAAACCAATACTACTGATGAGATGCACGCAAGTCTTGTAGGCCTTGAACTGAGGTTTACAAAGGAATTCCTGGCCAGTGCACTTTAGGCATGAGAGTTGCTCAATTCATATTTTATTTTCAAGGACCGTCAATTTGATGGCCATCCAGACATGCCAGACCAGACGCAAATGAACGGCAGTGTAGATCCTCCTAAGAGGGAGCGTAGCGTACGCCCGCCCCTCTTCTTCATTGTTGCGCTCCTCCTGCTCATCGTTCCGCTTGGACTATGCTGGACGTTGTACGAGCACCATACTTCGGAACGACGAGCCTATTTGATGGAGCGCAATTTTCGGTATCTCGCTCACCGTGGCGACCACCTCCGAAACACGATCCGGCAATACGAGAAGCTCTTTCAGTCAATCGATGGAGCGGCAAAGGCCTTAGGGGATCAAGGAGGTGCTGCAATTAAGGAGACTGATTCGTCCGTTTGCGAAGAGCACTCCAGCGTGGGAGGGAAAGATGGCCTCGCACCCTCGCCGAAATGGCTCGTGAAACAACTGTGCGGACTTCCCTCTATGAAGCGTGTGGTCATCAACCGGCCGAAAGCAGAAGAAGCACGCACTCCGGCTCCATTCGGGATTCGGGCTCGCTTGAGCGCTGACGCCCTCGTCTTGGACTATCGCCATGCTGGTTCGGGAAAGGAAGTCGGGCATTTCCTCTGGAATGTCACTACCTATCTCGACCTAGACTCAATCCTGCGCGCCCTTCCGGTCGAGGAACTATTTGGTTACCTTCTGCTTGCTGACTCAGCGGGAACGGTATTCCACCAGAGCTCGTCGGCTCTGCGGCCCTCTGAATTCCGCTTTTCGAACATTCCCACATTGGGAAGTACATCCCAGCCCAAAGAGAAAATCGAGGGAACGTCTGCTAACACACCGCCGCTTTTCGGACGTTTTCAGATGGGTGATGTGGACCACGTGCTCTTCGGCCAAGGCGGTCGTTGGCCTCACGGCCAAGGAAATGCGAACGGATCGTCCTCGAACGTCCACTACGACTTCCTAGTGGTGGGTATCGTGCCCGCCCACGACTTCACTGTTGAGGCGACGTCGATTCCAACCTCATATCTCTTCGCCACGATCGGGCTCATTCTCATGGCAACTCTGAGCCTTCCCTATATCAGACTCAGGCATATGCGCTCATTCGATGCCTTGTCCCGAAGAGATGTGCTCATTCTCCTCTATTGTGCTGCGCTCTGGGTAGGTGCGGCAACGTTTGTGGTCGTCATCCTCAACACGTTGCGCTACACGAAGGCCGTATCTGAATCAACCCTTGAAACAGCTGCCAAGGCCATCACTACCAACTTCACGGAAGAGTTTGAACGTGCCCGCGACCAGTTGAGCGCACTAGACGCGCTCTGTCGGCAAGAATGTGTGACGGACGGGAAGTTGAAAGGAGATGGGACGCTCTGGTCCCAAGGGTTAAGGATCGTGTCTGACCAATCTACGGGAGACAAGAAATCGGATCTCCTGCAGATCCGGGGCCTGAAAGTGGCCCATGGCATGCCCCTCACATTCGACGAGTTATCGAAGGTCCTGTGGGTAGACGCAAAAGGATGGAAGCGAGTGGATTGGGCATGGAAGCCGTCGACCAGACGTGTGCGTCTAGGCGAACGAGAGTACGTCACGGCTATTCAAAGCGGCAAGCCATTCTGGGTTCAATCGATCCGTTCATGGACCACGGGCGACAATTTCGCCATCATCTCAACACAGAGTACCGTGTCTGCTGAAGCGGAAGGCAGCTTTGTTGTCGCTCTTGAGGGAAAATTACCATCGGTCATGGATCGCGCCGTGCCTCCAGGAATGGGGTTCGCGATGATTAACGAGCAGGGAGAGGTACAGTTCCACTCGGACTCTCATCGCAATACGCGTGAAAATTTCCTCGTCGAAACTGACCGCAACGAGACGTTGCAAGCCTCAATGTGGACGCGGACACCAATGCACTTCTCCGGTCAGTACTGGGGGAAGGATCGCAGATTTTTCATCGAACCAGTTTCCTGGAAGTCGACGAATCGGCTCAACGCCTCCGAAAACGAATTCTCCCCTAACTGGTTCCTTGTCGTGTATCTGGATCAAGATCTCATTGACACGCCCCTGCTTGAAGCAGGGTTTTTTGCCGTCAGTATTTTTGTTCTCTATGCCGCCTTGATTTTGGGCCTCGGACTATTCTGGTTACTGATCAATCGCTTTCTGCAGCCGGAAAACGAGGGGCTTCTTTGGCCCAATCAAAGATATGCTCGTGCGTATGTCGTGGTGTGCATGCTTAATATCGCTCTCTTGACCCTCTATGGGGCACTGAGGTTCTCCCTCTTCCCGCCAGCCATCACATCCACAGGAGGATTCACACTCGGGTCCTTGTTTATGGTCATCGTCCTTCCGGTGGTGCTCGTGGTGGTGGTTCGTTTTTTGCTTCTCCGGCCAAGCCCCATTTCGATCTTATCGTGGTTCCCCGAGCAGTTCTTGCCAAACTATCGGATCGGCTACCTCTCTATGTTTGTAAGCACACTCCTCCTTTTCGCGATGGTGCCGGCTTTCAACCTCTTTCAGATGGCCTATAGCGAGGAGATGAGACTGTATGCGCGATTCGCTCAATATGATTCGCATAAAGATCAACTGGAAGCTCAGTCAAAATGGAAGAAGTACTACCATGATCAACTTGTTTCAGCCGATGAATCACTTAATCGCAGCTTTATCTCCAAACGGCACGAAGAGCTAAAGCAACCATGCGGAGGGCCTCAACAGGAACGGAGGCATTCATGCTCGGCCATCGCACCTTTTGTATTCGCATCCGGCCAAGAGCCGGCCCTTTCCGAGTCACTGCCTGTGTATTCCGCATTTAGAGGCTTACTCAACAGTCAATTTGGGACGGAAACAGCCAGGTTCTTAAACACGGGGAAGGCAGACAACAAACAATCCGACGCGACTCCTCTACCTCTCGAAGTACTGCCCTATTCGTACTGGGCCATGATAGTCATAACGGCCCTGATTGCCTTCGCGCTTCCCACTTTTCTGCCCAGACCTGGGAAGGACGGTACAAGTGGCATTTCCAGCCCATGCCCCTCCTCCTGGATAATTGGGCTGTTTGTGTTGTCACTTACATTGTGCACGTTGCTTGTGCGCCCAAGCACTGGCATTGAAGTAGTCGGTCTTCTGGCATTTGGATGCATCGCCTATGGGATTCCGCACCTGGTGACCAAGCAGGTGTTTTTTCTATGGGAAGCCCCAGAAGGAAATGCGTCTCAGCAAGAAATCGAACAGCAATGGTCGGTTTGTACGCCACGAGAGAAGCTCATACTTGCACATCTCGCGCAAAACCATTTTCTCACCACAGTGAATAAAGAAACCTTTGACTTGGTTCAGAAGGGACTAGTTCATATGGCTCCGAGACCGCGTCTCACCAATGACGGGCCGGAGGTTCGGAAGTTCATTCTGGAGAAGTCTCAGGAGGAAAAGGTGTTCGAGAAGGCCTGCGAAGGTGGTAGTGACGTATGGGAACAAGGCATATGGACGATAAAACTTGGGCTCATCGGGTTCGGTGGCATGGTCCTTTTCACTCAAGAAGAGTTTCGCCCTGTGATCTTAGCCGCATTGGCACCTGCCTTGCCGGTTCTATTAAAGTTACCCGTAGGGTTGGATCCAACGAAACTCCTTACCGAACTTGTTTCCAAAGGGAGATCGTAAGCCACGTGACCACGAACAAGCCTTACCGAGCGCCCTCTTATGATCCTATCGGGCGAGGTACGCATCCAGGAAATCAGGCTGGCCTGGGGAGTGACTCACTTACAGCCGGAGACTGCATTGATGTAGACATGATTCCCCCACTTTAGAGCTATCAGTCACAAACCAAGACCGGCTCCGTTAGATGCTGACCCCCAGCCGTCGCGATTCGCGTTTGGATCTCCCACGCACGTCTCACACATCCATGATCCAGATGTCGGTTTGACTTCCTGGACCGGAAGGGTCAGCATGACTCTCCCCATTTAGACAAAGAGGTGTTCTGTGACTCCTTGCTAGATCTTGCTGACGCCGCCATAGCACCCCGCTCCAGAACAACCCCACGCCCTCCTGGTATCCGTCACCACAAGGGCATTCTTGTGTCTGCAATCGTAACGTGTTTCGCCCACATGCCCCGTTCTTTTACCTGTCTTGGAAGGAGATCACGATGAAACGTTTAGCCACACTCTCAGCCGGATTAATCCTGGGATCACCGGCCCTGGCCTTGGCGGCAGACCACAATGCCAGTTATCGGGGAATTGGATGGATTTATTTTACCTTCATCGCCGGCATCCTGATTTATGGAGTCAACGATGCCTTCGGGAAAACGGCCATGTATGTGGCAACCCCGATTATTCTTGCCTGGTCATATTGGATGCTGCCAGCCAACTAAACTGCAGGGCGCAATACATCACCTCTCTGGAAGAGCAAGAGCGTTACCTCGTTCATACTATTGGGGCCGCGCCTGTCGGCCCCAATAACCGATCATCAATTACAGCCAAACGTCATAAGGGGCTTGGCCAGCCCGGCAATCCTTCCCTGCCAGCCTCATTGACACCTGTTTATACAGTCCATAACAATGTCTTTGGCCTAGACGCCGCAGAGAACACTATTACGTCCCATCACGGCGGTGCATTGAGGAAGGAGAAAGATCGAGACATATGAACCAAATCCGAAGATTTAGGATGACCGCCTTGGCCGAAGGCAGTTCTTTTCTGCTCTTGCTGTTTGTGGCGATGCCGATGAAGTACCTGATGGGGCTTCCAAAAGTTGTGACCGTCGTGGGAGCCATTCACGGAATCTTGTTCCTGCTCTATGTCGGCCAGTTGGCCAGGCTCAGAACCCGACATCACTGGGACAACAGATTTTCATTCTATGCCTTGCTTGCTTCGATCCTTCCATTTGGACCATTCCTGTTCGATAAACACCTACGTGAGAAAGAAGTCTCAGTAAGCTGACCAGGAAAATCATCCAAATCATGGATAAACTCTATCGATCGATCTCCTCGCCTCACCGCGTGAATGCAAGATGTAACCCCTCAATACTTGCCTGGTCATGGCCTTCGCTCTCGTGCTTGAGAAGCGTAAATGAAGCTGGAGAACAGAATGAGCCAGATGCGGTCGACCCGGCAGTTTACGGAGAGGAACCGGGCGTTAGCGTAAAAGCTTTACACACTTTCTGAAATCTCAAGGATGTTTGCTCATGCGTTATAGATTGGAACAAAGAATCCACACACTCGCTCACAACGATCTTGACCTCATACCAAAAGGCCAACCAGGATTTATTGTTGAAGGCGTATCCTTTTCGCCATGGCGAGTAGATGAGAGCGCTGGGTGCAGAGCACATCCGTACTGGTTGGCGACATGGGAAACCGAGACGGAGAGCCGTCGGAAAGCTTGGCAGCTGTTCTGGGATAAGCTCGCGATTATCGTTCCAAGAATTTCTTTGGTTAGTCAATGCTACATTGATTATCTCCATCAGCCGTTGCTGATTCTTCGAGAAGGCTACGACACGGCTTTTCTAGTATATATTAAAGAGCTCAAGGGCGTTGGGTTGACCTTCGCAGAGGAAGAATTGAATGCACTTCAATTCTTCTTGAGGTCTTCTCAGATACCCGATGAGTTCTTTTGGTACTGGAACGACGCCACCAATGCAACTGGATACACATCCAAATTGATCCTAATGCTGGTTGCCGTGGAGGCGCTGGTTAACAAGTCACTGCCTCAAGGCAAAGGCCCACCTGATAAGGACTGGGACAAACTGGTTCAAATTCTTGGGCCGGAGCTGAAGAAGGAGTTTTGGGGAGAAGAAAAGAATAGTCACAATGCACTGCGCCACAGACTCGCACATGGAAGGTATTTTGGGCCTGAGCACGGTGGCATAAACTATGTGGATCTACTCCATAGAAAAATCGTGACGTACCTCAATCAGATAGTGCTTAGAGAAAATTTGATTAACGAAGGGGTAGTCAATCCTCAGCGCCATCCGTTTGCAGGCGAATATGTTGGCCATTCATTTATTCGAGCTCAGGAGGCTGCCAAGTTGCAACTTATTGATGTGATGTCTGACATGAACCGTTCATGTGATTTCACTAAATATGAACGGATCGTGAGTCAAGATCTTATAGATAGCTACTGATCTATAAATTGAGAATTAATGTGGCCCCATCTCAATTACATAATCGTCCACCAGGATATTCCACTCCAGAGTTGTCTAATGTTCCGAGACAGAGACGCGTCTCGTATTCGTACTTTCGATCATCGCTTTCCGTCATACCCACGCTCTTTCCACCGCTCCAGCAGTTGAATGCGCTTTCGCAGCTGTTCGACTGTCGCCTGATCGACACGGCTCCCGGTGCGCGCGATCAATTCTGCGTTAAGTTTTCGATGATCGATTCCGCTGTTTCTGGCGACTGTGCTGACGAGCAACCGGTGGAGATCTCTCAGTTCTAGTTTCTGCTCGTGGAGTGAGCCCGCCGGTTCAGCAACCGCAGCCGCACCGCCCTCCCCTCGCGTTTCGTCTTCGCCGATCAGACTATCCATTCTCGATACGGCCATCAGCGGCATATATTCGTTGGTCGAGACCGTGACACGGCCAAACAAGTCTCGTTGTCCAGCCGGCATGATATCTTCCAAGACATGATCGCGCTCCGCCTTGATCTGCTTAGCATAGTGCACCAGGATCGGATCTTTTGGTAGATAGAGCCAGGCTCGCTGCGGTTTGGGCAAACCGTCCTGCATACGGACGAACCGCCCGACGACTTGCCGGAAATACATTTCCGTGATGACGTTCGTGCCGTAGACACCGACACGAAGGCGCGGAATGTCGACGCCTTCGCTCACCATGTTCACCGCCACTAGCCACTGCTGTTTTTTGTGACCGGAAAACTCCTTGATCGTGTGCGAAGCGGAAGGATCATCCGACACCGCAACGGCCGCTTTTGTCCCGGCAATCCGACCGACGAGGTCCGCAACCCAACGAGCGTGTTCCTGATCCATACAGACGATGAGTCCCCCGGCATCCGGCTGTTCCTGCTGGCGCAGACGCGTGAGTTGCGCATGGGCATCGGTGATCACCGGCCCAAGCCAGGTTTCTTGGAGGAGCGCTGTCTTCAACCGTTCCCGCTGCCGATTGAACGTCAACCCGTCTTCAAATGTCGCCTGATGCTCGCGGCCCTCAGACAGCCAGCTCAGCTCGCCTTCGTAGCTCGGGAAGACAATGGGTCGGCAGACATTGTCGCGAATGGCATCGGTATATCCATAGGCGAAATCTGCCCGGCTTTCTCCAGTCTCATATCGAATAAAGGGGATCGGATTGTTGTCTGAACGAAACGGGGTCCCGGACAAGATCAATCGAAACACCGCCGGTTCAAAAGCCGTGCGCAGCGCCTTCCCCCAGTTTTTCCCGTCACCGGCATGGTGTAGCTCATCGAAGATGAGCAACGTCTTTTTACTCTTGCAGACCCGTTGGAAGATCACCGGAGCCAGACAGACTTGTTGATAGGTCACCACGGCACCATGATAGTCAGCTGCTTCAGATGCCTGTTCGTTGGTCAGAGCGGGATCAAGCTGTAGCCCCATCTTCCCTGCCGCATCCGACCATTGCGTGCGGAGATGATTCGTCGGACAGACGACCAGCACACGGACCGCAGCCTGTTTCGTCATGAACTCATGCGCGATGCGCAGCGCAAAGCGCGTCTTTCCCGCAGCTGGAGTCGCCATCGCCAGAAAATCTTTGGACTCATGGGTACAGACGGACGCCAAGGCACGGCGCTGCCAGTCACGAAGGGGCGCCGTCCAGGCAGGCAATGTCTTCATAGCCGGTTCGCGAGCGAGAACTTGGTGGCTCAATAATGGCACGGATAGGAGACCGGTTAGTCCAACCAGTCTTTTTCCTTGAGCTTCCTCGGCAGATACTTCTTCGTCAGGTACTGAAAATCCTTATTCGCCAGCGCGTCGAGTTCGTACTTCAACCCACTTGCGAGCATGCGTTTGATCTCCGCCTGCCATGCTGGCTTTTGGAACCACTGGTAGTTCAACAATTCCTTGGCACGCGCGATGTCCTTCTCATTCAGCTTGATTCCAACATTGCGCGGCAGTTCGTAGCGCTCAGGATCGGCACTCGACAGGCCCACGAACTTGGCCTTTGGAATCGCCATCCGTTGGCTCTCAAAGGCCAGATTGATCGAGCCTTGCTTGACGACGGAATAGATGTAGTAGCCCCAGGGATCGTTATCGACCAGCACATAGACCGGGAGCCGATGTTCCTCGTGCAGCCGACAGGCCAAGCGCCGCACACCCCGAGGAGGCTGACCGTTTCCAGTCAGGAGAATACAGTTATAGCGCCGCCAGAACTTGTCCTCCGAGAGCCGGTTCCACTGAGTTCCTTTCTCGACGAGCAGCAGAAAATCGGCGGTGCATCGGCGGATCTCCAGATATTCCGGCTCCACGATTGATGGGACCGAATATCCGCCCTTCCCCAGTTTGGAACAGTCGACGCGATCGCCATCATCGCCGAAAACAACCGGCCCCACGATACTGCCCCTGTTTTCTGCACTGACATGAAGTTCTTCTCGTAGCGTAGCGAGAGAGACTTCGAGATCTTCGATGACCGGATCGGATTCGTCCTGCGCATCGAAGGTGTTCTCGTGTGAGTCTTTGATCGTGTGTTTCGTGCGGTAGTAAATTTCTCGAAGCGAGGTGGTGAGATCAGCCCGCTGCAACTCGGAAAGGGCATCGGCTACCAGCACTGTCTGCATGAATCTCTTCGCCATCCCGACGTTAAAAAACGACCGCTCCTGCTTTTTGGCACCCATCTCAATCAGGCCCTTCCGTTCATTGAAAGACACGTTAGAAAGGGCGCGGATTGGAATCTGAAATGTGGGGTCTTTTGATCGTTCGGCTGACTGGATCACGATATCAGCCAGACCGATCAACTTCTTCTCGACCGGCGTAGTTTTCTTTGCTTTGGTCGTCGTCATAGTGTCCTATTTGGATTTCCTCGAAACCGCTGTTTTCGCTGACCTGGCAGGCTTGTCGCTTGATTTCTTCTTACTCTTAGAATCGCCGGGAAAGAGCCTGGCCTGATTTTTTGCGGTTGCCTTTTTCGGTGGATGTTTGGCTTGACTCGACTTGGTGGTGTTCTCTGTCGAAGCAGGCTTATCTAACGGCGAAGGGTCACCAAGAAGGTCCGGCTCCGTTGCCGGCGCCACGACTCCCTGACTAGACTCAACCTGAGTGGCTAACGCCGTTTCACCCTCCACTCCATCTGCTGTCACGATGATCGAATGAGGCAACCCTTCAGGCCCAGCGCTGGTCTTCCCAAGTGCCTTATCCGTTTTCTGTCCACCAGTACGGGACTGGGCAATCTTCTGGAGCTGCTCTTTGAGCCTTTGCTTCGGAAGCGTACCCCCCTTGAGTCGATTGCAGGCCTCGACAACTTCCTCAATGTACAGTTCAAAAATATTCCGCCGTCGAAATTCACTGGCCGCCCGTTCGCGCCGACGTACGAAGAGTCCCAAACGCCTGCCGCACTCGCGCAGCGCCAGCGTGATCTCCTTTTGAATCTCGTCATAGTCAGCGATCGCTTCTTTGGATTCACTCGTGAACGGCACCCAGACCGACGCCATATGGACGAAGATCACCATCGGTCCACCCGGAAGGGCTCCACGTGACTGCGATAAGCCGTAATTTTTCCAGCTCGTACTCAAGACGGCCTTGAAGGTAGAGCAGGCCGATTGTTGATATAGGAGCGGAACTCGATTCGCGTAGCGGATCACGCGGGCAAGCTCGGAATCTTCCTCCTCGTGCTCCCCTTCGGCTTTCGGCCTCGTCGGCTGCTGCGGTTTAGTTTGGTCCTGCGGTCTGTTTCCGTAGGCGAGGCCAGCCTCAATGATGAATGGGTTACCTCGATAGACCGCCGGTGGCCGACTGACCGCCGTGTAAAATTCACCTTTGATCTGCTTATAGAGCCCTGCGAGGATCGCCTTTTCGCCGATCGGGGAAATACAGTTGGTCGGCGGCGCCATGATCTTTGTCTCTTGCAACGTCTTATAGAGCGTCTCTGCGACCGGCCCCTTCAACTCACGAGGCTTCGCCTCAGGCGAGACTTTCGCCGCTTTGCAGATCTCATCCGCAAACTGGGAAGACACCCGGCAAAAATCGCCGGCGAGAAACCCGGAAAGCGTATGACTCTTTGTGTCCTGCAACATCTTGAGCAACATACCGAACTCAATTCCATAGGGATGCGGCTTGATTTCGCGTGGTTGAGGCGGCAGCTCGTGGTAGGTCCGAGGGTATTCTTTCGTCTCCCCTTCTGGAGTCCGGTAGATCAATTTGACATGTGGATTGGCGATCGAAGTTTGCTCCAACCATTCGTCAACCGACGCACGACCCTTTTGATACTTCCCTTCGACTTCCAGCGTCACTTGAGT
>Ga0224501_10003713_pt1 | contig 12053 bp, 10 predicted proteins | sample SF_Oct11_sed_USG_4_FD_169105 | JGI IMG/M metagenome (GOLD analysis project Ga0224501, IMG submission 169105) | Sediment microbial communities from San Francisco Bay, California, United States - SF_Oct11_sed_USGS_8_1 | ecosystem: Environmental > Aquatic > Marine > Sediment | place: USA... | reverse complement strand
TTTCCTGTTTGTCCACTGATTTGCCTTTTTATTTGTGTGACTGGTGTCTCATTGTATAGAAAAGAAACATCCCAACCCAGCTCCTGCTAACTGGTGTCTTCAAAATGTGGTGTCGCTTGAGATACCTCGTACATTTTTTATATTATACATGTATTATACATGTATGTCCGGTTTGATGGCAATAGTCGTCTTTGCTGCTCGTCATCTTTGCATTTTGTGATTGTTCTTTTTATAGGGCAATTATTTACCCGAATCAGACTTGGCCGATCTCACCGGAATCGCAGCCACCCTGAATAAAGCTGCTTATAGATCAACAAGGGAAAAAAGGCGTAGAGGTAATGTCACCTTTATTCGCATGAGAAGTACATGTGTAGATTAGCTCTCTATATAAGGATCATCTAAGATTAAGGGGCTGCCCTGAGCTTTCCGCAAACCAAAATCTGATGAAAAAATTATATTCTGAGCAGTTGTTCTACGACATGTGATAAAATTCGTACGAGAACACTCAAATCGTCAACCAAGTGACCAGGGTTTGTCAATAGCTTTGTAGGTTGTGATCGGTAACCTTTGTTTGATTGCAGATCGTAAGAAGCTTCTGAAATCTGTAAAGCTGTATGGGGCAGCCCAACCGGAGGGTGCTGACCTCAACGATGGAGTCGCGGAGATTATGGATATTGTTGCCGATGACGGACTCTCGGAGGAAGAGCTTGAAGACAGAGAGGTAACAACCTGGCGACTCTGACCGACTGGCCAGTAAACTGACTGACTTACTGGTTGACTGTTTGCCGGGTCTAGAACCCACACGTTTTACCAGGTGATACCATATGAGCGCTTGCAGTTCACAACCCTGAAATGGCCAGATTGCAACCAGTCGATACCCAGTGTTATCATGAATTGGCTATTGTAGGTAATAATCTTACCTGGTGTGGATGAACTTGTGGCCGACAAGATGGTAGAGGAACTTGGTAGACTCACACAGGCTGAAATGGAAAGAATGGGAGGTTAGTTACGGCTATAAAATGGATAAAAGGATGACGTTATAGTGCCTGAGCAATGGCAGCTGTTATTGAGATTTCATTTTAACTTCTCAAATACACCCATTCACTCTGAAGTGAGGTTTTATGTATTCTGTTTCATTTTTACAGGTATCCATAAGGTTGTGGACAAGCTGATGAAAAAGTATGAGTCAGTGTTACCAGGAGGCGCTCAAAACGAGTCCTGTTCATCATCTTCCCGCGCCTCGACATCCGTTGCGCACTCTCCGCGTCGCATGGATGAGAAGCTCGTCACATCAGTTAGTTCTCCATCATTGGTGCCGTCTCTCGACACAATATGTGAGGATTCCCAGGAAGCAGTCGATGCCCTGCCATCGGGTCGGGCTGTCAGGTCGGCCACGGCTGGCCACCTTCGCCGGCCAAGTATTCCCAGCATTGTACTGACCGCCCCATCAGAGGACAGCAGCGCCTCCACGCCGAGCCCGGAGGTCATCTTGCCGGCGGCACCTCACGTTGAGACTCCGCCTACAGCATCCGAGCAGATGGAGACTGACTCTCCCCCGCCGCGCCCCGGCAGCAGCATCTCTCTGGCCTCGTCCACATCATCGCTGCAGGCATGCAGCAGCATTTCATCAGCTGAATCTCCACCCGAGGAGGATGACAGCGACAGCGAGATCACCGGAGCAGCGCCTCCTAAAATAGTCATCACGGACTTCTCCGCCGGCAGCCCAATGGAAACCCTGGACATCGATCCATTCAAGGGCGTTGCGCTCACATCTGCTCAGGTATGACCTCGCCATACACATATGAAACGTTCACTAACAAGAATGGTGTCCATTTCATTTCAAAAGAACGTGGTGCAGCTTTTATTAAGGCCTGGATAGGGTCAGCAGAGTGGAAACTGATTATGCCCAGGGCCTACACAAGCACTACCAACCCACTGGCTCGGTGTGAGACACTGCACTACAAGATTAAGGGGGTAGTTTTGGGAAGTTGTGAATCTGTCAACCTAGGCCATGTCTTACACATAACCCGCCAATAACTCACCTGGTCTGTCATGAAAAGGGAAAAGTGGATCTTAGCTATCTATTATTATGCTTTTTTCTGTCTATTGTCCCATTCGCCTCGACATGAGTAGTTTTGCGTGCTCTGAACCACTGCTTTTAACTTCAGTCTTATTCGGAATTGCTGCTGCAGAAACGGAATGCGTAAAACTTTGTATAGAGGAATTACACTGATATCATTAGCCATGATAATCCGTAGATTACTTGGTTTTATTTAGGGCAACTTGATAACATTAGTGACACACCTAACTATTTAATCTGCCCCACCGGTCAACAACTGTACCTCTACGATGATTGCGCATTGCATAAGGTAATAAGGAGGCTGTTAACTGTTTGCCGAATCAACCGGGTTGATAACTGCACCATAAACATCAAAATAATATATTGTCACGTGATAGGAGAGTTTTTACGAAACTGGTAAAATTGTGAAAGCAGTTCCAAATCCCATCATTGGTATCCCCTTCTAATCGGGGTGAACCTGAGTGAAACATACTCAGACGTCTTGCTTGCGGTCTCTAGTAACCCTTTTACATTACTCATCCCAAAACTTGTTTGTAGTGTTGTCACAAATTGATTATAAAAAACGGTCTGTAATCAGTTTTCGTAAGGGTATTTGAAGTGCTAGTGTTGCAGTAGATCCATTCCTGAAGGACAGCTTTCTCCCGTTGATCTCCGGGGTTATTACTTTTTATAAACCAGGTTCTTGTGAATGAATCTTAACTGTTCTACCCAAAGCAATAACGTTTTCGTCCTGAAAATGCGTAGGTCGACGAATGATTTTAGCACACCGCTCCCATATTAACAAATTGATCCTAGTGTGAAGCACTTTTCATGCTCTGTAGTGCAAATTTACACCTGGCTTAACTAAAATATGTATATCGTATCTCATTATTCAGGGGAATATTTAAGTAACTTACTTTTCCCATTCTCACCTGAGATGGGTCTTGAGCAGACTTTCCAGGAAACAGTTAGAATCGCCGGATTATTACCAATGTTCAGTTTAATGGTATCGCTGGGCGGGCCCTTTACATTCCTTCATTTTGATCTCTCCTCATAAGCCGCAGCAAGCTGCATAATATAGTAAAATGCGAACTCCGCAGAGATGCGTATGTGGTTCATAATCAACCGGCAATGTACACCTCAGAAATGTGTGCTGTTCACATAAAACCATGCATGGAAGTAGATAATTGTGGTGTGGTTTGTTGTAGAAAATTTCACACGGTCTAAAGGATAGACTGAAGCGGTTGGTCCGTACACGATCCGAAAGTTTTAGTGAGATTTCCCCCAACGAGGAGCCTGTTTTCTCCGGCAAACGACGAGCCAGTCTCGGCGACATATTCACTGTGTCCGACAATCCCCTGGATTTCCCACCAACTCCTTCTCAACCTTCCTCAGCTGAATCAGTCTCGCGATTGATCGGCCAAAAACAGTTAAGCATAGACCCTATAGATGATGTTCCTACAATCCCTACACCAAGACCGCTGATGGAAACATCCAAACTCCATCAAAGTGGGACGACGTCCGTTCACACAAACGGTGACAGTTCAGTAGTGGACACTGCTGTGCGGGTGTCAACTGAAACGAAGACGCCGGTGAGAAAGGAACTGCCAACCCAACTTAATGACGAGCCTTTGGTAGGTCTACCTTTTCAAATCAAACTAATTCACTGAACTTGAAAAACAATCCTCTTAGGCCTCTGAGGCCAAAGGAAAGGTGTTAGGTGTGAAGTGGTGAAGTGACCATTATGCAGGAATAAATGGGAACACTCCGTTGTTGACAAATAGTTGTTTTATCTTCATCTGTCGCAAGATAGTTTTTTAATTTTGGCTAGTACGGTGATACGTTTTTGTAAAGAACCCTCATTTCTTGAGTTTCTTGATTACTGATCAAGTTTATCTTATCTAAAAAAATTTGTCTTATCTAAAACTGTTTCATTCCACATTGTAGAGAGTGATACCATGTCCAAAGTCAGCACAGCGACGACGAAAGAAGTTTAAAGGGTTTTCTCTTTCCTCGCTCAAGTGGAATTTCAATGAGAACTTTTACGCTAATGAGAGTGAGGTCGAGTCCAGTATCGGTATGTAACCACCAAGGGTGCACCGACACAGCTACCTTTTCAAGCTTGTGAGCCACATGGGGAAATGTGAGTTAAATTTATGGCCTTTCGGAGACTTGGAGAAATTTGTGAAGCCGTGGTAGGTGTTCTTTTGTACGCAGTGATTGTTTATATCACATCCTGTTGGTGTCTGTGAAGACAGGTGATGGCGTGAAGGTATAATCGTCATCTCAGTTTCCTTTATAGCGTCCTGGGTGTCCAACTTCCATATGAGTGTTTCCCCGAGTGGTTTCATTTAGTTTGCTATTTAGGTATAGTTGTTAGACTAATTGTATGTAGTTCTCAGTTCCTAGCCAACATTAGCTTCCAACGTCGCATTACTGTACCAAGTGCCCACTCCACACAATCTTTAAAAAAACTGGATATTTTGGCAAACAGAATTTGACAATATATTTTGCGCATCAACTTGTTACAGCTGCTGTATTCTGTATAATTTTTAGACCGTTATATAATCACCCGGGACCGAACTCCAGAAGTCACTTCCTCTTCCGACAGTGAATCGGAGAGCGATGACGATGATCTCCAGCGAGTGATTGTTCCTCCGAATGTTAATTGTCTAGTGAGGAGTAGCCTCGTTAACCATCAGCTGCCCACTGTACTCAATGCTAAGGTATGTCCTGGGAATCATGTGTACCATCTATCTAAATGAACAGAGAAGAGGTGAAAAAAGGTAGGATTATTTTTTATTATAGTCTGCGTTCATCCTTGTGTTATTGACTTCGTACGCCTACGGCTTGTTCTAGAGCGGTAGGAGTAGGAAATCATGTGAGGAGCTCATATTCACAGTGCCATGGATAACATTATTCGGGCAGCGCATTGTTAAAAAGTTGGTCCTTGGCTCAAAACATGTATGCAAACTTGTCATCCCTGTAGACCCACGCTTTTTTGACACCTCCTATGGATTCTCTCACTGGCATATGTCCTGCGACTTCCCAGATATACTGACCTGACACGTGCATGTCTGTAGTAATGAGCAACCTCTCAGCCCTAACCATTAATGGGCCTACGGCCACCAGAAATGATTCTGCCTGGGCCCATGTTTTGGTAGAAACTTGAATCGCTGTGTCTTTCTATACATAAAGGTGTTCCCAATAAATTTCTGGACTCATCAATTAAATGCTTGAATCAATAGGGTAGCTCAGAGCAGTATTGCGTTTATCAAAACTCATTTCATTACGCTTTATGATGATTTCAATCATTGGTATTTTACCATATGAAATCACCTAAATGAGCTTCTGTGTTTAGGTTGTGGTCGACCGTTTGCCCGACCTGGAAATAGATAGCGAGTCCGACGCAGATATGGCCGCTCCGATTATCCAGCCCCTCTCCTCGGTGATTTCCACTCCTCCCAAGGAGGTGTCCAGGTATGTCAACTTTCACCGGGTCTGGTGATTATAAAATGTGAATTAGTGATTGATGGTGAAGAGGTGAATTTTTCTCGCCCATTTGTCACTAATCTCGTTGCGTCAGTGGTGCGGCGAGCATGCAAAGAGTCAGGTTTGCATTTTTATCTACACTGGTTTCCTGACCTGGACATCACCCATTGCTTAGCCGATGTGTTGCTCATTTCCGATTAGCAGATTTTAAAATTGAAAATACTGAAAAACCAAAATAGGAAAATGTAATTAAATAAGGCCTCTTTAGATTTTAATCTGACAATGTCAGTTAGTTGTGTTCCGCCGCTTCGCTTAAATTTGTTGGGGAGATTGACTCATGTCAAATTGATGGGTTAAGACATAACCAGTCGTACGAGAAATTTCACATCCTTATTACCGTTTTATGAAACAAAAGCCAGTTAACCGCAGTGTTCCTGCTGAATCTGTGTGTTCCTGCTGAATCTGTCTGCCTCTGTTGCATTGTTGAGGTTTACCGGATTAACATGGGTTTTTTTTCTAGAATACAGCTCACATCCTGATTATCACGAGGAAGTACCTTGACTTAAAAAATACTTTAGCTTCCCTGATCTTCTCCGGGGTCCTTTGCAGATGCCTCTGAAAACAAATCCTACTGAATATCGAAATTCTAGTCTGCTGAAATTGCTGGCAGGATATGGGTGATTGGAATGGGGATCATTTCTGTTTACCGCCTACCGTTTTCTGTAGGGAGGTTCGTAAAGATATGATTAATTACTGTGAGGACAGTGGCTCCAGTTCTAGCACAGATGAAGAAGATCTTGTGCCCAGAACGAAACTGCGTCGACGAGCGCAGATCAACTACAACGAAAACGACATGCAGAGAGCACAGGAGGAGAGCGACGACAACTGCGATCCCGCTCCCGCCCGGTATAACTTGATCCCTACTTATCGCTTCTTCCTGAGTGTGGTGAAATGATTCAAATCGCCACCTGGGCGGGTGTAATCCGTTTAATCTTCTGTTGGCAGCGTATGTCACTCAACTCTATGCAGTCTAAAGACCACATGTCTTGGGAAGTTGAGATGTGCGATAACTTTCTCTTTGTACCCCCTTAATTAAAATTACCGAAAGGACTGAAATGTATTATGATGTATGGTCGGGGCCAATGGTATATCTGTTACCTTCTACTGATTGTTTATAGGCGTAGGGGCAGACCTCCGAAACACCCACAGGCTCTCACCGGCCGGGTGCTGTTGGCAAGAGACGGTACCGTGAAGCGACAGTCTGAGAATATACCAAGTGACCTGCAGAAGACGATATCTGATGCCATACGTAAGGCACGCAACCGTCAGTATGAACCAAGACAGCATAGTGTAAACCAGGCGTACAGCGGAGCCAGCTCAACAGGTCAGTGAGCTGTCTGGTGTTCTTCTTATCGAATGTGGGAATAGCTGGTTAGCCCAGTGACAGAGCACTGGGCTCGCAACCATGGGAACCTGTGTTCCCTGCTTCCTCTAGCTCAAAACAGATACAAGCCTTACTTTGAGGTGGAGCGTTGATACTGACCCACACATGGTGCTCCATGCTAAATCACAAATGCTGAAAAATAAGTAACTAACCCGCCAGCTTCGCCGTAACAGTGAAAAGATCATATGAGGAAAAAATTCAGATGTTACGCATAACCACCCCGATGAACTACGGGCCTTTTGTCTTGAATTATATTTGTACATGAATATGATGCTAGTAAGTTCATAGTTATCACTGAAATGAACCAAAAGGCTGTATGAAGGGTCATATGCTCGGACGGTGTGTACAAAGCTCTGATGGTATGTTCGTGTTGTGACTGATGATGTCATTTCATTTCAAAATCTGTCGGATCGTGCCTGGCGGTCCTCACGCAGCAACATAACGTGTGAATATAAGTGTGAGTGTGAAATCTCATCTGCGCGCTGCTTCATATCTTATGTCCAATGTTGTTGTTTACTGATGGCCCCTCTCTATTAGGCGGCCATAGTATGAGGAACACCTCACGAGGACAGTACTCGGCCGACTTAGTGGCGAAGAGACAGAAAGTTGACATGTGGGGCGGTCAGCAGCCCGTTCCTATCAGAAGACAAGATTATGTTGGGGGTACGTTTACTTATCATCTGACTGCTATGGGATAGGCCATTTTTTCAGAGGTTGACTCGAGATGAAAACACCCTGGGTCCAAGCCCTGATCATACTGTGCTCCCACTGTGCGCGCTTTATGCACCTTCAAGCCTCTATTGCTCCAAAACAACCCTCAGGCATAGGAGGCCCGTATAATATCATGGCCATATATGCCTGAGCAAAGCAATAAAATAAGGTTGATTTAACTTTGTTTTAGACAAGTGCCGACTAACAATGCTGTCACCCTCAGCTCGTCAGAGCAGCCTCCCGAATGCCAACCCCAATGAAGAAATCATTCAGAGTGGAATGCAGTCGAAAAGAGCTGACAAGTCAACCAATCACAGCAAAGTCGCGTCTGTCGTCCTCGCGTTTGAGATTACGAGTGATGACGGATTCAAGTGTCAGGCGGACAACTGGAACGGTATGGGACCGTGTCGAAGCATGCTGGGCAACCAGAGAATGCTTTATTGTGGTTGCGCTTGACTGTTGTTCAGCAACCTTGTTTCACAATACTGGTATACAACACATTGTGAGCGAAGCTGAGTTGAGTTTGAGTGTTAACCTAATTTAATGAATGAATGGGTTTTCAGATGCCTGGCGAATGGTGACGGAAGCAGTTAGGGACACCCGATCGTCAGCCGGTTGCTCCGCCCTCAGTTACGCCGGCGTCACTGGCCTTCATATGTACGGCTTAGAGCACAGTAGTATCACCTATTTCACCGAACAGCTGTACGGCGCCAGATTCTGCGAGAATTACAGATTCAAATTCCACAAACCACCATTGTTTGAGTACGAAGAGGTAAGGTTTTCATTCCTACTGGTTTCATAATAGAGGAGTGTGCTTGGTGCAAATGTTCTGAGATTCGATGTCAGTCGTATTTTACCCTGAATGCGACCATATGTGATAGCGTTAAATACCTGTTAATTTTTTTCTGATAAGCTCTGTGAATGGCTCAAACCCCTCTAATTCTAGGAGCTGCCAGAAAATGAAACTGGCTGCTGTCGCTCAGAACCGTTCACCACTCGCAAGCCGCCGGAGATGTTCTCTTTCATTGACTCGCGCTATAGAAAGAGACCGGCCGTTACATCAGGCCCCGAGGAGGGGACGTACACTGCTATCTCAGCCAGGTAGGCTCAACACAGTCCTGCCAGCAATCATAACCTACTGATCATCTGTCTTTTCTTGTATGAAGTCTTCACTATTACGGTGAAGCTGTTGGGTTAGATGCTTGTTTTTTCACCAGTTATGGCTCAGCGCGGAGTTCCACGAGCGGGCCAGTATCAAGGCTTCACCTCATAGGCACATTTTTGTTTTGACCTAGGATTAGGATGTGAAGAACTCACATTCACAATGGGACCCAGATTCGAACCCAGGTTCTCACATTTGCGAGCGCTCTACCACCGAGCTCACTATCCCATTATCTATCTGATCTGACAATTTTCTTTTTGGCCAGTCTTCACAAGGTAGTTTTTGTAGATCTTATGCCAAGGAATCAAGAACCAAGTGAGTGATTGATACTGTGTGTTGCGGTGAGGATTAGTTTGCCCGTTGTTTGATGCTGGAAAGCGTGACGGGTTTTTTGTTGCATGTTTAGTCTTGCATAATTATTCCAGTTTTTGTTTATTGCATTTGTTTTGATCAGTTTTCTTTCTGTAGGCGAGCAACAAGCACTGACCTGCCAATGGCTATGAGGTTCCGACACCTGCGCACCCATGCCAAGGAGGCAGCAGGTGTTTATACATCCAGCATACATGGCCGAGGGCTCTACTGTAAGAGACGCATAGAGAGCGGCGAGATGGTGAGTGTTTAACCACACCAAGCTTTTGTATAATATCATGTTACAGTGTTGGCTGGTATGATATTATAGACACGTGCTTCTATTTTTAGGCACTTGAACTAACCAACAAACCCTTCATTAGTCCCGCGGGACTGTAGCACTCTCCTCTCCTATTTTCAGGTTATTGAATATGCGGGGGAGGTAATACGCGTGGCATTGTGCGACAAACGAGAGAAGTATTATGAGCGGAGAAATATCGGCTGCTATATGTTCAGGATAGACGATTACCTGTGTGTGGATGCAACAATGAAAGGCAACGCGGCTAGATTTATTAACCACTCGTGTGATGTGAGTATAGCTTGCTATCATCAATCACAGCCCACACTCATACAGATTCCTGAGGGATATTAAGCCATACCTGCTTTTGTGTTGCCCCGTTTTGTACGGATTCGCGATATCTTTTTACAGCCGAACTGCTACTCGAAGGTAATCGACGTCGGAGGAGAAAAACATATTGTGATATTCGCTATGAAGACCATCGAGAGGGGCGAAGAGCTTACATATGATTATAAATTCCCATTCGAGGAAGTGAAAATACCCTGCACCTGCGGCGCTAAAAGATGCAGACAATTCCTCAACTAAAGCAATTCATCAGTGGCCTCCCATACAATATTTATGGGAAATATTTTTATTGAGGCCTGTATATCACAATTATGTACTTCCTGTAAATTATGTAAATAGTCTGTACAAGTTTAGTTACTCAAAAATAAACAAATTATTTTCAAATGTAATGCCACCCATTTGCTTTCAAGGGTGACCCATTGTCTTACTTGACATGTATATTGGAACTATGCAGATAGTCTCATTCCTTGTTTGTCAATTTATTCATGTCATTGCTGGTAACAGCTTTGCGATGTTCATTACACCTGTGTTACCGTGTCATCACACCAAGAATTAAAATATAGAATTATTAACAATATGTACAAGATCGCAAATAATTTGAAAGTGATGCCCAGACCAGACAGCTATTATAATGCGTGACTGACGCATATATAGATGTAAAATGTCGCACAATGTGCAACTTTACTATATGCCAAAATAACAGTATAGAGTGCTCTACCATTAATGATCCGCCAGAGCAACAACATGAGATGAGATTGTGAGCCCCTATTGAATACCTGGGTCGATAGAATCGGCGTAACTGACCTAGCAGAGGGTACATCCTGCAGGACAGCATGTGATACTGGTATACAATAGTACACAAACTTTGGTAACCTGTGCCAATCCAAATGTCAGATCTTTGAATTAGCTTGCGTAAGCCCGAGCAGTCGAGACGTTACACCAAGTCTTTTTGGCAGTATAGCTCTTTCAAGCTCTTCAGTTCTTCAATTAATGCCTTATTTTGATTCTCCAGCACAGCAACTCTGTTTTCAAGACACTTGACATATTCCTTCTTTTTCCTTCGGCATTCCTTTGCAGCATCCCTTTGTACAAATGGAAATGTGTTAATGTGTATAATAGGGTCATACAAATGCATGCTGTTGGTAGGCCTTGCCATAGCAGTGCAAAATATCCAATTACCTATTTTTAAGCAAACGAAGCTCTCGTTTCCTGGATGCCTCATCTGACTGAAGAGAACCCATTCCCGATGTCATCACAATATTCTGGCCAGAGGAGCCTGCCAGGGCTAGTGAGGTAGCTGGACTGATTTGGTACGCCTGCATCTAAAATGACAACAGAGACAAATATAAGTATCCAAAGCTGGTCAGCATTAAGATAACATTTTTCGTACAAAGTGAAACTACACATATGCGCTAACCTCTAACTTTTCATGGACCTTGATGTTTCATGGACCTTGATGTTTCATGGACCTTGATCAGTTGATGTAAGAAATACCCCCTGGTCGTATTAAGTTATCCATGTAAAATAAAAGTAGCCTATCCTAACTGCACATAGATCTAAACTCACATTAGATGCAGGGATGTAGAGTTGCCCATCTGGTCCCTGCGCGTATTGCACTATTGTGGCTGCGGACGGATTGCTGCCGCTACTGTTACTCATTGTGAGCGTCTGCAGGGCAGGGTTACCGCCATCTGACTGAATCTGTATAGCTCCGGCGGGTATCACTGAAATAGCATCAACAGGACATATTTAAATAGTTGGCTGACAAAATACGCCAGGCTGCTGGTGTAAGCACCATCTGAAAAAACCTTGGCAACATACCCACACAGTCAGTATTATCCGTGCGGTGCATAGCAGTAGGCTAGAATGATGCAGTCCACATAACTTCTGACTTTCGGTGGCCTTAGGTTGTGGCGTGATGCACAGCGGATTGTCGCAATGGATTGTAATGCAGTAGCATACACTCCTAACACCTGTGCATCTGCCCATATATAAAACAATGCATGGTGTGCCGTATGACGGACACCACATTTACAATAGGCCCGGACATTAATTGGGACCTGTTAGCTGTAGGCTGCAACTCCACCACCAAAACACCCGGGTCTTATGCCTACCCATTACAAAATTCAGAACCATATTGACATTTATATCCCATTAGAGGCAGGTTAAAAAAATACATACACCCATACAAACT
>Ga0224501_10003711_pt1 | contig 12055 bp, 8 predicted proteins | sample SF_Oct11_sed_USG_4_FD_169105 | JGI IMG/M metagenome (GOLD analysis project Ga0224501, IMG submission 169105) | Sediment microbial communities from San Francisco Bay, California, United States - SF_Oct11_sed_USGS_8_1 | ecosystem: Environmental > Aquatic > Marine > Sediment | place: USA... | reverse complement strand
CCCGCCTGTTCATTTATTCATGTCTTCTGCAATGGCACATTCTGTGCGCGACCCCTGTATTGGGAGGTAAGTCTTAAAGAGAAAAAAAACGGCATGTGAGATCCGAGCCTTATGTGGGCGTGCCGGTTACTTCCGGCAAGCCTGCCGACGTGGGGAGACTCGGCACTTCTATACCGAAGTTCAAGTCGGTAAGTCCATACTTTACATACTTGTTGGAAAAGTCTGTAATTTTCTTGAACATGATGAGATATATCGAAAGTTGTTTACTATGTCAAGGTCACATTTGCCTTGGACACCATCATGGTTTATGAGCTCTTTTGCAAAATAACTCTGCGCGGACATTGAAAAGCGTGTGGCCATAGTCTTGGAAACCAGAACTGGAACTAGTCTAAGGGAAACCTTCGATCAGCTTGTAATGTAATGTAGTTAGTAATCCTGTGATTGTACAAAACTTTGATGGGTAGTATTACGATCTGAGCCACTGTCATGACAATCAGCTTCAAGGGCAATATTTGGAGTTATCCTCTCATATTCTGCGAGGCCCAAATGGCGCCGCATGCGCCTCGGTTGGCACACTCCTGATAGTATTAGATTAGTATCTGTAAAGGATTATGAATAAAATGTCACCAAGCCCCCCATGGTTATTTGAATTACTCAGCTGATGCAAATCCTGGTGCATCAGTTAGTGCGCTCTGCTGAGGTTTCATGCTTGCTGCGCTAGGCCTTTGGTCGCTGCGGGCCAAATCAGGAATATTTTCATAATCCTTAAAAAGTAATTGATAATGCATAGAGCAGGGAGTCATGTGGAGATGGCAGTGTGTTGGCACGATTAACAGGAGAAGACAACTCTGAATGCAAACATGATCATAGCAACGTGATTTAACTTTCCGACTTGTCATAGGGCGAGCAAGAGAAGCAGCCATCTGTTTCGCTCGACCATAAAAATAGGAGAGTTTTTGACACTCAGTAACTATTGGCTTCAAACCATGCAGCTATGAATAGATACATCAAGTCTATAAAGACTGTTACCGAGATAGAACAGACGAGCCATTTATGTTGCATTCACACATACAGATATCCGCGCGGATAGCCATCCGTAACCCGCAGTTAGTTGGGGTACGGATGGCCGCGGATGGCTGACGGATGACTGTCAAGCCGGCAAACCTTGTCTGCGCTGTTATCCATACTGATAACCACAGATGGCCAAAGTGCGGATTCATCCATTCGCGTGAATGCAGCCTTACTGTTCGTAGGGACCTGGGAGAGTAAACCGACCAGCACAGTTCAATGTGTAGTTAAGTTGTACAAAAATTCTTAAGTCTTTGTGCCATTGTTACATGTGCAGCAATGTGGCTGAAATTCCAGGTAGGGAAGACAAGCTCCTTCAGATCTGACTGAACCTCCCAGACTGTGTTGGGGACTAGCCCAGCACTTGTCACAGCCTTTCGTTTACCGTACAACTTTGGAACCGCACTTCCAAATTCTGTCATAAGTTGAGGCATCATACCTGAGCTAGCATCAAAAGCATCTTCACATAGCTCAATCACCGCCTTTTCCAAGTCCGCGAACACCTGATTATATGTGTTCATATATTTTCTAAAACTCTGCCCACAAGAATGTGCACCAATGTGCTCTATCCTAAGCATCGCACTGCCGTACACTTGTCGTTGCTGACCACCTTTCCAGTGCTCCAACTTCACTGGTGTTGAATGTGGGCTATATGCTGCTCCAAGCATAACGTAGAACTGTGCGCTCTCAATTGCTCATAGTCATAGATCAGTCCTGGCTTCTCTGCACTCCACTGCTCCCTCCCAGCAACTTCAGCTTATCCCACCCCGCCGAATAGCCAGGTCACCCGTCTAATCGACGACTAACGCCACTTAGTTCCTGCTTTGAAAACACTTGTTGGGGGTAAAGTCAATCGACAGTTTGATTCCCGGCGCTTTAGGGGAACACTCAGAGCTGATACGGTAGCATTCAAAATATTTATATCAGATTTTATTTTTGTTTAAAACAGTAAATAAAGTATTTGACTTATTATTAGTTTCATCTATTCTACAGGAATATCTGCCTATCCATATCCATGATATAGCCCAATAGTAATAGGTATTTCCTGTCTCCAGTGCTTGGAGTAGCTGTCTTGAGTGGGAAGAAAATCGTATTTCATTTTCAGTTTCAGCGTAGAGCCAGTTCAGCTTCAGCAGAGTCCGATATGTCTGAGATTGTTTGGAGCGTGAAAAATGGTGATCTTAACGCCGTTAAAACTGCTGTCGATAGTGTGAGTTCGAACCTCGGGCATAACCGCCGTAGACCAGACTCGGAGTCACTCACTCAGTCACTACCCAGTCAGACTGTGACACTGACTGTGACTGAGAGTGACTAGATAATCATAATGAGATTTAATTATAATACTCAAGTTAATAGAATATGTAGTGTTGATTGATAATGATAGACTGACTCACCCTCAGTCTCACTGACTGCGTCACTCGACTCAGTCAGTGACTGACCCTGAATCACTCACTGTCAGTAAGCTACTCAGTGAGTAGCAGTAGCGTAGGCGATACTGAATCTATTCTAATGTGACAGAGAAGTGATGATGATTATAATAATTTCCGTCACCATGATAGACTATTTTCTACTTGTTTAGGCTCTAATAGTGTAGAGTCTAGTTCTGAAAACCACCAAATTCCAAACAAAGCTACTATAAGTATAACTAGCACCTAGACTTTGGAACACTTTTAAATTTAATCAAGACCTTTTAAATGCAAAAACTGTACATAATTTCAAGACTCGGTTAAGTAATTACCCAATACCCAAGATATAGATTTTTTCAATGGTGACCAGGACTGTCAAATGGACTCTGTTTACCGGAACAATGTCTTTGATTAATGCTTTCGTCGCTACATGAACCTTGATGTAAAAAAGACTTCTAGTCTTATTTAAGCTATCCATGTAAAATAAAACTATCAAAATCAAATCAAATAAGATGATATGTACCACCACACCACCGGTACGAGTTGGCCTGAAACTAGAAGTAAATAGTTACACTTACAGTTACATGAAGCCGTAGGCCTACTTAAGTTGCTAGGTACTGCCAGTGCCGATCACTGAGTGGTTCATGGTGCAAACAATAACACAACTAACAGTAACAATTCACTGATAGTGAAAGGCTGACTGCAACATTGATCGAGTAGTGAGCGACTGATTCAAAGGCCAATCAGATCTAGTCAGTGACCAACCTTGTCAATATCGATTGAGCTAGACTCCCGTCTCAAGCCGTGAAACCACTTCCATTTTTACCTTCTTTGCCACTTCGGTTCGCTCCCTAAATGGGTTGACCGACAGTCACTTTATCATTGATGCCGAACTCCCTGCTAACAGATAATTATTGTACTATAGGTTCAGAGAGGTTCAGGTTGCGGAGTTACGTATCCGCATCTGTATCTGAATGGAAAACGGCCCCGAGTTGATGTCATTAGCGCGCAAATGCAGACAAGTTACTGTATCTTCGCATGAAATTTATTCCAAATTCCATGCAAGGATACCTAATGCATCTTTGTCTGGTTTAGTCAAATAGGTCTGCAACAGGTTGTAGACACTGATGTTATGAACTAACTTTTTAATTTAATCGTATTCATATATTTACACCCAGATTGTGCACTGAATCACTAGTAATACTGATCCAAAGTGAGCAATGGTTTCACTGAGTGAGCGACTGGCTCACCGAGCGAGTCATTATATGTTAGTCGGTGAAATCTCTAAAATTCCGGTTCAGTCCGGAGTACGAAGCTCCATAACCCCTCTATTATGAAAATCATTTGGCAATGTTTGCTCATACTCATAATAACTCCGTCAGTTACACTCCCAGTCAGAGAAAGTCTTAATTTCATGGAGTGAAATGGAGTCTCTCAACTGCCAAGCATGCCTTTCCACCATAGTTACTGAAGTCATAGGTCATTTTCAATACCGTTGCACCCGGTAACATCTTGATCGAAAATCAGGTTTATACCAATATCTAGCATCCGTACAACTCGCATCTCATCTCCACAGAGAGGTATGATATGGAGTTCCCCCACCAAAGCCTGTACGCTATCTCTGAAAGTGGTCAACGATTCCAGTATAGAAGGACAATGAATAGGAATGACGGTGTATGGTTATCCTCATAATTGAGAGATAATATAGTGGTGCTGCCCGGTATAATCACCCAAGCTCCCCAGCTTTTCATCTATGAACTGACGTTTAAAATTAATATAAATTGTACTAATAGTATAAATTGTTCTAATTTTAAAAAACACCATCATAGCATCACGCGTCATGCTTTGTAAGTGAATGATTCTGTTTTTGTCTATTTGCCTATATTTTTACTGTATTTCAGGGTGCTGTTAATGTAAATAATCTGGTTGATGGTCGCATGCTGTTGCACTTTGCTGCTGACTACGGCCAGGTTGATGTATTGAACTATCTCATCTCTAAAGGTGCTGATGTCAATGTATGTATTTTTTGTATGGCGTCTTCACGGTCGGTTTTGATACTTGTGTTTTCAGCAGTTTCCACTTAGCATGGAACTAAGCTAGGGGGTCATTATCAATACTCCTCTTCATAGTGAGGCTTTTTAGCTAGGATTAAAGTGAAGAGCTCATACTTACAATGGCAGCCTCCCATGATCGGGATTCGAACCGGGGTACTCACGTTTGCGAGCTCAGCGCTCTACCACTGAGCTATCCCAGCATCTCGATTTATGTATTATTAACTATTGAACACCCCGAGCTACCACTACTTGGTGTAGGGTGTGTAACAATTACTAACCTGATTCTGTTTTAGGCAGCAGATAAATATGGTATAACCCCTCTGTTAACCGCTGTCTTCGAAGGACATGAAAATTGTGTGAAAAGCCTTCTGGAAAAGGTAAGACAGTCTATACATTACACAATCTCTTGGGTTTTTCTTGATATTTTTTACTGGATGTTTAGTTGAGTAATAGGATAGTCTAGAGTTGGTTTTAGAAGAATGGACTTTAAAGGGGTTATGTAACTCGAATAACTACGGCCCGGCCCAATGGCCCAAATAGAGAGAAAATGGGATCTAATTACTAAAACCTAGTAACCTAATGATCTTTACTCCCTCATAACATCAAATAGAAGCCAAAATTGAACGTAACATTGGAGAAAACTTACGTTATAAGAAGTGCTTTGCCGATTTCCCTAGCCCTAAATAGAGGCCGTTGCATTCGGGCCTCTATCATTGTGCAATAATGGCACTAACGCTCGCTGACAGATGTGAAAAAATGCACCCTGAAACCCTCTTTCTATATTTTTGCTGAACATTTTCCCTATTCAGACTTGTGTAACTATAGGGCTAGTATATAGCAAGAGGATTTTCCAAACATCAGCGCGTAAGCCGAGAAATCAATGCAAACACCAACAGCTCTGTGTTAATTTCCTATCTCGAGGCCAATTCTGTTGCGCCGATGGTCTGAAAAATGTCACCGAGGGCTCCAATATGCGCATTGTATAGGGCTATATCTAAGCTTCTATTTGAGCTGGGTATTGGGTCCATTTGTTCATGGTAGGCTTCAGAGTATAAAAACAAGTGAAGACACTTTTGGCCATGACATTACCCCTTTAACTTTAAGGTATCCACAAATAGCCAGGGTAGCTTCGTCAATCAAGACACGGGGATGTCAGTTCGAGTCTCACTGCCGGCGGGGTTGGTTTTTTGGCACGGGCCTCTAGCAGGCCTCTCATGTCAATCTGCTAGTGTGGCTTTTGGTCATCATGGTGTAAATCATTGAGGTCCCAAACCCAAAAAATGTCACGGTCACTCCACGACTCTTAACGATTCACCTCTTCTTTCTCGTGAAAAGACGTCAAGTTTCGACTGATTCATACAAGTGGCTTGGCATGACTGACCCCGACCAGAAAGCTGAGGAAGGTGACAGGAAACCGCCTCAGTACCATGCCACAATGACAATGACAGGTCATGAGAAACCTGCCTTCGGCCAGAAAACCTCATATTCATTGTTAAACTGCAGTTACTATTGTATCTTGCAGGGAGCAGATAAAACCAGGAAACATGATGGTCAGTCTTACTTTGAATTAGCGGAGACAGATGCAATCAAACTTCTTCTCAAGTGAATCGACTAGCCTTAGTAATAATTATATGCCCCTGAGCTGTCAAGAGACTACTTGGGTAATTGGCAATCTATCGCATTTTGCACAGCAAATTTATCTCTCATATTATGTAAATGTACTAAGTTATCATACAGTACTCCAAGTACAACGTGTTGCTGTTGGCCTGTATTTTCGAATTTTGTTATTCACGACATAAAATTGAGCAAAAGTGTATTGCGGCTATCATGTTTAAATGCAAGACATAGCAAGAACAAGACATGGAAAATCTATGACTCTATGTTGAGCAAATTGATAATTGCATGTTTCAGATGAAAACGGAGCGTTTGTTTTATTTTTTGACTGATGGTCGTTGTTTTCGCGGTAAACACTCGGATAGCTCTTCTATTCGGGGCGTTATTTGAGCAAACTTGGCTGCTTTGGACACTTGATAGGGATCCCAATTATCATCCCGGATCATGGTTCTGCTTCGCGGTCTGGCTAGCTGACACACTCGCAGGGAAGCATTGACCTTGAGCGTCTGAGGGTCAATTTCCCATTGTACGTCTCGCTGTGTTCGAAAGAGATGATGATACTTCTTATGGTCCGACAAGGCTTCCAGGCGGGCTGAAGCAGAAGCTTTCTGTGCAGAACTGCTGACCGGTTGGGGTAGAAAGTCATAAAACTGCTCCTCCTGCCCCCCTTTCGATTGCCTTATTTCTGTTTTCGATCTACAAAAGGAAAAATAAGCCAACAACCATGATTTGTAAAGAGGAGACGATTCTATTGTAAACTTTAGCACCCGGGGGCTTCCACTCGCTCCTCCCCTGTGCTGGGTGGTCGGTACAGATTCTTGAAGGCCGCATTATTTGAGGTTGGCATAGTTTCTACGACTGGACATTCTTTCCGACGCCAACCCTCTTCATCCATCCAGGCAAGATTGGCACCGAGTTGTGCTGACTGCACTTCCCTCTGCCCCGCCAGTAGTGGAGTGATAAACTGGGCGCTGAGCGAGCATTGCTGGAAATCAGCTTGCTGCTGTATTTAATGAATTTACCTTGCTAAATCAGCTATTCTGGGTGTAGCCTCCTGTGGAAGAGCTGCTCTTATTGGAAGTAGCCTATCCCAGGTGTACTCCTTGTGCACCCCCTTATGGGCAGACAGTGCGGCCACACGCGGAGTCGCCTCGGGAACATTTTTACTAGTCGGCTTGATCATGTTGTAGAATGGTCCATTGGCCAAATAGAACTCCCGATCCCTGCAAAGAAAGCCAATCTCCTTCGATGTTGTACAGTAAACTCTCGGAAATACCCTCATCAAAAGTAGAAGAATCTTGGCCGCAATAATGCTATCCACGTTAAATAAAACTATAACCTAACCTAAGAATTTCGAAAACATTACTGGATCTAAGCTCTACACAGCTCTCTCGCTTCGATATTGATGGGAGCAAGACAAAGATATACCAACATACTGGTGCTAAAACAAACACTATAACCTATATAAGTTTGATATCAAATAGACGAACACACCTATTCCATTGATAGTCTTGTGAAAGGTGCCTACTTTGTGATAACACTTCAAGACGTGGAGTAGTAGCTACAACAAAATGGTATCAATATAATGATAGAACTTTGAGATACAGGGCAGGTTGAGATCAAAGAAAAACCTAAAAGCACAAAATCTTAACCCTATCACCCATCACAACTTTGCATTGAACTTTATCTCAAAAACTATCAGGCAAGAGGAATGCAAAGCGGTGCAGCTCTGTTCACTGTCAATAAGAATTCAATTGTTGACTAAAGTAGCGCGTATGGGGCGCATCAAATGACGGTGGAAGTAGCATTGAATATTGGAGAAAATCACCTCTCAATATGATATGTGTGTCGAACAATTCCCAACATTGAGAAGCAGGCTGCCAACGAAGCTTCAGAGTCATTTAATCATGTAAATAAATAAAAAAGTAAAAGTGTTGAGTGTTTTAATTGAGAGTCAATCCGCTTTCAAAGGTGATATTCATTGAGGGATTTCATTGAATAACTGCGAATAAACTGAACATGAGTGTGTACCTACCCATAACAGTTGGTGGTCCCACTGGCTCTTTGTCCACCCAGTAAACAGATCTCCTAAAGAAAGAGGTAGAAGGAATTTTAACCAAGTTGCACCGTATGTCTTATTCTATAACCATGGGGACACGTTCAACGAATGACTTGGAGCTGAAAGTGACTAGATGCGCGATATAAGACATTGATCGTTTGAAATTTTCTTTTCTACTGAATGCCATAAAAGTTTTTTCAAACCAGTGGTCGATTGTTCCTACCTAGAAGAAGTTAAGTTTTAGGTAACGGAACCAAATACTCTGAGCATATCACTATGACTTACTTTCAGCTCTGTCTTAGTGTTTTAATCATGCAGCCATACTACATTGCTTATTGATTTTGCCGCCCGTGTCCTATTGTAATCTAGGTACATTAGTTACAAGATCAAAGTTTCGTGCTTGGTTACAGTGAACTTATCAGATCGGAACGCTTACTTGTGCGTACGCCACATCTTCTCACATACCGAGTGTCAAACTAGTATCTAAATAACACAGCTAATCCACCCACTATATTCTAAACCATTTTGCATTGGTCTTGGGAGACCATGCCGCAGCTAATAGTGAAGATTACCCCATTATTCGCAGCAAATGATGAATGTAGTGCTCAGAGACATCGTGCAACCCAGCGGATAACAATGAAAACCCTCTCACATGGCAGATGATGGAAATAATCTAATGCGTGTCTGAACAAAAGGTAGCAATATTCTTCTTTGTATCCTGACCAGTGTCAGAGGCTTACAGGAAATTGCCTACTGGGCCTTTTGCTCAGCGTTTCCCAGGGTGCATCAGTATAGGAGACTTTCTGTTTGCACCCGTGTGCCCCATAGAGAAGGTAACTTTATGGGTGGCCCAAGACCCAGTACACTATCCACCAAGCTAACACTTACCCCGGGTAGCAGGTAGCTATGATGAATGCTATAACCATAGAGGAGACATGCATGTCAGAAAAAGCAGAAACTATCTTTATCATCTGCATGGGTTCATTACCAGTCTGTTTCTATAGAGATAGCAAAGATTATACCTAGATAACTATCTCCCATTCAAACCAATGAAAACAGGCGAGGGTGAGGTGAGGAGGTGAGGTGAGGAGGTGAGGTGAGGAGGTGAAGAGCCTGGTGTACCCATCGCTGTACCCGTTTGTCCGATTAGTCCACCGAGTCGCTGATTGGTTGAGTGGTTTCCATGATACTATATGGAACTTTTGGACACCACTCAGCCAATCAGTGACTGAGTGGACTAATCGGGTTATACTTTAGAGCCCGAACTCAGCGATGCTGTAGTTTTGCCGCGCTCAAACCCGCCTTTATTTAAATAGCAGCCGATCGCACTGCTTTGTAGACAGCAAGTCCAGTTCTTCCATCTCTAAAAAAACAGCTGCAACAGCATCCCATTTTGTTTTGTTTTTAGCGGGTTTAATTGTCGAGTACCTGTGTTAGGCCCTCTAGTTAGAGCCGGGCTAGTCCACCCAGCGGAGGTTAGGGAATGCAGTGGTGTGTTTCCAAAAACGGACCGAGTTCGTTATCTTGGAATACTATTTGGAGATAGGGTGGAAGGGTAGGTTGCTAAGCGCACTGATGGTACACTGAGTTTAATGAGAACCACCAGTTTTCAGTTAAGAAGTCGCAAAGGGCCTTCGAGCACAGCAGGCTGGCAACACCGGCCACTGAGCATGCATACATATGCATACTCATTTCCCCATACCTGATCTGCTTGTATAGTTCAATGAAACATAGTTTTAAATGACATTGAACCATATCTCATAGTACCATACCTGTCATCTCTATGGCCAGCTGGTATGGGCTTGTGCCGAGCCAGGTAATCAATCCTTCTGACCCCCTCTATAACAGATTGGCAGCATCGTGAATGAACGCGACCGCACACGTGCATATTTTTAGCTGGTTATATCAGGTTATACCTGGTTATGCCCAGCAGGAACCCTTACGCTAAATGGAAAGCCATACTATAGTAAACTAGCCTACCTGCTGGTGAATGAGGCATATATCAACTGGGTAAATACGACGAACTATGAGCCTTGATAGTTTGGGAGCTAGATTCCGCACAACAAATGATACTGAACATGCAGGTTTCCGCTAGTAATCTGACTGATAAGGTATATCTATATGACGGCTGTCTCAGTGTATTATATATTCACCAAGTATCACTAACCTGTCTCTGGCATGGTACTCCGGTTGCTATGCAGTGAAGCACTAAACCGAACCGCGCGCAGTTAGCTTACATTTAATACTATTACATCAACATCAAACACAGGCTTTTAGCCCATAGCTGATAGACAATACATCACCATTGAGTTTGGTCAAAATATTACCGGTGAACCCTTATAGCTAAAAAGGAAAATCAATCAAAACCAACAATGAGCTGACCATTAAAGTGGAAATTTATCGATGAATTACTTGAGATTTCTATCAATTAAAGTGTTTAATCGTTCAACACAGTATAGCCAGACGGTATTTTATGAAAACACTCCTTTATGCCACTATTGCATGATAAACGTCACCAGCGCGTGATCAGACTGCTCCATCGCGCTACCAGACAGCTGGCTTTTATTTTATGAAAAGAAATTCATTATTGCGTGTAAAAGCAGGGTTGATATTACAATCATGCAGCTGCCAATCATAATAGTTTGTGTATTTAATAATTGTTCTTTTCGGGCACTTGGCCGCCCTACTTAGGGGGCCCCCCTAAGCTTTAGGCTTGTTGGAGCGGTTGAAGCTAGGAATTATTTGAGGAGCTCAATCTCACAGTGGGCGCCCAACATGACTAGGACTTGATGCTAGGATCTTCCAATCTTGACCTACTTGCTCTAGCCCTTGAGCTATTCCACTATATCCCAATATGATGAGTAAAGGAATACTAAATTTTATTCATCATTCTTTGAAAACCGAAACTTTGGTTTATTTAAACTTATTTTCACCCTTGATCCGCTAGCTCAACTATAATTACTCTCCCATTCACAGCGAATTAGTGAGATGATCGGGCTATTTGTTATACACCGAGAGTGGGGCAGGGAAACGGCATACATTTTCATTATCCATTCATGAATGATCCATAAGCAAAGATTGGTACAAACGATCACAAAATTTCTCGAATTCACCGTCAAAGAACCATGACATGCAGCTAGATTCTGGCTGCTTCCCTTGCCCCATTGCCCCAAGAGATGTATTTATTCACACAGAGTGTGTTTGCCATAGACACATGTATATTATAAGAATATAACATGGTTTATACATCTGTGGTTCACACGATAAATCAAATTTGGACATTTGAATCAATGGTCAAGTAAGTTTGTCAATAACACAACGGTTATGTTTTGTCAACTGCTTTCGGATATTAAGACACAAATCACCAACTGTATCACATCATTATCTTTTCCCAGTGTCATGTCGCTGCTCTGCTGTAGTTGGTTGTGATTACATAGCCAGCATAGTAAGTCAGCATTTTGTCTCAGTTAGTGTCCCATGATGATGATGTTATTCACTCCATTAACATAGAATCTCTTCTGAATGTGTTCTCTCTATGCACAGCTACACTGGCAGCTATGTGTTTACTCGTGTCCCACCTACAAAATAATAATAATAATAGTAATAATGATACAATAATAATGTGGTGGGTTACAGGCTTGACATGAAAGGAGGTGTTTTTGCTATCTAACCCCGCCCCCGCCCTCCGGGACTACCTGCTCAGTCTTGTACTGCAATGTGCCAGCTATTACTCAATGCACTGTAGCCTCACCAGAAGCTGCATCACCATCTGAGATGAACAGACAGATACAACTCATAAGTAACCCGACGTAACAGGCCATTATTTTTATCAAGACATGGCGTTGCACACCGCT
>Ga0224501_10003710_pt1 | contig 12056 bp, 12 predicted proteins | sample SF_Oct11_sed_USG_4_FD_169105 | JGI IMG/M metagenome (GOLD analysis project Ga0224501, IMG submission 169105) | Sediment microbial communities from San Francisco Bay, California, United States - SF_Oct11_sed_USGS_8_1 | ecosystem: Environmental > Aquatic > Marine > Sediment | place: USA... | reverse complement strand
GCTTCTGGTGGTATCCACGTATGGCACATGCCAGCACTGGTTAACATCTTTGGTGATGACTCAGTATTACAATTCGGTGGTGGTACTCTTGGCCATCCTTGGGGTAATGCTGCAGGTGCTGCTGCTAACCGTGTTGCTGTTGAAGCTTGTGTTGAAGCACGTAACACAGGTCGTGAGCTCGAAAAAGAAGGTAAGGACATCCTTACTGCTGCTGCTAAACACAGCCCAGAGCTTAAGTCTGCAATGGAAACTTGGAAAGAAATCAAATTTGAATTTGATACTGTTGACAAAATCGACGTTGCTCATAAATAAGCAGCTTAAGATTAATCATCAAGCTCAAGGTGCAAATAACTTGTACCTTGTAGCTTAATCAAATTTAACTACTAATTTTGGAGTAAATCACATGAGTGATATGCAAGATTACGCATCAAGCTTGAGCGATGCTACAAGCCGTAAGTTTGAAACTTTTTCTTACTTACCATCTATGGACCCTGACCAGATCCGTGCTCAAATCGAGTACATCGTATCTAAAGGTTGGAACCCATCAATTGAACACACAGAGCCTCAAAATGCTGCTGGTTCTTACTGGTACATGTGGAAGCTGCCAATGTTCGGTGAAACTGACGTTGACGCTATCCTTGCTGAATGTGAAGCTTGTAAAAAAGCACACCCAGGCAACCACGTACGTCTGTTAGGTCTTGATAACTTTGCACAATGTGCAGGTGCATCAATGGTTATTTTCCGCGGTGAAGCTGTTTAATCAGTAAAGCCGGGGTAATACCTAATAAAGCCCCTGAACTGCAGCGCAGGGCAGGGGCTTTTTTTTTTAAAGTTAATATATTTTTGTGGCTAACGAGATTGGCAATAAACATATATTAATCAACCGAAGTGTTAAAAGGTAATTATGGATAAACCACGTACCTATGTTGGTATCGATGAAGATATGTTTGGTGGAATGACATCCACCGGCAAAATTATTCGTGATGCCTGGGTGTTTGAACTCATACCAGAAACAGAAACCTGTAAAGGCTGGAATGGTCAGGGTATTGACGCTTTACTACAAAAAGTAAATGTTGAATGGGATAAATATGGTTGCATGGTCAGCCGCCTGCCCAAAGAACTTTTTGAACGTCACCAGAAAATACATGGTGATGCCGTGAAAAAAGCCCATGAGCTGGGTTGGAGCGGTGAATTTGAAACAGATGATGAAGGTTGACACTTCTACATCATTTATAAATAGACAATTAACTAACATATACAAGGGTGTATCATGTCTGACATAAAAATTGATCCACAGCAGTACGTTATTAAAAATGAACCATATTTTGAACCCGTAGCGAATGAAATTGAGCTATACGAAGCGGCATATAACGCACGCATGCCGATGATGTTAAAAGGCCCAACGGGTTGTGGTAAATCGCGTTTTGTTGAGTACATGGCATATAAATTAGGCAAGCCGTTAATTACTGTGGCATGTAATGAAGATATGACAGCATCTGACCTGGTCGGTCGTTTCTTACTGGATAAAGATGGTACTAAATGGCAAGACGGTCCTTTAGCCACTGCCGCACGTATCGGTGCAATTTGTTACCTTGATGAAGTGGTTGAAGCACGTCAGGATACAACGGTTGTTATTCACCCGCTTACGGATCACCGTCGTACACTTCCTTTAGATAAAAAAGGTGAACTGATTGAAGCACATCCTGATTTCCAGCTGGTTATTTCTTATAACCCTGGTTACCAGTCATTAATGAAAGATCTCAAGCAATCTACCAAGCAACGTTTTGGTGGGCTGGACTTTGATTACCCTGTTGAAGAAACTGAAATCGCGATTGTTTCTAAAGAATCAGGCGTAGATAAAGAAACGGCAGAAAAACTTGTACAAATTGCACACCGTGCACGTAACCTTAAAGGTCACGGTCTGGATGAAGGTATTTCGACTCGTCTGTTAGTATACGCAGGACAGTTAATCAGCAAAGGTGTTGATGCTGAAGCAGCTTGTAGTATGACGATGGTAACACCATTAACAGATGATCCAGATATGCGTGATACATTGAATGCTGCTGTACAGACGTTCTTTGGTTAACCGTTAATAGATAAAGCGTTATATAACGCAAAGAACGCCAGGTCGCAAAGAGAGCTAAGAGTTTTTTAATAGCTCTTTTCTTTACGGACTTTGCGACTCTGCGACCTCCGCGTTTATTTAGAGGCTAACTTATGTCGATCAAATTAGAAGATTACGAAGAACAGTTACAGGACGTGGCTCCGGAAGTACGTGCTGTACTGGATGGCACTTTCCACGAAGCTGCTCGTATCATGTCACCGACCGGACTGGAGACATACTTAACGGGTGCCAAGGCCATGTGTAACCTGGGTAAGGGTTCTGACCTTGTCATAACCTATCTCCAGGAAATGCCACTGGTGGCCAAGGAATGTGGTGAAGACATCATCGATGACTGTATTACAGCTGCGATGAAACTCTCATCCATGACCTCTGGTGAGGTTATTACCCTGATGCTCAATAGCTTACCTTCAGCATCACGCAACCTGGGTGACGGACAACTTCTACGTGGTTACCTCACGTTTATTCACCAATTTGCATCTACGGCAGCGCGTGGCTTACGCCCGATGCTTAACCACATGGATGAATTACTCGGTAAACTGACTTTAAGTGGTTTACGCCGCTGGGCAAACTTTGGTGCCCAGGCTTATCGTCGTGATTTTGATAACCTGACAAAATATTTTAACCTTGAGTCAGCTGATTCAAAGGCGATGTTACAAAAAGAACGTCGCGGTGTTCTGTTTATTAAAGTACAACGTAAACTTAATTTCTATTTACGTGCACTATGGGGACGTGATTTCTTCCTGCGTCCGACCGGTTCAGACTACACCGATTTCCGTCCTTATATTGAACATCGTATTTTGCACATGCCTGACGCGGTCGATCATGCCGGTAACGAAGATAATCGTATTGAAGGCTTAGAGCTATACCGTGCAACTGCTGCGCATATGGCAGCTCATATGTGTTATTCAGAATCAGCGATTTCAGCTGAACAGCTTAGTCCTGCCCAGATGTTTTTCATTGGTTTTATGGAAGATGCGCGTGTTGAGTATAAAGCTGCTAAAGATTTCCCCGGGCTTAAAAAATTATGGATGGCCTTACTTAAAATTGCCGATGAAGACGAAGAGCTCGAACATCCTACTATGCATGTGTTAGAACATATTGCATCCATGTTGCTTGATGACTCTGTTATTTCAGATGATGAACAAATTAGTGAGTTTGTTAGTCGTTTTCATAGTGAAATTGAAGAAAAGCAGGACGATAACAATTATTCATGGCACATGGGTATGGAGTTATTCAATATCTTTACTGCACGTAAAGAAGTGCCAAGCTTACGTATCCTTGAACGTATTCGTATCCCTTACCGTGATGACAATCGTTATGTATGGGAGTTTGAAGAATTCGATTCAGACGTAGAGTTTGAATATGTTTCTGCAAGTCAGCGCCAGGTTCGTCGCCAGGTAAGTGTAATTGAAATGGCTAACGAGGTTGATTGTGAACTGGCGGGTGATGATGCACAGGAAATCTGGACATGTTCAACTAATATGCGTCCATATGAAGATGACTTAACAGATGAACAGGTTAGCTTTAATGATATGTGGGGTAAGGAACCTATTTCTGATCCTTTCCACTACCAGGAATGGGATTACCAAATTCAATTACATCGTCCTGACTGGGCAACCGTATACGAACGTCGTCAGCCAAAAGGTGATCCAGAAGATATAAAAATGATCCTGGATGAGTACAAACCTGTCGCGCATCGTATTAAACAAATTATTGATCTGTTAACACCAGAAGGTGTGCAACGTATGCGTGGTTTGGAAGACGGTGATGAGCTTGATCTTAATGCCGCTGTTGATGCGATGATTGCCATACGTATGGGTGAGCAACCTAACCCACGTATAACGATGCGTAACGTGCTTAATACACGAGATCTCTCTATCGTGTTGCTTATGGATTTATCCGAGTCAACCAATGAACCCATGGGTGGCTCAGAGAAAACCGTGCTGCAATTAACACGTGAAGCTGCAACACTTGTTGCAACTGCAATTAATGGTATCGGTGACCCGTTTGCCCTGCATGGTTTTGCTTCAGATGGGCGTCATGACGTACAGTACTATCGTTTTAAAGACTTTAGCCAGAAGTTGGATGATGATGTTAAATCACGTTTAGCTGGTATGAAAGGTGGCCTTTCTACCCGTATGGGGGCTGCATTACGTCATGCTGGACAGCATCTACACAAACAGCCTGAACGTCGTAAGTTAATCTTACTTGTGACCGATGGTGAGCCTGCTGATATTGATGAACGTGATCCACAGCACTTACGTCACGACACCAAGAAAGCCGTTGAAGAGCTCTACAGCACCGGTGTTTTAACGTATTGCTTAACACTAGATCCAAATGCAGATGCCTATGTAAAACGTATTTTCGGTGAAAACAATTACACAGTTATTGATAATGTTGATCGTTTACCTGAAAAGCTTCCAACCTTGTTTGCATCACTGACATCTTAACTTATAAGCAAATAACAGTATTTTTTTACTGTTATTTGCTTAAGTTATTTACCTGTTTATAAAAAATTATTTCCTGCTTTTTAAGAACTTCTTTTAGTAAATTTGTACTAAACTAATAAGAAAGTAATGGATAAAATAATTTATGCTTATTCGGTATACACGTCATAATGAAGTACCACTCCTCCATAACCGTGCGGGTAAAATGGATGCGCTTTATTTCAACCATGTGCAAACGGCTTTAAAAAAACTGGGCCCGCAAATCCGTTTACGTATTCCCAAACTCAAACACCTTGAACTGATTATCCAGCGTGATGTCTGGGTGGTGGTTGATCTTGCCTTAAGTGAGTTTCCTATTCTTTGCTGGACAAATTTTCAAACAGAACACCGAGATAACCTTCATCAACCTATTGGCTGTGAAGTCCGCTATTTTCATTACGGTGCCAGCATGATTTATAACAAAACCATTGAAGGTATGGAGCTAATGCTGGGTGAGTTGCTGGGAGAAGAAATGTCAAAAGGTGAGGATAAAATAGTCCAGTTTAAAGTTTAAGAACTGGCCAGGAAAAAATTTATTTCTATTTGTGATTTTGAAGACTGAAACCAGGATGAGCCCGGAAAAATTACAATAACCTGTTATATTCATCTCACTAAACACGTTAAAACCCGCTAACACTATGATAAACTAGGCAAATATTGCGTTTTTATTGACGTTTTTTAGAAACAAGAAGTACAGGTTTATAAATATGTCCGAACTTTCACCACTCGAACTGGAAGTTGCTAATCTAATTATCGATTCTCTTGCACTCGAAGACGTTACCGCCACAGATATTGAACCTGAAGCGGCTCTTTTTAACGAGGGACTGGGGCTGGATTCTATAGATGCATTAGAACTGGCCATGGCAATATCACAAAAATATGGCTTCCAGCTAAAATCTGATGATTCTAATAATGCCATGATATTTTCGTCATTACGTAACCTGACGAATCATATCGAGGCTAATCGCCAGGGCTAATCCCTAATACCATTAATGTTAAGCAAACTTTCTATAACACTGATGGTACTTTATCCCGTGGTGGCTTATCTCGCTCTTTGGCTCGAAAAGCCCATGCTACTCATTAGTTACTTACTCTTTATTACTTCCCTGTTTGCCTTAAATCTTTGCATGGGTAAACGCCTGTTAGCAGGAACAGCTTTATTGTTTTTTATCGGGCTAGTAGGCTACTTCATAAATCAACCCGAGATTGAATACCTGGTTTATTTACCACCAACACTCATTTTCCTCGGTTTATTTTTACTCTTTTCCCAGTCATTACGTGATGGTGAAACACCATTAATTACCCGGTACGCCATGCTACTAGGGGATAAACTCGAACAACGGCATTTACGCTATAATCGTTATCTAACTATAGTCTGGTCTATTTTTTTATTAAGCATGGCCGTAACCAGTATTATACTTGCACTCTTCTTTTCAATAGAGACATGGTCATTATTCACCCATGTAATTAGTTATAGCTTAATTGCTGCACTATTCATTATTGAATTTAGCTATCGAAAATACCATTTTGCAGGAGAAATAGAAGGCGGATTTTTTCAGTTCATCTCTAAAATTATTAAAATTCGCCCGGCTAATTTGAAATAAAATGAAGTCCCTGCCCATTCTAAACAATCTGAAAAAAGATGCGCCTATCTTTATTTATAAAGGTAATGCCATTACCCCAGATATTTTTAAGCAGGATATTTTACTCGCGGCAGAAAACCTGCGGCAACATCACTATGCCATTAACCTCTGTGAAGATCGTTACCTCTTTGCGGTAGCTTTTGTTGCAACTATTATCCAAAAACATGTTTGCCTGTTACCGGCACACCACGCTGAAAATGAAATTAAAAAAATTGAACATGAATACACAGATACACAACGCCTGGATGATAAAAGCATAGAAGAATTTTTAAGTAAAAAAGTTAACACCACGCTTTCTTTTCCAGCTGAAATAAATGCTGAGCAATCCGTGGCTATTGTTTTTACTTCAGGAAGTAGTGGTAAACCTAAAGCAAACACAAAAACATGGGGAGCGCTGGTTGATAGTGCGCAGCGCGTTGCAGCACAGCTGAATTTAAACCATGAAGCACAACATACATTCATCGCCACTGTTCCACCGCAACATATGTATGGATTTGAAACCACGATTATTTATCCCATTGTAAATGGTGTTTGTGTTCACAGTGCTAAACCTTTCTTCCCGGAAGATATTCGCCAAGCGCTTAGCCAGGTTGAGACACCTGTTGTACTGGTTACAACACCGATTCATTTACGTGCCTGTAGCAAAGCCCAGCTTACCTGGCCAGAAGTGGACTTTGTTCTCAGCGCTACCGCACCGTTATCGCAACAACTTGCCAGAGACATAGAACAGCAATTACAAACGAGGCTACAGGAAATTTATGGCTGCTCGGAAGCAGGTGTTATCTCGACACGTTTTACAACACAAAATATAGAATGGCGACTTCTGCCCGGCTATAAACTATTTGATAAACTAACCGGTGTTTGTTTATCGACCCCGTTAAGCGAACATGAAATTTTATTACCCGATCAAATAGAACAGCTTGATCCGCAACACTTTCATTTACTCGGTCGTCAATCAGACCTGGTTAAAATTGCCGGCAAGCGTGGCTCATTAAACGATCTTAAAATTAAACTCAGCTCATTAAACGGTATAGAAGATGCAGTCTTCTTTATGCCAAGCGACAGTCCTGATGAAAAAACCCGGCTTGCCGCTTTTGTTATTGCACCTGGATTAACAAGCAGGGAAATCAATGAATTTTTAAGCCAGCATATTGACCATGCCTTTATGCCGCGCCCATTAATAAAGCTTGATAAACTGCCTTATAATGAAACCGGTAAATTACCGCACAAAAACCTGGTGTCATTATTAGAGCAGTATCGCAGTAATAAACACTTAAAAGACTCGGCTTAACACTGTATGGATAAAACTTTTACTATATCATCTGCTCATCCTTCATTAGCAGGACATTTTCCCGGTAACCCGGTTGTCCCCGGTGCGGTGATACTTGATGAGGTAATAAACATAATTAAAAGCATAAAACCTGGACTCACGGTAACAGCGATCCCCAGCGTTAAGTTTGTACATCCACTTTTATCGGAACAAACCGTAACTGTTAAAATTAATGAAAAAAATGAAACGACAATCAGCTTTATTTGCAGTTATCGCGATTTAAAACTCGTGACTGGCCAGCTAACCCTAAAGAGCTTATCGTGAGCCAGGACTGGTCAGAAAAAAAAGAACGCAGTAATCCTGCAACATTAAAACTTATTTGCTGGATTGCGTTACACACATCGCGCTTTTTCGCTCGTTTCTGGTTATACCCGATAACACTTTATTTTTACCTCACTTCTGCGCAGGTCAGGAAAGCATCTTCAAATTATTTAAAACGCATTAATGGATTAACAGGAAACCCGTTGCAGGTAGCGAAACATATATTTTGTTTTTCTGCGACCATTCTTGATCGCGTTTATTTTCTTACCGATCAATTTCATCGTTTTGATATAAAGATTCATGGTCTTGAGCATATTGAAGAATTACAACAAACAGGTAAAGGTGCAATTCTACTCGGTGCCCACCTTGGTAGTTTTGAACTGTTACGTGCGCTGGCTATCCATAATGCTATCCCGATCAGGATACTGATGTATCATGATCATAATGCCATGATCACAAAAGTGTTTAACAGCCTTAACCCGGATGTAGCTAAATCCGTTATTAACCTGGCCAGTGATAATGCCATGCTGGAAATGAACGAAAGTTTACAGGCCGGCAACCTGGTTGGCATGCTCGGCGATCGTTACGTAAAAAATGATAAACGTATCAGTTGTCAACTACTCGGCAACGAAGTTGATTTTCCTTCCGGACCAATGACACTGGCAACCATAACCCAGGTACCGGTTTTCTTTTTCTGCGGGGTATATTGTGGTAAAAACAACTATGAAATACATATTGAAAAAATTGCCGATGCTACCCGGTTAACCCGCGCCGAACGTGAAAGCTATGTTAATCACGTGACACAAAAGTATGTAGAGCGAATTGAATATTACCTTAAACTATACCCTTATAACTGGTTCAATTTTTATGACTTCTGGCAAGATGAATCACATTAATAAATTTTTAGTATTACTTGTTCTGTTTTTTAACCTCGTTTTTAACATGGCTGCACATGCGACTGAACACGACTCTACAGTTGCTGAAGTGATGAATTTATTTTCGCAACAGAAAAAAAGTACCGTTGACTTTAAAGAAGAAAAACATACCTCCTTTCTTGAACAACCCATTATTTCTTCCGGTTATCTTGAATTTATCGCCCCTGACAGGCTGGCAAAATATATTACAGTGCCTGAAAAAATATCAAATGAAATTAATGGTAACCAATTAGTCATTAAAACCAGCAGTGAAACACATACGATCAATTTGAAAGAGCACCCGGAGTTCTCCATTATTCTTACATCCATTATTAATCTTCTGTCCGGGAATTATGAAGCGTTGAAAAATAATTTCACCATCAAATTCAAAGGACAGGTAACTTCATGGGAACTTGAGCTGCTACCACGTGACAGTTTTATACGCGGCCATATTGACTCGATAGGTATGCACGGAAATAAAAACAAACTGACTAAAATAATGGTTACCGAAGCCAATAAAGATTATAGCGTTACCCATATTTCAAATCATCGCTAGGCAGGTTTACGCAGCATATGCAAAACAATCAGCGAACATCGTTAATAGCACATATAACCTGGTTGAGCTTTCTGCTTGCTTCCCTTGTTTATCTTTTTTCCTCTTTGCACGTCGTTTCTGATATATCCCAGTTCATGCCCGATGATCATAAAAATAAAGATGTACAACTATTACTCGATGAACTTCAGCAAGGCAGTACCGCACGCCTGTTGATCATTCGACTTAGCGGGGATGACACACTAAAACTCGCCAGTATCAGTAAACAACTCAGAGCTACGCTTGAGAAAAACACTCATATTGGGCTGGTTCATAATGGCCAGAAGGTATTAAACCTGCAGCAACTCATTAACAATGAATATAAATTACTGTTTAATTATCGTTACCTGCTCTCAGAAAATACCGCTTTCACAAAAGAGGCGTTATCAGCTTCACTTAAGCAACGCTTAACCGAGTTACGCACCGGCATTACACTATTTAAAAACACTCTTGCTACTGATCCACAAAACCATTTTTCCCGCTTTCTTTATCGATTACAGGAACGTGCAAAAAACACGCATCTTCACGGCGTATGGTTTGATAAAGATAAGGCATCCGCCTTACTACTTGTTGAACTAAACTTAAAAAACTTTGACCTTGATCATCAGCAACAGGCTTTAAATGAAATTAATCACGCGATTGATCCGTTAACAAAAAATAAAAATATTACTGTTGATATTAGCGGCACCGCCAGCATGGCCGTTCAAACACGTTCAGCAATTCAATCAACAACAAAATGGTTGTCCGGCACAGCGCTTATTTTAATGTCACTTTTATTCTGGTGGTCATACCGTTCAGCACATTTATTTTTTATTGCCATGCTCCCGCTGGCCTCGGCGATTATTGCCGCCTTAGCCATCACCAATATAATTTTTAACCAGGTACACGGTATTATCATCGCCTTTGGTATTACACTGCTTGGTGTATGCATTGATTACCCGGTGCATTTGTTCAGTCATCACACGAAAAGCCGGGATCCTCAGCAAACCATTTTATCTATATGGCCAACCTTAAGACTGGGTGTAATTACCACCGCGTTAGCCTACCTTGCCATGCTTGGTACAGGCTTTACTGGTTTATCACAACTTGCCGTTTTTGCCATTAGCGGTTTAATTATTTCACTGCTCGTCACGCGCTGGATTGTGCCAGCCTGGTTAAGATTAAATTTTAATAAACAAGAGCACCCCTACTTAAAACATTTATCAATATTGACTTTCTCTGCTAAATCCCGGCTAGTCAGTGCCATCGCGGTTATTGCATTTTGCTTTTTAATTATTAACGCTAACCTTACGTCGATGTGGTCCGAAAATATTTCTGACCTGAGCCCGGTTCCTGCAAAGGCAAAATTACTCGACCAGGAATTACGTCATTCAATTGGTGCACCCGAAGTAAATCATGTTTTTTTAATTAAAGATCATGATACTGAACGATTACTACAACGAACAGAATCCATGGTTACGCGCTTAAACGTTTTAAAACAGAATAAGCAGGTTAATAATATATTTTCGGTTACCGATTTTATTCCCAGCAAACAAACGCAACGTCTTTATCAGCAACAACTTCCGCAACGAAACGAACTCGTTACAAATTTAAATACGGTTACTGCATCACTGCCATTTAAAAAATATTTTTTTACACCTTTTATCGATGATGTCAGCGCAAGTAAAGATTTAAACCCCATCAGTGTTGCAGAGTTTTATGAAACACCTCTGGCTAAACATATTCAGCAGGATCTATTTTTTAAAGAAAATAACTGGATCTCGATTGTTCGACTCAGTGGTGTTCATGATGAGGCCGCGCTATTAAGCTGGATAGACACCGAGGCATCAATAAAACCGCATTACCTCAACCTGCGCCAGGCTACGTCATCACTGATGTCTGATTACCAGCAAACCGCGCTTAGCCGCTTGTTACTCGGTTCACTCATTATTGGCCTTATCCTGTTAATGGTTCGTCCGCTTAAGCGTATGGGGATCATTTTATTACCCGTGGTATTGGCTGTGCTACTGAGTATTAGTATCCAGGTATTACTGGGAACGCAACTCAACCTTTTTCACATCCTGGCGCTGTTATTAATTGTTGGCATTGGCCTTGATTACAGCCTGTTTTTTGACCGCAAATGGACTTCACTTGAAGACTACCAGCATCGCCTGCACGGGATCTTTATCAGTGCTTCCTCAACCCTGATCACTTTCGGTATACTTGGTTTTTCCGACATCCCTGTACTCGCCGCACTTGGACAAACTGTCAGTTACGGCGTACTCGGGTGTTTTGTCTTAACATTGCTGTTTAACATCAAACGCGAAAAAGCCTGACCCAGACATTCATATGCCTATTTCTCCACTGTTTATTACCGCAAGTAGCATGGTCAATGCATTAGGACGTGGAAAAGCGGCCACCTTAACGGCATTACAAAATAAACAGTCAGGCTTACGTCTTTCAGACAACCTGGATTTTTGCAGCCTGGAATTTTCAACGTGGCTTGGCCGGGTTGATGGCGTGGATGACTATTTACTCGAAGATCATCTCTCTCAATTTCGTTGTCGTAATAACCAGTTAGCCAAACTGACGCTAGATAGTGATGGTTTTCGTGAGGCAGCAAGCCAGGCAAAAAGTAAGTACGGCGCTGATCGTATTGGTGTTTTTCTCGGCAGCAGTACTTCCGGTTCAGAAGAAACCGAGAAGGCCTATTTAAAGCGTGATGA
>Ga0224501_10003709_pt1 | contig 12058 bp, 11 predicted proteins | sample SF_Oct11_sed_USG_4_FD_169105 | JGI IMG/M metagenome (GOLD analysis project Ga0224501, IMG submission 169105) | Sediment microbial communities from San Francisco Bay, California, United States - SF_Oct11_sed_USGS_8_1 | ecosystem: Environmental > Aquatic > Marine > Sediment | place: USA... | reverse complement strand
TGTGGCATATTCCGGGGTGGTAAGAGCTGGAAGTTCTTACTCACAACCATCAGAGCCAAGTGCCCCAGTAGAATTTAAAAAATATATAGGATTTCAGGTCATGTGTTCCAACCACTGCATGAGCTATCCCTCAATCAGCTCATGCTTAAATCAGGAGTATAGACATGGTTTAAGCTTGAGCTTATAGTCTCTGTGCGGTGACGTTTTAATCAAACTTGTCTGTATATGTATTATTTTCTTTTATAGGTTATGGGTGCAGCATACGAAGCCTTATCACTGGATCACATGTTCAAGTGACAATAGACAAATTTACCATGGCAACAACGATCTACAATGCAACAGTGACTTGTAGCCCAGGGTACAGTTTGGCAGACCTACGAACACAAGCCACAGCGAAATGCTACAAAACCTTGGATGGTTATCAATGGGATAGTGCTTACGCATGTAGCATAGGTAGGTGCAATCACAATGATAAATCTTCTTTTCTGTCAATTGTTGTAGTTTGCAGAGCGTCAAGTTTTGTATGAATATTGCACTGCTTGTAGCCCTGCGCCATATGCATGACCTTCCTCGAAGGTTATTGGACTGTTTACCTACACCCGTGAAGCAATCAATTTGAAACTGGGCAGCTAGATTTTGCTGGATTACCAAGGGAATTTGTTTTGTTATTCGACAGTAGCTTCTAGCATTGCGATGACAACATCTATCAATGAGAATGAGATAACTTCTACCGGGGAGATAACTTCTAGCATTGGGATGATAGCTCTTAGAAGAGAAATTACAACTCTTAATGGTGGAACGATTACTTCTAATGCAAAGTTGCCGAGCAATGGAATGATAACTCTGAAAAATGAGAGTATAACCCCGAAAAGTAAGTTGATCACTTTTAGTCAATGAAATTATTGCTCATCGAATATTGATAAACCTTTGTAACACCACGATTACTACAAGCCAAGCTAGGATTACAATACACAAAACTTTTTCAAAATTCGATTTAGACTTGGGTGTGGTTTTGAATTGTAAAACACACCATTACCATACAGTGATTGTTCTTTTGTAAAGCAATGCTATTGCGCAAAGTATAGCCATGAAAGAAATGATTTCTTTTGGATATTGCAGGAGTTTTTCAGTGTGGTAGTCTATTGTAGATGAGTTGGAATCGAAGATTTGGAAGCGCATGGTAGTATTATTACCCTCCGCTGCAATGTCGCTGTTTGTATTCTGTGCTATCGCAGTGGGCATTATGCTCTATAAGAAGTAAGTAGCAATTGGAGGTGTTGGTTCGAGGACTAGTCAACTTCCACTATGGCAAGGGTGCTCAGGCCTGTAGCTTCACTAGTAACTACACCATAGTGTACCAGTGACATAATGGGTCACTTTATGTCACTGGGTGTACTGAGACCAATGCATGCCAGTATCATCACATTATAACAGGGCCGTGTATGTTTCAGGAGATCCTCCATGCGGACCCACTTGTCTACTGTCTCCGGCAGCTCATTTCCAAACAATAATAACTGCGATCCCGAGCAGACAGCATACAATCAGGCAGAGACAGGATATGAATCACCTCAAATCACAGCAGTAGAAGTAGTGAGTGAAGCAGCTCATCATCCTGTGCTGATTCAGCAGAACCTCAGTCAACATGAAGCTCAAGTGAGATATAAAGAATATGGAGGCTCTCAAATCTGCCCAGTCTATACATTCAACGAAGAGAGAATTGAAGACATACATTCCAACTCAGATGTGAGGTTGGACAACGACGAATCGAAGGCGAGCCGGATCACGAGAATGCGGGAGTTTTGTGACCTATCCCCACCACCCACACCGCCGCCCCTTCCTCCTCTACACATAATTATGCCTCTACACACCGCAGCAGTTCCATACAAAAATGGAGAATAGATTACTGCATGGAATAGGATCTCAATATAGTACACCCTATTAGTATTTTGTCTTACACAATTATTTTATTTACACAAAATAGATAGTTTAATCAGATTTTTAAGATTATGGATCAAAGATTAAAAGAAAAGTTGGCTTGACAGGAGATTATCAAACCAGGAACCGCTGATTCTATGCCCCCATTGTGCTATCTACACAGCTACCTTTACGTCCCTACAGAAACTATGATGGCCCAGTGGCTGGTGTAAAATAATTGTCCAAGCGCATGTGATGCAAGCTTCAATCTTATCAGACCCTTGTTGGATGCCCATAATTGTGAATTGTTTGCGGTTTGTGCAACTAATCAAGTTACATTTTTCCTACCAGTAAGTATCCTTGCAACATCTGAAGGTTGCCATAAATTATGAACGAGTGAATCATGAGGGCACTCAATCCCATAAAGAGACTGAGTGAATATAACTAACAAACGGTGTAATAAACCATTCATTTGCTGGATCCTTCATTAATATACATTATTACATGGATGAGGCACAACCAAAAATCAAAATGAGGTCACAAAACGGGAATCGCCCACTACTGTGGTCTGCGTGGTCTAGATTCCAGGCGGAACCATTATACCATAAACAGTCAACAAGTGAGCACAATACATGTTATGACAATACCCCACAGGTACCTTTCATACTACTGTTAGTGAGTTCCTCTCTAGCTCAGGTGTTTTGGAGCAGCTAACCACGCAGGGGCTGGTGGGTGACAACAGATCTAAAACCGTCCAAAGCCAGTCATTGAAGCAGAAATGAGTATATACACAGCATTTCCTGTTATCGGACACAGGTTTCCGGGAGATGGTATTATATCCAATTCTCCATAGAATTGCACAGAAAAGTAATTCCCTGACTCGAGACAAACAGACGCCCTCAATTCGAAATTTGACACAATAAATAACCTCTTATTCAACTCAGATTGCATAATACATGGTAACTTTTTGCCGTGTGACGTGAAAACCTATGCTCTTTCATCCATCTAGGGAGGAGGCCTGAAGGCAGAAGAAGCTGTATTGCTTCATGGTCCTCGTATTTTTTCAATAGGCTTGTTAAAACTTGGGTGGCGCCATCTCCTCTCCAAGTGTTATTGAGGTAGGATTATGTGACGAGCTCACGCTCACAAGAGCAAGCTTAATAGTGAGTTTTGAACCTGGGTTCTTGTAGTTGCAAGCACCGCGCTTTTTCCTTGAGCTATTTCATCACTATCGTTTTGATATCAAACCTACAACTCCAGAACCGAGTTGACAATGAAAGTTGACTATAATTATATGCCCGTGGCACCCGCTGACTTTATGAAGCACTGCGTTGTATAATACTGATTGTCGAGTGCTGGAGGGTAGGAAATCAATTAACCTACACCATGGTTTTACACCTTACCTTGACAATTAGGTCATCTCCAGCTTTAATACCATATGATTTGATGCCGCATATGGGGAATTAGAGTGAGAGCTTTGTTTATGCCTGTACCACAGAATAAAGAATAAAGAATAAAATAGAAGTAAATACCAGACATGTAACTAACTATCTAGGCTTATCAAACTAAAGAACTCAACTGTTTAACTGTTCAGAACACGCAGAAAGCAGTAAGATTAATCTGAAAGTCTAAGTCATTGAGAAGACAACATCCTGCAGATGGGTTGTTAGACTCTCCCCCGCAGGTGAAGTTGCGAATATTAGCTATTCTTGGTCACAAACAGTCTCCTCTAGCATGGTTACAGCCAATTAGTCATCAGGCGAGTGACGGCAGCATCCCAAAATAATATTTAATTAGACCCGATTATTGAAATATCGATAATCAGCACATAATTTTTGTACTGCCAGTAGTTCCTAAATCATTTAAAGATCATCTTGTGACCAAATAGCAGCAAAGATTCTCTTTCAGGGTAAGAGAAAAAAATTGATTGGTGTCGTGGTTCCGTATCTAACATACTATGGTAGGTTGCATTTTTTTGCACAAGCCAAGCTCCGGAATTGAGCTTGAAATCTTTATCCTCTCAAGGGGTTTATATTGTTGACAACGCAGGAACTTATGATCAGTTAAAGGGATCGGAGTGAAGTGTTGATGTCACTTTTCACTTGATAGCTGATTGTGACCGACCTCATTATTTTCTGCAAGTAACTGAACAGGTAAAGTGCATAAAGTTTTTTCATTAGTTTTTAACATTGCTATTTGCAGTTGTTCATATGTTACATACATGTGGACATAAATGTGTTTCTTTCCCTTTTGTCTTGGTCAATTTGTGTACCGCTACTTCATGAAACCAATCCAGTTCATGCAGAGTTGCTCTGTCTACAGCAAATTGCCATTTGTCTATAAACAGTTGTAACCTGCATGAAATTCTTAGTGATGTTTGACTCCACATCATAGTGGTATATAATATAACATTATGTGTCTATACAATCTGCTAGAACGTCATAATTTGAATCCGGCTGAAATTATAAGAGTACATAGGCGGTTTGATCCAGAGCAACACTATTGTCATTTTTAGGGTATTTTGGGTGTGTATTTCTGTAACACCACAAAAACAAATGCACCTATTACAACAAAATCTTGCACGACCTCGTTAAATAATTTAACTTGCAAGTACAACTACGCCTTCACAAGACACTTGACACTATATTAAATAACATATAAAGTAAATTATCTAAGAGAGGATTGCATGTCTATGGGCTCAATGACCTCGGAGTACGCTGTTTTTGAATTGCCATACTAAATTTATAATCACCAATCTGCCGCCCAGATCCCTCAATTCAGTAATCTACCCCGAGCAGTGCTTATAAAATAATAGTGTCAAATTTCAGTCTGTTAGGTGAGGTAGTAATGAAATTTTGGATAATTTGAGAGACTCTTGATTAAATAGAACAATTATATTATGATCATAGAAGTTCCTTTAGTGTAGTCGTTTGTGTTTTAAAAGTGCCCTACAAGCGGCTAGAGTAAGAGTGCTGTAACGTTTTCTATGCTCATTCTGAGATTTCATTATCGAGACTTATGCATCACTTGTTTTCTAATGTTGACATTATTTTTCATTACTTCTTCACCATTATTGCGAAGCTTCCAGTTAAATATAATCCATTTTTCACCAGTTTAGGCTTAGGTTGGAACACCATAAGTGAGCCACTATCTGATCAATGCTTCACCTTATAGTTGATAAGTTCATACGAGAAATGTCCGTATCGGGTCATGGTGAAAGATGGTTGATCAAGGATCGATTCAACTAAAAACTTTTAGAACTCCGATCCGAGGATTCTTAAAACAACCACTGCCCATTACCATGGTTATTAGGAAGGCTCACTGGAAATTTTTTTGCAGCCAGGTTACCGCGATTGTTAGCCCGGGTCTCTTCTACAGAGCTAGCTTGCTATCTTGATGAACGTTTAAGCGCATATAGATATATGTACAGTATTCATCAGAACTGTTAATTTGTTTTTAGATAACCATGTGGAGTAGATGCATTCTGTTTCTGTCCCTTTCTTCATTGGTGATTGGAGGACCAGTTAGAGTGACTTCTAATGAAAACGACCTATGTTCGAGTATTGAGGAGGCACCCCACGTTGATCTACCGAATCTTCGCTTTCTTTGCACATTGCTGTATTCCAGTAAGATGATATTACTCGCTCTACCTTCACACATAAAGACTTCAGAGCGATAAAATCAGTTTATTACTTAAAAGAAACCGAATGCTAAGAAGTTTCCGACTTCTTTAGCGCTCAGTAATCCGAAGGCGAACTAGAAAAATTAGATAGCCGATCAACTGAAATTATTATCAACTCTAAATCAATCAGCAATTTAACATAATACAGGTTCACGCAGTATGACTGTCGATATGCTCAACACAGCTCACACTCATTTCAGTTAGGCCATGTCGGGTATGTGGGGTACAGACTGACGTTAGGTTATACTTCCCCGAGTCTGATGCATTATGCACGGACTCCACTGCAGCGGAATTGTGAGACACTACGGGAACTGTAAATGTTGTTTTTTCTATGACATACTCACCGTTATTGTGAAGCTGGTGCAAAAGACCGGTTTTTCTACCATTTATGTTATGGCTTACCATTGAGCATCAGTGATCCAAATCCAGGTTCTCAGGGTTGCAAGCCCAGTGTTCTACCACTGACCCATCCCGCCATCTCAGTTGCAACATGGGAAACTATTGGGACTACAGATGGTAGGGGTCAAACTTGAATTCATATAATTGGCATATTTCCATAGGGGTTTGCTATTCTGTTTGTAGATGGCTCTATAAGGCAGGTCACAATATCGGATGAAGATGAACTTTCATGGCTGGAGAACATTGATTCTTTAGACAAAATTCCTAAACGCGGTTCTGAAATGTTTCAAAGATTTGGTCGGCGGTAGTCAACTGTAACATGACTAACTGACATTTTAAAAATAACAACCCCACTTTTAGTACAATTATACTGGTTCTATGCGAGGTCATGCTTTGTAACTGCATTTATATACAATACATAATATTAGTAGAATTAGTACTGTCATGCATTACGTTTAATGTATGCGCTATTTTATCTTTAATATAAGCCAATAAAAACAAAGGCATCAGCCTACAATACCATAATATACAAAACAAGGCAATGCAACAGGGTAATGCATGTACATGGACAAATAAGATGCACAGGATATTTACACTCAGGCGAATGGTGGTCTAAACTGCCAATCACCCAGAACGCAGCGAGCGAAGCAGTTAGTTGATGACAGCTACATATTCTCTGTGCTCCATTTATACGCCTCTGAAGCCACTGCCTGACGATGGGAGATTGACAGAAAATATTTTTTTTCAAAACCATTAGAACGGTCCACGCCATCCCATCTGTACCCCGGACGGATGTTATACCGGTTCGGAGGTGCGGTTCCTTTATATGTTGGGTATTCTGTAAATCAAACAAAGAATTATGTTGGTGAATGCTTAGTGGGTAGTCTCGCCTATCAGTGATTTGGTCACTTGTGTCCAACCAGGAGCGAGTCTGATAACTAAGTAGCTCCTTGACCTCAACGGTTGCGAAGGGAGGGGAGAGTGCTTGATGAATACTATCTCATGTCCTCTCCCTGGGCTTGTAGCAGAGTGATGGTGCTCTTCTTCTCCAAGTGCTTTCAGCTAAGATTTCTGCGAGGAGCTCACACACACAGTAGCTGCTCATCATGACTGGGGTTTGAAACCACCTTCATGCGATTGCAAGTCCAGCGATCTATCACTGAGCTATCCCATTATAAACCGCGGGGAGGTCTGATGCAACTATCTAATCCTGTCAAACGAGCGATATTGATACCTTTCCACACGCAAGAACCGATTCATGATTCATTCCCTAATTAGCAAATCCACAGTGCGCACATTTCAAACATGGATATAAATAGTGAAACACAACACAGCCACAGATAATCCAGGAAATACTGCAAAAATTAGCCCATTTCTGTTTACTAAATATAAATATAAGATTACAAAGGCAAGGCATGAAAATCAGTGACATAAGGCCATAGAAAAGCCTACCCTGGGCTTTTTGTGCTGATCGGGATGCATAATGTCTAGCATAAAACTACTTACTAGGAGCTTTGGATTTCTTTTCCTTTTTCTTCTTAATAAAGGCGAGCATAGGGTCTCCTTCCCTCTCCTGTTCCCTCAGATGAGCATCCAGGTCAGCATCATCTGCACTCCGGGCTAATGGTTTACTCATCTCATACAAGATTTCTGATGCCCTGACTACGTCAGCCTCGCCCTGCTTCACTCTAAAATTGCATGGTATGGGAGCATAACTCATAACACACCTGACAAATTTGATGTCACACAATACATAAAGTATTTTGGAAGGCGTGATAATTATAATAAACATGTACATGTAATTCTTATGGTGGTCTTTATATTTCTATGTGATTTTGCTAACTGAGTCTGCTGAGATGACTAACAAACATACTTGGATTTAAAACTTGGTTTTAAGTCGAAATCATGCTAACACTTGAACAGGAATGCATCTTAGGAGCTGCCATTAGAAGAAACCACATTCTGATAGTATGGGGAAGAATTGCAATAGAATTGGGGCTCATTATTGTCTCACCCTTTAGCCCAGGTATCGTATTTGGCTTTCCATTGCTGTAACTTTTCATCTGTTAGTTCCTTCTCAGCAGCTAGATCTCTTTTCTTTCCCGTGGCACGATCTCTCACCACGGTTTTCGCTCCCCTGCCTAACGCCTCATCACCAATCTGTAAACAGACAAGATGCAAAACGGAAGCCAGGCAGCAGAAGATTGTGTGTGGTGTTATGATGCAATGTCAACTCCTGACCATCGGTTGAAAGTATCAATTCGGTACAGTTTTATACTTGGCTATTAATTGTCTTAACCGGGTACAAGACCACCCTACTTGTCCCTCATCCTTAGCAAGAGGCTTGTCAAAAAAATGGCACTACTGCTCACTGACAGAGGTGAACAACTGCATTCTGAAACCCTATTTCTATATTTTTGTTGAATATTTTTTCTATATAGACTTGTGTAACTACAGGTCTAATGTGCACCTGCAGGAGGATTTTCCAAACATCAGCGCGTAAGCCGAGAAATCAGCGCAAACACCAACAGGTATGTGTTAATTTCTTATTTCGAGGCCAATTCTGGTGCATCGACGGGCTGAAAAGTGCATCGCGGAGGGCTCTAAGTATGCACATTGGATAGGGCTATATCTAAGCTTCCATTTGAACTGGGTATTTGGCCCCTTTGCTCATGTAGGCTTCAGAATCTACAAACAAGTGAAGTCACTTTTGCCCATGTCATAACCCCTCTAAGTTATCCCACCATTACAATATGGTTTGTGCAGGTTTTTTGACAGAGTGAGGGTAATAGGCCATATAAGGTAAACTGTAGGCCAGTAGTCACCAGTGATCCCTCCATCATACCATTAATCTATGATAACCAATATTTTCCATGTTAAACCAAATTTCTCTCCACATAGCAGTTTTATGCAGATTCATTTCAGTTCACGAAGTTTACTCAAAAAGCAGCAATTTACCTTTTCAAACATCGCAGTTTCTTTCTGCTTTAGTTTTTCTGCTTCTTTTTTCATATCTGCTGCTGATGACAACCCTGCGGCTTTTCCAGACAGAGTTTTCTTTCTTGGCGGTGATTGGTCTGAGTCCGAGTCGTTATTCCGTCTTCTAGGTGGAGATTGGTCAGAATCAGATTCCTTCACATTAGAGTTGCTAGCAGTTTGTCTATGTCTCCTAGGAGGTGATTGGTCAGATTCATGTCGATGTTTCCGAGGTGGTGATTGGTCAGAATCATGTCGCTGTCTCCTAGGCGGTGATTGGTCAGAATCGTGTCGCTGCCTCCTAGGTGGTGATTGGTCAGAATCATGTCGCTGTCTCCTAGGTGGTGATTGGTCAGAATCGTGTCGCTGTCTCCTAGGTGGTGACTGGTCAGAATTATGTTGATGTTTGCCACACGGTGATTGGTCAGAATCATGTCGCTGCCTTCTAAGCGGTGATTGGTCAGACTGTTTTGGTAAGGGGGATTTGTTATCTGCAACAGTAAATCGAGACCTGGCTTACATTCTGAAGGTCTGAAGCACAACCTTGATAAATACAACATATAATTGTTGTCAATCTCTACAACTTTGGGATAGCTGTGTTACACATTTTCCAAGAGCAATAACTTTTATGCCGAAACATTTGTTTATAAGTACATAAACTAACCTTTGATAGTTTTCCATAGTTTGCTGTTAGCGTATGCCTCTCTGATTTTCACCTCTTCGGGTCTTTCGTCAATGATCTCAGCTATAGTGGGTTCCTCATCATCCACTTGATTGACATCACCATTTGGTATGCAAGACAGATCAATGTCCTCATCCAAAATTTTCAATCTAAAATCAGTCAACCCTTTCTTATACCTGGCTTCTGGCGAACCCAATGGCATTCCCAATCTAACTCAACCAACAACCATCCAAGTTTGGTGTCCTTTAATGACCTGGCATGTGTGTGGCAGACTATGCCTTTCCCCAATTGAATTGTTCAGTAATTGATGAACCCATCTTTCTAGTGGAACATCAAATGTGAGGGATAGGCGAGTTTCAACCAGTATCATGAAAATCGTTGACTATTCAGCCCACTACCAGTAAGTGTAACACTCAGCAGTAGGAAAGCAACTGTTAGAGTGAATAACTAACTATGAAGTCACAGATTCACACCTACAGTCACGTTGACACCTACATGAGCGTGATACTGACAGATGGAAACTGACAGTGAGTGACTTTCACTGACCGTGACACTGACATAGACATGCACTGACTCAGTGCATACCACAGTCAGTTCAGTCTCAGTTTCCGTGACTTCAGTGACTCACTCCAACTCCGAGTGACTCACTCATTCGACTCATAGTCATAGGGAGAGTCGTATTCAGTCAAACATCAATGATCAATCATTCATCCAATGACCAAACTGATTGGATTCAAATTCAATCCAATCCAATGAATGACTGAGTCGATGACTCCTCCCAGTCTCAATTTCACTCTCAGTCAACTCAATGAATGACCAATCCAATGAGTCACTGTGAGTGTGACTTTTCATTGAGTTGACTCAGTCACCATTGATTGAATGAATGAGTTGGAGTCTGACAATCATGATAATGACTGACTGAGTGAATCCAATTTCTTAATAGTTAATAATTTCATTCTCAATCCACTATGGGCTATCCAATCCAGGATTGAAAATAAACCTAAATAATAAATTGATTCATTTCATCATAATTCATGATGTGATTGTCACTCATTCACAGTCACTGTCACGCACGGCACTGACTCACTCAGTGATCAGTCAGTGTCACTGTCACACTCGGAATCAGATCACCATCACGATCATGACCATGATGATGATCATCATCATTCATGGTCCGAACGCTTAGTGAGTAACTTAGTCCTACTAATAACTAATTACTTACTAACTTAGTCAGTGAGTCGTCTTACTCTCTAGTCTAGTCTTCGAGTTCGTCTTACCCTTGGGCTTGTGGCACAGCTTTAACCTTTTTCCTACGCTTTTTTTTCTTTCCATCCGTATCATTTGAATCTGGGCCAGACAAGTATCGTTTTAGATATTCTGCCTTCGACGTTGTCATTGCAAGATTATCACTCAGACTATCAGATTATTCAATTATCCAACCGTTCATTCACTGAGTCAGTGAGTGACTTCTCAAGTCTTCTACTTCTAGTTTTATATACAGAGACTGAGCCACTGTTCTAAACGAACCTCTTCGGGATAGAGCCCTTCTCTGTCAGGGATTATATGGTTTTTAGCGGGTCCATTGAGTACGCTTCTATATCAGATTTTCTGAGGATGAACTGGTTAAAAACGTCCAGCCGAGCCGTTGCATCATTGGCCCTTGCTAATCACGTGATAGTGTAGGCCAAGTTTTAACCAGCGGGACACAACAGGTCGCTAACGTCAAGGTTTCGATATACAGGGCTATCAGTTTTCCTAAGATCACCGATTGGAGTTTGTTCATGCGTCGAACAAGATTTGTGTACATTTCGATTTTCATTTGTAATTGGCCGTTTGGCGTATTTCCTGATAGCCAAAAACACGATATTGTTGCTGTCTACGAACCAGGTGAGCGCGTGTAGTATATTTGATTTTGTCACCCCAGTATGAGTACCATTTCCCTCAATGCATACGTACGGTAAGACTAGTTACTAGTTAGTAAGTTACGTTAGTCAATAGCAATACTACTAACTAACTAATACTTTAAGTTTAATTTTAATAGTTATTTGAAGTGAACTCAGAACTGTGTGAGTGCCTGATGTCCCGCTGACTGACTAAGTCTGAGAGTGAGTCTGACTCTGAGTGACACTAATACTAATAGTAATACTGATAGTGATAATGATCATAATCATCACTCATAGTCATTAGTAGATCATTGAATCGATCGTTATCATGTCCCAAAGCCACATCCTCATTCATTCATCATTGAATTGATCGGCTGACTGGCCCATGGCATTTGCCAAATGATTTGGTTGACTCACTCAGTGAGTGAGTCAACCAAATGCCATGGGCTATTGAGTGAGTGACTCAGTGAGCCTGTGAATATCAGTTATACTTATAGTTATAGTTATACTTATAGTATACTT
>Ga0224501_10003707_pt1 | contig 12060 bp, 10 predicted proteins | sample SF_Oct11_sed_USG_4_FD_169105 | JGI IMG/M metagenome (GOLD analysis project Ga0224501, IMG submission 169105) | Sediment microbial communities from San Francisco Bay, California, United States - SF_Oct11_sed_USGS_8_1 | ecosystem: Environmental > Aquatic > Marine > Sediment | place: USA... | reverse complement strand
AAATTCTGTCTAAAACTCCTGCATACAGGGCAAAATGGCCTTTTCCTCTTGCATGGTGAAGAGAATGGTAGCTGAAGGGATGCAGAAAAAGCGAACCCAATTTTGTTGCAGTAAATGAAGGTATAATTTCAGCATTGATATGTCCCAGAATGTTGCCGGACCAGTGGTAAATTAAAAAAACAAACCAAGCATAAAAATTAAGCGGCAGAAAGAAAGACATAAGAACTGGTATTCCAATATATCCCAGTGCCCAGATCATGGATTCTGTCGAAGACATGGAAAGTCCTGTTAGGGGAGTTGTAACGATGGAATCATGGTGTTTTTTATGAAATCGAAAGAAAGCAGGGCTGTGCATGGATCTATGAATTATATAATACCATATTTCAAATAAAAGATAATGGATGAAAAAAGTATAGAAAAATGAAAAGAGAGAATCAGCAGAAAAATTGATCCATCCGGACTGAAGACCAGCTGAAATAACAATTGCATTAATTAAAACAAACATAATGCTGGAATGAAATTCATTTTTTAATTGATTCGGTTTTAGAGGTTTTTCAAAGATTTTATGTCTTTTTCCGAAATTGCTTTTTTCAATTGCAAATCCGATCAATGAGCTTATTATTGAAAGCAGAACTAAAAAGATGAATAAGTACAGTATATTTGAAAGAACTATGCCGGAAGTAAAAATTTCTAAAGGATCGTATAACATGCATTTCCTCGAATTTGTTTTAAATTATAGCTGATTTTACATTAATAAATACAATTTGACAATGATAAAAAATGAAAAATAAGAGATAATATACGAACTGCATGAACAGGCGTCCCACATTATCAATTTCCGTTCTTCATCCTCTTTTCCGCACTGCCGAATCATTCGGCATTGAAAAAAAAATTCTTATGGATGAGTGCGGACTGAATCATGATATTCTGTCGTCTCCGGATCATAGAATTACAGTTGATCAATACGACTGTTTAATAGGAAAAGCGTCTGAATTAAGCGGCAATCATTATTTTGGACTGCATCTTGGGAAAAATTTCAGTATAGGCACAGGCAATGTGGCGGCTTTAATAATGCAGAACTGCAGTAATCTTCTTGAAGCAGGAGAAAAATATTTAAAATACCAGAATGTAGTCGATGAGTCAATGCAGATTGATTTAACAATTGAAAATCAAAAAGCAATCATATCTATGCAAAATTTATGTGATCATATCAAACACAAAAGGCATATGCTTGATGCGATTGCTGTTAATGCCGTAAACGTTTTAAATCAAATCGCTGCATCAGAGATAGTTTTTGACAGTATTGAATTTATACACAACAACCCGGATTTTTATAATGAATATAAGAATGTATTTCCCTGCAGACTGGAATGGGGAAAGCCTGTAACGGCAATCCGTCTTGATAAAACATATCTGGAGACACCAGTTAAACAGCCGAATCCTGAGCTGTTACATTTACTGGAGGAACAGGCAGATCAGATTTTATCGAAGTTGAATGGCGAAAAATATTACACATTAAAAGTATTGAATATTCTGAAAGATAATAATTTTGATTTTCTGAACGGACTTGAAAAAGTTGCAGCATCAATTCCAATGAGCGTGCGAAATCTGCAGCATAAACTGAAAGAAGAAAATACAGGCTATCAAAAATTGTTAAATAATGTAAGAAAAGAAAAAGCTTTTATGATGTTAAACAAAGGTTTGTCTATTACAGAAATTTCTTTTCTGCTGGGATTTTCCGAACCTGCTGTTTTCCAGAAAGCGTTTAGAAAATGGACAGGAAAATCTCCAGGAGAATACCGAAATCAGACTGTAAAATAAAAACAGAGCAATTAGTTTTCAAATGAATATTCTTTTTCCACTCTGCAAATCCTGACTTTAAATCCTGAATACCATTTTACTTTTCCAAGCTTTTGTGCTTTCAGATGTTCAAGATTTTCTTTCCAGCGAGAGATGGATTCCAAATCAGACCAGTAGGAAATGGTAATTCCAATTTCGCTTCTGGATGTTTCCAGTCCGAGAAAACCGGGCTGTGCAGTAACAAGTTCAGTTAATTTTTTAGACATGGATTCATATCCTTCCTGACTGGAGCTGAGAAGAGATGTGAAAATAACAGCATAAAACGGAGGTTCAGGAGTTTCTGCGAATGGATTCATGATATCACCTCAGGAATTTAGATTAAAGAAACAAATAAATATTTTCAGGAAGATACATTCAGGCATATTAAATTCTATAATCATTTTGCCAGATTAAAGAAAATTAATCTGCCTCTGAGAATCGAATTTTTTCATATCCAAAATTCTTTACGCTAGTTTGAAAATGCCACCAAAAATAATCTGTTTGATTTCCTGTTTCTCCTTTCCATGCAGGAAAATGCTTTCGCTGCGGTTTATAATAACCATGCGATGGAGAAATTCCGGCAATATTTTCAATTACATGAAAAAATTCATGGAGCCAGATCCCCATACTGTGTTCCGGATGAATCACAACAAATCCTCTGACAGGAGGGACTCCGGCGATTCTTGTGGAACCTCCTTTTGCTTCTCCTGTCGGGCCGTTCCAGATTAAATAAGCGGTGTCGAGTTTATCAACATATTTTTTATATTGTTTAATAAATTCAGCATGTGAATTAAATACCGGCGAAACTTCGTCTTTAGATTCATTCAGGATTACATCAGTAAGAGGCCGCGAAAGATAGACGCTTTTCCAGGAAAGGGAAAGTTTTCCGTCACTCATGCTTTCAATCAGCATGGTTAGAACATTCATATACGTACCGGATGTACGCTGTTCTGCATCAGTCATTTTTCGGTTGATTGATTTTTTTTTATTTTTCCAGTCGTATTCTGTTTGTAAATGTCTGAAATAAAAAGCAGTAATGTTGTGAGTATATACAGGCTGTATTTTGCCAAGATGAATTCTTTTTTCAATAAGTTCACAGAGAGTCTTTCTGGGAATCCTTTTATCCGGTTCTCTACCATAACGTGAAACAATTTTTACCTCTTCCCGGCACAATTCAAGGGCACGTTTAAGGTTTCCGTAGGAAATTGCATTGTAAACCATTCTTGAAATCCCGTCATGAAGCATAACGGACAGGTTCCTTTTATCAGGATCGTATTTTTCAATTTCTTTTGCCGCTTTATAGGATCTGAAATAACGGTCTTTTTTAATGTATAAGTGTGCAAGCCATGAATAGCTGTCGCCGATCTGGTATTTGGCATGATTTGCTTCTTTTTGTTTGTTCTCTGCTTCGGCATTTTTAAGACGAATCTTATTTTTTTCTATGGATAAAAGAAAATGATCAATGGATTGATCGTATTTCTGCATTTCATAATAACAGTGGGCCTGTTTATGGTAGGAAATCGGCCGGTCGTATCCTTTTTGAATGGCATCTGTATATGCTTTCAGGCATTTTTCGCCGTCTTTTTTATGGTATAAATAAAGTTCCCCAAGATGCCAGGAATACCTCCAGTAGGAAGGATCCAGTGCTTCCGCTTTAATCGCTGTTTCGATTGCTCTGTCTATCTGTCCTTTTATTTCATATTTTAGAGATCTTTTGTAAGTTTTCGAAGCTCTTTCAGATGCCTTTTCTGCGGGAAGAGAAATGGTTAATAAATATATGAATAAAATGAAAATAAAATAAAGTGACCGTTTCATCTTTAAATACTGTAAAATACAAATAAAATGTCCAGAAAAATACTTTTGGAAGTCTTATGATTATATTATAGAAAATAGCATAAAATACAAAAGGATAAATTATTTTTTGTTTCATTCAGGATATCTAATATGAATTGACTCCCTGATCATATTGGTCGAGAAACTTTATACAGTATGCTGGAACATATCAAGACCTATTTAGAATCCAGAGTGCCTCTTACGGACCATGAATGGAACATGCTGGAAGGCAGGCTTCAGTTAATAAAATTTCATGAAAAACAAATTATCTATACGCCGGAAGATATCTTCGATAAAATGTTTTTTCTCAATAAAGGGATCGTAAGGGCGTATTTTATCGACCCGGAAGGAAAAGAATTTACCTGGTCCATTCATTATAATGAGCCCGATGCAATGGTTGTGAATCGTTTCATTGTTGATTATGCAAGTTTTATAAAAAAAGAACCGTCCAGTTTTTTCTTTGAAGCAGTTACGGATTCTGAAGCAATTGTCATTACAGACCAGCTGCTGAAAGATTTGTATTCCAAAAGTATTCTCTGGCAGCAGGTGGGAAGGGTACTTTCTGAAGAAGCATATTATCTTACGCACCACAGGGCTCTTTCCCTTTTAACAAAATCTGCAGGCGAACGTTATCAGGAATTGATTCAAAAATTTCCGCGACTTTTTGAGATTCTGCCCCAGCAGTATCTGGCATCCTATCTCGGAATAACTCCGCAGTCTTTAAGCCGCCTGAAAAAAAATTTCCAAAATTAACATATGTGAATTACATAAATTTATTATTCTGATATTGTAAATTTAAATAAACAATCGTAAAGCAGCTTTCTGTATTTATGATTGAGTTTATAATACCAGGAATGAGGTGATTTATGGATTATTATGTTTTGATTCGCGGGATTCACATATTAGGCGCTGTAATTTTACTGGGTAATATTGCTGTTACCGGTGTATGGAAGATTTTGGCAGACAGGACGAAAAATCCATTCACAGTAGCCTATGCTCAGAAATTGGTTATTATAACAGATTTTATTTTTACTCTTCCTGGATCTATTATGCTTTTTGTAACAGGATTTTATTTTCTTTCGGAAAAATACGGTGGTATTGCAGATAATTTCTGGATATTACTCAGCTTTTCATTATTTATACTGTCCGGTGCAGTCTGGATTGCCGTTCTTGTACCTGTTCAGTTTAAACAGTTGAAAATGGCAAAACAATTCCAGGACGGGGATACGATTCCCAAAAATTATTTTACATTATCTTTCATCTGGAATGCAGCAGGGATGGCTGCAACAGTGATTCCATTTTTCATTTTATATTTAATGCTGACAAAACCGGAAAGTTTATAAAACATACTGGAAATATTTTTGACCCGGTATCAGAGATTTCAGTCTACTGATATATCAGGAGGAGTCTGTAAATTGAAAATCATTCGAATCGGTAATTTTTCATTTGAGTTGAAAAAAGGTATCACAAGATTTTTTGCTGTCTGCGCAGTTCTGTCTCTTTTGGTTCATGCTGCCTGTATCTGGACTGTAATGGGAAAAAGTCCGGGAAAGGAGTATAAAGAAAAATTTGCATCTTCTGTAAATTATCATCCGGACAAAGAAGTCTTTGAAAACCGGATCCCCGATCTGATGGAAAAAATGAATGAACGGGTGTATACCTGGAATAATATCAGCGAATGGTTTAAGTCAGGCATTGACAGAGAACCGGAATGCAGTCTTCCGGAAATCCGTCCCGATATTGCAGAATTTACAAAGCCTTCCAATGATCTGAAAGTAATCTGGTTCGGTCATTCGTCACTGCTTCTTAACATAAACGGCGTGGTCGTTCTTATCGATCCGGTTTTTTCCAAATCTGCTTCGCCGTTTGGCTTTATCGTAAAAAGGTTCCAGCCAGCTGTACTGCAGCCGAAAGATCTGCCGAAAATTGACTATATTTTAATTTCCCATGATCATTACGATCACCTGGACATGAAAACAATTGAATTTTTTAAGGATAAAAAAAGCCGTTTCATTACTCCTCTGGGCGTTGGATCGCATTTAAAAAGCTGGGGCATTTCCGGCGAAAGAATAACAGAAAAAGACTGGTGGGAGACGGCGAAGTTTAACGGCATTGAATTTATTGCAGCTCCAGCACAGCACTTTTCCGGACGAAACGGAATTCGGCAGAATACCACGCTATGGGCTTCCTGGATCATTCGTTCAAAAAACAGCAATATTTATTTCAGCGGGGATTCCGGTTACGATATTCATTTTAAAGAGATTGGCGAAAGGTACGGTCCGTTTGATATTGCGTTTCTTGAAAGCGGCCAGTACAACAAAACCTGGAAAGAAGTTCACATGATGCCGGAAGAAGCGGTTCTTGCATTTTACGATTTGAAAGCAAAAAAATATTTTCCCATTCACTGGGGAATGTTTTCTTTATCGTTTCATTCCTGGTATGATCCGGTTGAAAGACTTAACCTTATGTCTGAAAAGAAAAAATTTGAACTGATTGTACCGAAACTCGGGCAGATTGTAAATATAAAACGCTACAGAACACAGGAAAACTGGACTCCTGGAAAAGTTCAGACTGCTTCATTAAGTGCGGATCGATGTAAAGCGATGTAAATATTTCAGGTTTGTTTCTGATTGAGTAGCGCTAAAGCAGTTGTTTTTTGCTGCATCTGCATATTACAATGAAGAGAATTCAAGTTTTTTTCGATATTCACCTGGAGGGACCCCCATCCATTTTTTAAAAGCTCTTTGAAAAGAAGAAGGATCATTGAATCCAAGTAGATAGGAAATTTCTGTGATGGAAGTATCATTTTTCAAAAGCATAAGCGACTTTTCTTTTCGGACTTCATCCAGAAGTTTTTGATAAGTTGTATTTTCATTTTTGAGCATCATTTGAAGGTTGCGAGGACTGAGTCCTATTTGTGAAGCAACATCTTCAATTCCTGATTGAAAATTGAATGAATAATTACTTATAACAGACAGTATTTTTTTTGTGTAGATTCCGTGTTTATTGATCCGGGTCAACATCTGGTTTGCCTTTGCTTCCAGAGCAGACAATAATTCAGGATTGGGTTGTTTGATCGGAGTTTTTAAGTGTTCAGCATCAAACCAGATTGTTGTCAAAGGCATTCCCCATGCTAATTCACAATTGAAGTATTTTTTATATTCAGCATAATACTCTGGATTATTATGAGTAAAATCTATTCTATCAAATTGAAAACTATTCACAACGACATGTTTGGATGCATTAACAAGGCAGGAAACAATTTGATCGAGCATGTGGCGTTCCTGCTCAAGACTTTCAGTCAGCAGTCGAATTTCAATTTTAGCTTTATTATTCTCAATAATTAAATCAATCTTTCGTACCTCAGAAATAATTTTCTGATATTCAATATATTTACGACAGACTTCTTCATAATTACGGCAATTCAAGACCATATAGGTGACCACATTTCCAATATTAAAAGTAAAGAAATGCCCCATTCGAAGGCCGAAATAATTATCACAGGAAAGATCCACTGCTTTTGAGATCAATCGATCGAACTCGCCTACTGTGAAACGGTTATCTGGCGATGATAGAATCTCAGGATTCATACCGCACTCTTCCAGTAAAAATTTTCTATTTATGCCGAATGATTCTGCTGTCTGTAGCAATACATTCAGAGTTATTAGTGAAATAGTTTGTTCGGGCAGCATGATTTTTTATGATGAGTACGTCATATCAGCAATTCTTTTCAACTGTCAAATATATATTTATAGCAGAAGTTCAAACACGGTTTATCAAATTGAAAGAGTTTTTTTAAGCCGCATTTCAATGGATTCATTGCCTAGATTGCAGATAAAATTTACTCAGTTTGATTAAAATCGAGACAATGGCTGGTGATTTCTCGCAGGATAGAAAGCTTTCAGAGTTTTTTTCAAACAACGATGAGATTATACTTATTTTTTTTAAAATTTATCCATGCAAACCAATTTTCATTTAGCTATACATTTGATTGGATTCCTGCTTGATTATTTATATATAAGAAGATAGGAATACAGTTTTCGCAATTTGCAAAGATTCTTTTCGCACAATGCCATTGACAGGCGTTATGAAATACACTATAATCCCTGATCATTATGAATCTTATGGAAAAAAATGTTCAGGTAACTGTTACAGGAGGTTCAGGATTTATTGGTTTGCATATCATAATCAAACTGATAAATCAGGGTTACAGGGTAAAAACTACAATTCGAAATTTAAAACGTGAAAATGAAATTCGGTCCATTATTTCAAAATACACGCAGCATGATAAAGGGGATTTAACATTTTTTGAAGCCGATCTTTTATTTGATTCGAACTGGGATGAGGCAGTTAAAGGTTCCTCATATGTACTGCATGTCGCTTCTCCATTTTTCATGGATAAACCTAAAAATGCAGATGAAGAATTATACAGACCAGCGCTGGAAGGAACACTAAGAGTTTTAAAAGCTGCAAACCGGGAATCCACAGTCAAAAAAATTGTCCTGACTTCTTCCATGGCGGCAGTTTCATACGGTCATCCCCCTCCGATAAATGAATCCGTACTGGACGAAGATACCTGGACAAATATTGATGGAGCTGATGTTGTCCCCTATCATATCAGCAAGACCATTGCTGAAAAGGCTGCCTGGGACTTTATTGCCGATGAGGGAAAGCGCCTGGAACTGGTTGTCATAAATCCTTCCGCTGTACTGGGGCCCATGTTGAAAAAAGAATTTGGAACTTCAGCTGCAATTGTTACCAAGCTTATGGACGGCTCTGTTCCCGCACTGCCAAAAATTGGTTTTCAGATTGTGGATGTACGCGATGTGGCTGATGCCCATATCAAGGCCATGAATTTACCGGATGCTAACGGGAAACGATTTATTGTAACAGACAGATTTTTATGGTACAGCGAAATTGCAAAAATTTTATCAGATGAGTTTAAAACTTTTGGATACAAAATACCTTCTTTGACACTGCCGCATTCCATGGTGAGATTCTATTCAATATTTGATCCTGCGACACGAAGTGTTTTGAATGAGCTTGGTGTCCACAGGAAACTCAATAATGCCAGAATGGTTAATCTTCTGGGAATCAGACCAATCAGAGCTGAAGATTCAATTATCGAAACTGCGCGAACGCTCATTAATGTGGATGCGATAAAAAAGTAAGCGCATCGGTTCAGTTATTCTCAATTAAAGGAAATTAAAATGAATTTGTTTGATATCGGCCTCGATAAATGCAGTCCGGAAGATGTGCGAAGAGTAAGGACTCTGAATGTGACCATTTCAATTTTAGTGTTTATGTATGCAATCTATGCTTTTGCATACTGGATTCTTGGAGTTGAAAATGCAATATATATAAATATCGGAGTTATTGTAATTACCTTATCATTACTCATTTTCAATAAGTTCGGCTTAAACCGCGTTTCATCAGTTGCGCTTGGATTTATCGCTGTCATACACCTTCTCATATTAATTGTTTTTTTTATGGGGGTGGATAGCGGTCTCCAATACTATATTCTGGCCTCGCCGATACTGAGTTTCGTCCTCATCAAAGATAAAGATAAAATATGGATTTTTATAAATATGGTAATTGCTTTTTCAATGTTTGCGTTCTGCGAATATGTAAGATATGAAAGTCCCTATATAATTAATATTCCTGAAAATTATTTCTTTTGGTTTCATCCTTTTTCAACATTTGGAATGACAAGTCTGATTTTTGGAATAATTTATTTTTTTTATCAGGAAACAAACAGGGCTCATTTAAATATAAAAAAAGAAAGAGACCGTTCAGACGATCTTTTACTCAATATTTTACCTCAGGATATTGCCAATCGTTTAAAAAGTAAGCCAAAGGTTATTGCCGATAGTTTTGATAGTGTATCGGTTCTTTTTGCCGACATGGTAGGCTTCAGTTCACTCTCTTCAGATGCAAAACCGGAATGGGTCGTTGAAATGCTGAATACATATTACCATGCATTTGACGACCTGGTTGTTAAGTATGATGTTGAAAAAATTAAAACAATAGGCGATTCATATATGGCCGTTTCAGGCGCTCCGAAAGAATGTGCAAATCATACAGAAAAAATCATTTTATTTGCGGAAGAAATGCTGCATGCAGTGGAGAATATTAACAATGAAATCGGATACAAAATACAGCTCCGAATAGGAATCAGTACCGGTCCCATTACTGCCGGAGTGATCGGACACAGAAAATTTACTTATGATATCTGGGGAGATACTGTCAATGTCGCCTCGCGAATGGAATCATCTGGAATTCCAAACAGAATACAAATTTCTGAAAGTACGTTTAATTTATTAAATGGTAATTCAAACTTTATTTACCGCGGCACGTTGCAGATTAAAGGAAAAGGAAATATGAAACTTTTCGTTAATAAAATATAGTTTATGAAACCAATTAAATCATTACCTGCGAAGAAAATTGTCTTCAGAAAAATGAAGTTCAATCTGAAGTATGCCAGAATCAGCAACTGGAATGGTAATAATGTTTTTATATCGCATTTTTACAATTCCATGTCATTGATGTTCCCTGAAGGCGAGAAGTTTTTCATTGATGGTGTAAATAATTATAAGGGAAATATCAAAGATATTGAACACTTGAAGCAAATAAATAATTTTATTAAACAGGAGGCCTGGCATACTCGTGTTCATGCTAGTTACAATTCCCTGCTTGAAAAAAAAGGGCATAACCTCGAAGATCTTGAACAATTCGTTAAAACTGCTGTAAGGGGTTTTAATCAGAAACACCCTTTGATGCGGCTTGCTCTGGTCGTAGCCTTTGAACACTTCACAGCCATTCTTGCAGATGTCCTGCTGAAACATAGAGACAAGCTGCTTGTGAACTCAGATCCGGAATTTTCAAAACTCTGGCTGTGGCATGCTGCAGAAGAGCTGGAGCACAAGTCAGTAGCTTATGATTTATATCTTGAAGTTGGCGGAGGTTATTTCAGGCGAGTATATGCAATGCTAAGGGCAACATATCAGTTTTTTTATAATTCCATCTCGTCGCTTCGTTTGATACTTAAAAATGATCACGAGAAGATGAATCCCGGCGATTTTACAAATGGTTTGAAATATCTTTTTATTTATCCGGCTTTAATTACGCGAATCATACCTGCATATCTTGTTTTTTTTCTGCCTGGATTTCATCCATGGCGCAATCAAAACCATTATCTGGTGAAAGATTGGGAAAAAATGAATCTGAAGTCAACTGAGACTGACAGAATTGAAAATTCTGCACGAAAAAATGGTAAAAAACAAAGTAAACAATCGCATTTAGATCAGAATATACCGGCTTATAACGGCATCAGGAAAGTTTTAGATTATATAAAAAATTCAACTATTAAGAAAAGCACACTATACTTAACCATCATATTTTCTTTATTATTGTCATTCTTTTTGTTTCCGGTAATATATAAAAAGGATACCATCTCTTACGAACAGGCTATATTAAATGCGGAGGGACGGATCGTAAAAATAAATAATCGAAGAGTTCATTTTATTGAAAAAGGTCATGGTCCGGCAATTATTATGATCCATGGTTATCTGTACAATACTGTTATGTGGGATTCTCAAATTGAATATTTTTCAAAAAATCACAGAGTGATTGCAGTTGATCTTTTTGGAATGGGATACAGCGAAAGACTGCCGCACAACGAATATTCAATTAAAGTATACAGTGATCAAATCATCAGTCTGATGGACTCGCTTCAAATTCGCAAGGCTGTATTCTTCGGTCAATCCATGGGCGGTGGAATTTCAGTTTATATTGCGGCACATCACAGGGAAAGAGTCAGTAAACTGGTACTGTCTTCTCCAATGATATTGCCGTACAGTGAAAATATGACATCCCGGATTTATGAAACTCCATTTGTAGGCGAATTCTTAAATGCTTTACCAGGAGAGGGTTTTCTGATTCGTAACATAAAAAAAACATGGTATTATGACCGGGCCAAACCGGGTGATATCAAACTTACTAAAATATTGAAACCGCTTATGATAGAGAACACTTTTGATGGTCTCTTATTTATACTCAGGAATATCATCAAGTATCCCATGCTTAAAAGAGAGGCTGAAATTATTTCTAAGGCACCGCTTCCCGTTTTGATTGTTCATGGAGAGTTCGACAATGCAATTCCCCCGGAAAAGTCAGTCCTGTTTATTCAAATGATGAAGGAACTTGGTCAATTAATTATATTTGAAAAAGCAGCTCATAGTCCTCATGAGGAATACCCTGATCGTTTTAACAAAATTGCAGAGAAATTCATAATAGAACCTTCAGTGAAATTTCATTGATTATAAATTTGCGAAATGAATATGATATGGAAAATTTTCAGGAATGGAGTCTTTTCAAAATAAGCTGAAG
>Ga0224501_10003706_pt1 | contig 12060 bp, 6 predicted proteins | sample SF_Oct11_sed_USG_4_FD_169105 | JGI IMG/M metagenome (GOLD analysis project Ga0224501, IMG submission 169105) | Sediment microbial communities from San Francisco Bay, California, United States - SF_Oct11_sed_USGS_8_1 | ecosystem: Environmental > Aquatic > Marine > Sediment | place: USA... | reverse complement strand
ACCACCGAAGAAAAAACCCTTGGGGTGAATTTCAGGAGCAGCGAGAAAATTGTAGGGTTCAATAATTGGATGTTTGGACAGGTTTCCGACATGGTCGGTCGGTATTTTGCAGAAATTGGACCGCAGTTCCAGCCCCTGATCGATCAGGTAGTGGCCAGTTATTCGGATGTGGCGCAATTGTATGCACCAGGCGGCCATACGGGTGGTTATGTCAGCCTGCAGTTTATCGAATCGGATGAAAGCTGGCAGGAAGAAGCCATCGCACGTACCATTGCGGCAGTGGAGCAGGCCCAACTGACGGGCTTTTCCTTGCGTGATATTGCCATTTTGGTACACACCAAAGCGGAGGGCAAGCGGATTGCAAATGCCTTCATGCGCTACAAGGGCAGCGAATTGGCACGGAGTGACCTTCGGTATGAAGTCGTGAGTTCTGAAGCCCTGTTTTTATGGGCCAGTTATACTGTCAAATTTGTTATCAGCCTGATCCGATGGCTGCATCAGGAGGAAGATAGCATTTCACTGACGGAATGGATGTACCTGTACCAACGTTATATCCGCAAAAATGACCGGACAGACGATACCATTTTCCAAAGCCGCAAAAGCTGGACAAAACAGGTACCATCGGGATTTGTCAGTCAAAAGGACTATTTGAAAACCCTGCCGTTGTTTGAACTGGTGGAATCACTTATCTATCATTTTGAACTGAATGATAACCCCGAGGAGTATGCCTATTTACAGGGATTTCAGGATGCAATCCTGGATTATTCCAAAAACGGTCGGAATGACATTGCCTCTTTCCTCACCTGGTGGGAGTCTACCGGACGCAATCGTGCCATTCAGGTGCCAGATGAAAATGATGCCATCAAAATCCTCACGGTTCACAAGGCCAAGGGGCTGGAATACCCCGTGGTGATTTTACCATTTTTGAGCTGGGCATTGGATCACCATTCTTCCAATGAACGGATTTTATGGGTAAATGGCCCAGACCTTCCACCCTATCAGCAGCTACCGGTGATCCCGTTAAAATATGGGTCTGACCTGGCCAATACCTATTGGTCAGATGCGTATTGGAAGGAAAAAATCAGTGTTTTCCTGGACAAACTCAACCTGCTGTATGTTGCCTTTACACGTCCTGTCCAGGCATTGTATGTTTTTTCGAAATTGCCAAAAAACGGTAAAATTTCGGACATGGGGCAATTGGTTTTTCAGCAGGCTCAATTGCACGAGGGTTGGAATGAAGCTGCTTGCCAACTGGAAATAGGCCAGGGAGCCCCCGCACCGGGCAAGAGCCAGCGTGCGGTTTCAGAATACGCATTGACCAGGTACGAATGTGGCAGATGGCGTGGCAAAATCAGCCTCCAGATGAAGGGTGCCCTGGAAGGAAGTGGAGAAGTGTTTGATGCCAGGCAGTGGGGAGTGGAATTGCACCGGGATCTGGGCCGCTTAAAGCGAATGGAAGACCTTTACCTGCTGAAAGACGTAAACCTGAAGCGGGAGTTGAAACTGATCGTACGGCATGAGGCCATCGAACCATTTTTTGCAGATATTGATGACGTGAAGGTGGAAGAGCCCATCTTGTTGCCGAATGGTGAGTCACGCCGGATTGATCGTTTGGTAAAGAAAAACGGCGATTGGATTGTGGTAGATTTTAAAACGGGGGTACCCCGTGGGAAAGATCATCATCAGGTGAGGGAATATATGAAAATACTCCAAACCATGGGTTATGGAAAACCAAAAGGATACCTTGTGTACCTTGATCCGGTAGAAGTGGTAAAGGTGGACTGAACGACATACGCATGCAGACATTTATAGAGGAAATTGTACAGCAGGTTCTTGATGATCACCGTGACCATCTGGATCGGCTCACCGTCGTGTTCCCCAACCGAAGGGCAGGCCTGTTTTTTAAAAAAGCACTTGCCGCTCAAATTGACCAGCCCATTTGGATGCCGCGTGTCATGAGCATGGAAGACTTTGTGCTTCATTATGCGTCGCTTCAAAAGTCGGAAACAATCGAGTCCGTTTTTCTGCTGCATGAGGCCTATAAGAAAATCCACCAAAAAGAAGAACCTTTTGACACGTTCTACTTCTGGGGCGAGATGATCCTGAAGGATTTTGAAGAAGTGGACCATTACCTGGTCGAAGCAGACCAGCTATTTACCAGTATCCGGACCCAAAAGGAGCTGGATGAAGAATTTTATTTTTTGGATGAAGAAGAAATGAAGATCATTCGGTCGTTTTGGCTCACTTTTTTACCTGAGACCACCAAAACACAGGAAGCATTTCTGGAAACATGGAAAATACTAAAACCCGTGTACCATGCCTTCAAGTCGGTACTGCATGCACGCGGACAGGGCTATGGAGGTATGATCTACCGCCAATTTCTTGAGGAATTGAAAAACGGAAAGGTCGTGATCGACCGTACCCTTCTTTTTGCAGGCTTTAATGCCCTCACACCGGCAGAGGAAGGGATTATCGGGTATTGCGTACGGGAGTTACAGGCCACTCTCATATGGGATACCGATGCCTATTACATGGACGATAACAACCAGGAAGCGGGTTATTTTTTGCGGGGCTATCGCAAAAGTGCCCTTCTGGGGCCTACATTTCCTGAGAAATTGCCCGCGAGGATCAGTCAGCCCCGCGAAATCACACTCACGGGTGTTTCACTCGAAACGGGCCAGACACTGGCATTGGCCGAGGAATTGACGCGACTGGCCTCTACACCAGGTTTTCGGCCAGAACAAACCGTGATTGTATTGCCGCATGAATATATGCTGATGCCGGTTTTGCACAGCCTTCCTGAAGTCATTGACCAGGTCAATATCACGATGGGCTATCCTCTGCGCGATACGCCTGTGTATGGCCTCCTCGAAAGTGCCCTTTATTTGCAGACCTCCCTGCGGGAGCATTTGGTGCATGGGGTTTCGTTTTACCACAAGCCGGTTTTGGAATTGCTGGAGCATCCGCTGCTGTTGCCCGTACACGATAAGGGCAGGGTAGAGGCTATCCGAATGCTCAAAAAGCGAAACCTGATCTATCTCTACAAAAGTGATTTGCCTGTTTCCACTCCGCTGTTGACCATCCTGTTTTCCAAGGCTGACAGGCCCCTGGACTATCTGTTGGAAATCGTAACGGTACTGCGCGAGCAACTGGCAGATTCAGGCCACGACATGGAGCTTGAGTTTGCTCATCGGTTTTACCAGCATTTGCAGCAATTAAAACGAATGACTGATGGGAAGTCTGCCTTTGGGTTTGATTTTATGACCCGGTTGTTCAGGCGCATGGCGGGCAGCCTCAAAGTGCCGTTTACCGGTGAACCCCTGGGGGGCATACAGGTGATGGGGGTATTGGAAACGCGTAACCTGGACTTTGAAAATGTGTTTATCCTCAACATGAACGAGGATGCCTGGCCTGCAGCTCCGCGTCGCGGGTCATTTGTGCCATACAACATCCGTAAGGCCTTTGAACTACCCGTGCTTGAGCATCAGGACGCCATCTATGCCTATTTGTTTTATCGTTTGCTCCAGCGATCGAGGCACGTTTTCATGTATTACAATACAGTTTCTGCCTTTCATGTTAATGGCGAGCTGAGCCGGTTTGTGCGGCAGTTGGAGGTAGAGTCATCCTTTGTATTTCACAAAAAAATACTGTCCAATCCCATTCAGGTAGCTATGCCCCGCACGATTTCGATACCCAAAACGGCAGGGGTACTTAAGCGTCTGGACAGGTTTACCACCGGATTTACCGGTAAATTCATGTCGCGGCTGACCCCTTCGGCACTCGATACGTACCTCCATTGCAGGCTCAGGTTTTATTTCCGGTATGTCGAGGAATTGTACGAGCCGGACCTGCTTCAGGAAGAAATGGATCCCATGGTTTTTGGAAATATCCTTCACGACACGATGGAAATTCTCTACGGCCAGTTTATGAAAAAACAAAAGCGGGACATCCTCGTCCCCGATGATTTTCTGTGGCTGGAAAATGGCGTGGAGGGAGCCATGAACCAGGCATTTATCCAGCATTACCAGGTAAGGAACGTAAAGAAATTTGAGCTGGAGGGACGTAACATCGTAGCGGCTGAAGTGATTGGAAAAATGGTGAGGCAAATCCTCAGGATTGACCAGAAATACGCTCCGTTTCGTATTTTGGGACTCGAAGCAAGCACACGCGACGGCTATTCGCTGGACTATCCGGTAGCGGTAGGGGGCAGGAACCTGGTGGTAGGCCTGAAAGGAAAAATCGACCGGCTCGACCAGAAAGGGGGGAAAATACGGGTAGTGGATTATAAGACCGGAAAAGACGAAAAAGTGTTTGCAAATGTACCCTCCCTTATTGACAGGGAGTCTGACAAGCGCAACAAGGCAGCCTTTCAGGTGTTTTTTTATTCCTATTTGTTCCTCAATGCCTACAGGGGGCCGTTTGATCAACTGGAACCTGCGCTGTACAACAGCCGCAACTTATTTGACAGGGATTTTTCCTGGCAGCTGATACAGAAGGAAGGGAAGGACGATCCTGTGCCCGTCACGGAGTTCAGGCACTATTTGGATGGATTTGAAGCGATCCTTTCCGGGCTTTTAGGTGAAATTTGGGACGAATCGGTGCCATTTGACCAGGTTGAGGACGACAATAAATGTTCCTATTGTCCCTACAAGGGTATTTGTGGCCGAAGCTGACCCTCGTCATCAGGTGATGATCCGGTAGTTGATTTCTTCCAGTGTTTTTAGTTCTTTTATTAACTCGTCATTTGGATCCACGGTCAGCTTTCGGCTGAGCATGTCCAGGTTTATGACCCGATCCTCAAACATGCCCAAAACACTGAGCCTGAGCACACTGTTGCCGGGATGCTTTTCGGCCATTGCTTTAATGTCACTTACCATCAGTGCGTTGATGCTTTCGAGTCGCATTTGGAGTTCGATGCCTTTGGCCATTTTGGCGCGTATGTCACCCAGGTATTCCATCGTGAGGATACGAAATTCGAGTTCCTCACTTTTCCAACGGTTTTGAACCGACCCCATGATGTACAAAAACCAGCCGGGTTCGAGAAAGGGTTTGAACTTGAGATAGCTTTCGCCAAACAGGAAAAACGTATAGCTATCGGTATAGTCTTCCATGGTAAATTGGCCAAAAGGCTGTCCTCTTTTCGTCATTCGGTGCTGGACGTTGCTCACGACACCTCCGATTTTCATCTCCCTGCCTATGAGGGCATTGAGGTCGCGGAGTTCGCTCAGTTTGCCGGTGGTGAGGTGTTCCATTTCAAACTTGTATTGATCGAGCGGGTGCCCCGAAATGTAGAGGCCGACCATCTCACGTTCGATGTTCAGCTTTTCGATTTCACCATAGGGTTCTACATTTCCTGCCCGTGGTTTCACGATCATCCCGCCATTGCCCCCACCAAATAACGATGCCTGTGAGCTGGCTTCTTCCTGCTGACGTTTATTGGCAAAGCGGATGGCTTTTTCGATGAGCGACGAGCCTTCTTCATCTGGCTCCACATACTGTCGGCGGTGAAATTCCGGAAAGCAGTCAAATCCACCGGCTTTTGCCAGTGCCTCAAATGACTTTTTGTTCACCGCCCGCAGGTTTACCCGACAAGAGAAGTCAAAAATATCGGAGAATTTTCCATTTGACTGGCGTTCGTCGATGATGCCATGTACGGCCGATTCGCCTGTTCCCTTGATAGCCCCCAGCCCAAAACGTATTTCACCTTCTTTATTTACTGTAAAATCCTGATCCGATTCGTTGACATGGGGGCCCAGCACGTGGATGCCCAGGTTGCGGCATTCCTCCATAAAAAAGCTGACTTTGTCAATATTGCTTTGGTTGTGGGTGAGTACGGACGCCATGTATTCGGCCGGATAATTGGCTTTGAGGTAGCCAGTCTGATAGGCCACAACCGAATAACAGGTACTATGCGACTTGTTGAATGCATACTCGGCAAAGGCCTCCCAGTCTTTCCATATTTTTTCCAGTTTTTCTTTTGGATGCCCCTTGTCCATTGCCTGGTTGATAAACTTAGGCTTGAGTTCTTCGAGAAGTTTGAAAATCTTTTTACCCATGGCCTTGCGCAGCACATCGGCTTCACCTTTGGTAAATCCGGCCAGCGATTGTGAGAGAAGCATCACCTGTTCCTGGTAGACGGTGATCCCATAGGTTTCGGCCAGGTATTCTTCCATCCGAGGAAGGTCGTACACAATGGGTGATCGTCCGTGTTTTCTATCAATAAAGTCCGGGATATATTCCATCGGGCCGGGCCGGTAGAGGGCATTCATGGCGATAAGGTCTTCCAGTTTGTCGGGTTTGAGGGCACGGAGGTGCTTTTGCATTCCCGGCGATTCAAACTGGAACGTTCCGTTGGTTTCGCCACGCTGGTACATTTCGTAGGTTTTGGGGTCATCGAGCGGGATGGCATCGATATCGATGGAAATACCGTGTCGTTTTTTCACATTATCCACGGCAGTTTTTATAATGGAAAGGGTCTTAAGCCCGAGAAAGTCCATTTTCAACATACCGGCAGACTCCACCACGCTGTTGTCGAACTGGGTAAGGAGTAGATCGGATTCTTTGGATCGTGCTACGGGTATAAACTTGGTAATATCGTCGGGCGTGATGATCACACCGCATGCATGGATGCCGGTATTGCGCAATGAGCCTTCGAGTACGACCGCCTGGTTGAGTACCTGGGAGGGGAGATCTTTTCCCTTTCTCATGGTCTCCAGTTCGGGTACTTCTTTAAATACTTTTGGAAATTTGGTTCCGGGTTTTTCAGGTACGAGTTTGGCAATGGAATCTGTTTCGGGGAGTGACAATTCCATCACCCTTCCGGCATCCCGGATGGCAGATTTGGGTGCCATGGTGCCATAGGTGATGATCTGGGCAACCTGGTTGAAACCGTATTTTTTTACGACATAATCAATGACTTTTTCACGACCTTCATTGTCAAAATCAATATCAATATCGGGTAGTGAAACCCTGTCGGGATTGAGGAAACGCTCAAAAAGCAAATCGTACTTGATGGGGTCCACATTGGTAATGCCGATGCAATAGGCCACTGCCGACCCGGCTGCCGAGCCCCTTCCCGGGCCCACCGCGACACCCATTTCCCGTGCCCTGGACGTGAAATCCTGCACAATCAGGAAATACCCGGGATAGCCGGTATTTTCGATTGTTGCCAGTTCAAAATCGAGACGTTCGCGGATTTCATCGGTTATTTCGCCATAGCGGTGGGAGGCTCCTTCGTAGGTAAGGTGCCTCAGGTAGGCATTTTCGCCACGTTTGCCATTGTCGCTATCATCCAGTTCATTTTTGAAGATTTCCGGTATGTCAAATTTGGGCAGGAGTACATCCCTTTCCAGTTTAAAATCCTCAATTTTCTCAAGTAACTCACTGATGTTTTCGATGGATTCCGGCAGGTCGCGGAATGCCATTTTCATTTCTTCCTGCGTCTTGAAATAGAAATTGTTATTGGGCAACCCTGGCCTGAAGCCTCTTCCCCGGCCGATCGGCGTACTTTGTTTTTCATTTTCTTTTATGCAAATCAGTACGTCGTGGGCTTTGCTGTCTTCCTGCTCCAGGTAAAAGAGTTCATTGGCAGCAAGGGTTTTCACCTCATATTTTTCGGCCAGGCCCAGCAGGGTTTTGTTGAGGTGGTCTTCTTCGGGCAACCCGTGACGGTTAAGTTCGAGGTAAAAGTCATCGCCAAAAAGATCCAGCCACCATTGGAGGGCATCTTCGGCCTGGGTTTCCCCTACATTGAGCACCAGGTGGGGGATTTCACCGTAGAGCCCACCACTCAGGGCAATGATGCCCTCCCGGTGCTCGCGGATGAGGTCTTTGTCGATCCTGGGAAAAAGTCCGTAGTGGCCATCGATATAGGCCAGGGAGCTTAGTCGTGCCAGGTTTTCATAGCCTTTTTTGTTTTTGGCCAACAGCACCTGCTGAAAACGACGATCCGGGTCATCTTTTGTAAACTGGAGTTTCTTTCTTTCTTCTGCCACGAAAAATTCACACCCGACAATGGGTTTTATCCCCTCTTTGCGGGCAGCCCGTACAAATTTGAAGGCACCAAACATATTGCCCAGGTCAGTCAGTGCCACGGCAGGCATGTTGCAGGCTTTGGCTTTGGCAATGATGGAATCCACATTGGGTGTTGCCTGGAGCACGGAATATTGCGAGTGCAGGTGCAAGTGACAGAAAGGCCCTGTTATATCTTCAGCTTTGCCTTTTTTCCCTGTTTTACCGGTTGTGTCTTTTTCGCGAATCCATGCAAAATTGGCCACTTCCAGGTCAGGGGCTTCGTAGGATATTTCCGGTGTATTTTCCGGGTCGTAGTGGGGGAGTATGCCCCTTTTTAGGCATTCAAAAAAGGCTTTTGCCGTGGCATCCACATCGTAGGCGGCATCGTGGGCATCGCCAAAACCCATACCAAAGAGTTTCTCATACAGTTCGATGAGTTTTGGCTGCTTGGGACGGCCACCGATGCCTCCGCTGAGCTGGCAAAAATCGCGGGTATCTTCCGACGTATCAACGGCAGGATATTGAACCAGGAAGTTTTCTCTTTTTGTACGGAGAAATTCGGCACCGATGATATTGATATCAAAGGTGATGTTGTGTCCGACCAGTACGCGGGCCCGTCGGATATCCGATACAAAATTTTCCAATACATCACCCAGGTCTTTGCCCACTTCCAGGGCTCTTTGGGTGGAAATGCCGTGTATTTTTTCAGCATTAAAGGGTATCGTAAAGCCTTCGGGTTTGACGATGTGGTTGCCCTGAGAGATGAGCTTGCCGTTTGCTTCGTGCAGTTGCCAGGCCAGTTGAACCAGCCGGGGCCAGTTGTCAAGGTCTTCTACCGGGGCTGTTTTATTTCGTGGCAGTCCGGTAGTTTCGGTATCAAATATCAAATACATGGCGTGGTAGTTTCAGACGGATGTGAACGGCTAGTCAAAGAAAGAAAAAATCCTTCGGTCATGGGTAATAGTGCGGCTTACTTTTTTTGGAAAAAGAAGAAAAACACCCGTGATTTTGATGGCTGCAAAAAAGGGGGTTGGCAAAACCGTCGTTGCCCGGTTTTGCCGATGGTGCCTTATTTGACGCGCTGGCCGTGTTTGATGACCATGTCGACATCCTGTAGCAGGTCGATGTAGCGTAGCACATCCCCTTTCACGGCAATGATGTCGGCATATTTTCCTTCTTCTATCGTGCCATAGTCTTTGTCGACGCCCATCATTTTGGCCGGCCAGTAGGTAGCAGCTTTGATGGTGTACATGGGATCAAATCCAAACTCATTGACCCAGACATCCAGTTCGTTCCAGGTAGACTGGATGTGAAATTTCATCGGAATACCACTGTCTGTACCCACCATCAATACCACCCCGGCGTTTTTTAACTGGTTGATCTTGGTCTCCAGGGTTGGCCTGCGCATGGGTGTCAGTTGAAAATAGGGCAAACGTTCGGGGTGCGAAAAGGATTGTTTGATGTCCTGGACGATCGAATCGGGCAATCCAAGGTGCCAGTCGTCCACGTCCAGTTTTTCGGGATTGTCCCGGATGTATTCGTAGTTGTACAGCCCTTCGACTGTAGGTGTCCAGTAGAGCGGCCCAAGGTTCATTTTGGCCGTTCGTTCTTTGATCATTTCCATGATATCCGCCGGATATTCGGGTGAACTGGAAAGTCCCGTATGTTCGAAGCAGTCCACACCAGCCTTTAGCCCTCTTCGGATTTCGTCCGGCCGGTGACTGTGCGCCACCACGGTGAGGCCGCTTTTATGCGCTTCATCCACTACAGCGAATACTTCGGCTTCTGTCATCTGATCCTGATCGATTAGTTTGATGCAATCAACCCCCGCATCGGCAAGCTTTTTCACTTTGGCACGGGCATCTTTTTCCCCATTTACACCCCAGCGGAATTCCTCGGTACCAGGGTACGGTGCATGTTGTATGAATGGACCGGAAACGTACAGCGTAGGACCTGGTATTTCCCCCCGGTTGATCCGATCCCTCACGTTAATGCTGGCTTCCAGCGGGCCACCCAGGTCACGGGCACTCGTCACACCTGCCATGAGGAGCTGATGTGCCGATGATGGCATGATGACCGATTCGAAGAGTGGCGGATAGGTTTTGTCCCAATGGGTATAATCGGCATGTCCGTTGATCATCAGGTGAACGTGCATGTCCCAGAGTCCGGGCAAAATGCTCATGCCCTCGGTGGAGATGATTTCGGCATGTTGGGGGATTTCGAGTGTGCCAACCTGTCCGATGGCCTGTATCCTCTCATTTTCAATAATAATGATGCTGTTTTTTATGGGTGTAGATCCATACCCATCCAAAAGGGTGCCGCCTACCAGGGCTGTTACCTGGCCAAACGAACGATACATAAAAAGCAGGTAAAAGATGCTTACCAGGTATCTCATAGTCTTGAAGGTATATTACGGCCTACAAGATACTGCGGGCAAATATATTTTCTGTATTATCCTACCAGGATTCTGCCGACGATTATTCCTGCTATTACTAATATCACGTGTTTTACGGAGTATTTGATAAGTTCGAAAAGGTTGAAAAGAAAGTTCATATCACTTTGCTTTAAATTTCATCTAAAGTAATACGAAAAACTGGAATTGTACTAATAAACGTACGTGGACGGGAATATTAAAAGCCTGAACCTGAATATGTTTTGTTTATTATAAGTCAAGGCAAGTCAAAATGGATTCTTTTCCAACTTATTCACGTGTCTTCGTGTCACAACATAATTCCCTACCCTTTAGAGTAAATTTATTATCCATGAAGCAAAAATCTGTCATTTCATTACTTTTTCTGATGTTGCTGATGTCATGTTCAGAAGAGATCAATATTGATCCGAATAATTTTTTAATCGGTATCTGGACGTATGCTGAATACCAGGATGGTGCGTTGATTTTTAACAGGAATTCAGAATTCATTGATGATCGATGTTATGAATTCAAGATTGATGGAACATTGACTTCCAGACAAATTTCAGGTTGGTGTGCTACCCCACCCGTATCCTATGCCAATTATCCCGGAACATGGACAATCCTAAATGATACATTGGTACTCGTTAATACTGACTATTGGGGAGGTGATATGACATATACACTAGCTATTGAATCCGTTGATTCAAGGATATTAAGAACGAGAGTTATCTATGAACCTTGACACCCCATCCAGTTTCACATTTTACTTGAACCAACTGAACACGACATTCAGTTCCAAATTGATTAGGGAAAGCTGGGCCGATTTCATAGAACATTATTTTATAATCGCCTATTATCCAAGTGAAGCAAACCGTGATGATACCCCGAAAATTTGGACTGACCATTTCCCAACAGTTCGGACATAGAATGGTCAGGATCAGTGGATTCCACTATTGTAACATACGATACATTGAGGTATCAAAAACATTGTACTCAATATTATGATGAATGCGAAAAACCAGAAAGAAGCATCATATTGGATTATTTCGAGTTAAGTGGATCTGGGTACCTGCAAGAGGAAAAACTGGAAGGGACCTTTATTTATACAATTACTGCTTTCGACTTTCAAAATGCCACCCCCTTTACAAATTAGTTCTTGTACACACGTAACCCTATATAACCAAAAAAGCTGCCCCTGTTGAGGCAGCTTTTTCATTCGTATAGCCATTGACTTTAAACAAACTTCGTCACACCGGGTACTGGCACCGGGTAATTACCATCTGCATCAGGTAATACGGGTGCCTGATCGTTGAAGGATTTCAGCGTGGGGACCAGGCTCAGGTCAGTGGCCATGGCTTCATCCCAGGTAATTACTTGTCCGGAATAGGTCGCCATCCGTCCCAGAATAGCCGTCATGGTACTTTTTGCTCCATTTTCGGTGTCGTTCAGGCGATATTCGCCCGCTTTTATGGCGGCAAATAGTTCATTATGCTCCTGCTGGTAGGGGTTTGTATCGTTATTGTCTACATGCGAATAGATTGATTTACCGCTTCTGAGTTTTATTTCCCCTTTATTATCGGAATCTACCCACACAGATCCTTTGGTACCCTGGAAAACTTCTTCTACCCGGTTCA
>Ga0224501_10003704_pt1 | contig 12065 bp, 8 predicted proteins | sample SF_Oct11_sed_USG_4_FD_169105 | JGI IMG/M metagenome (GOLD analysis project Ga0224501, IMG submission 169105) | Sediment microbial communities from San Francisco Bay, California, United States - SF_Oct11_sed_USGS_8_1 | ecosystem: Environmental > Aquatic > Marine > Sediment | place: USA... | reverse complement strand
GATGATCTTGTCTTTTTCCTCCTTTTCTTTTTGTCTTTCTTTCTTGTCTTTTTATCAGAGGTGCCTGTATGAGAGCACAATGGGAGTAAAGAATTGGTACACAGTTCTTATTGACCTGATCATATTCATATTCATATGGCTTATTTTAGTCGACTTGGCACCGGGGCTACAACTAAGAGTCTCGGAAATCTTTATCCTCAAAAAGACCGAACTCACCTTCCTCTTTCCTCTTTTTCTTCTTGGTTTTGCCGCTGTCTTTCTTTCTCTCAGTGCTTCTTTCTGCTGACCTCTCCGGTGAGCGAGACCTAGTGTCGAGGCGACGCTTCTGGGCTTGCTCAAGCTCCGCCCTCAATGTCGTAGATTTCGGGGTGAGGTCACGGACGCTGGAGCCGGTCCGACTAGTGCGAGGAGGTGGGCTGTGCGATGATCGAAGTGACGATCGACCATTACGCTGCCTGGACCGAGATCTTCGTCTCTTCTCCCTGGACGGCGAGCGTCGGCGCGGAGCCGGCGTGACGGACCGTCGCTTTCTCCAACGACGCGGTGATCCCGGGCGTTTGACTGGCGAGTCGTGCGCTTGGCGAGAGACAGTCTTGGTGCGAGAGTTTGAAGGAGATCTGCGACGACGAGGGGAACGAGAGCGTCGCGGAGATCGGGAGACGCGGCGCCTCGGACCCAGGCGATCGCGGACTGGAGTGTGACGTCGTGAAACGGGTCTCTTTCTGTCTTTACGCGATGGAGAACGCGATGGGCGTCGAGGCGATCGTGACGGCCGACGCGCGGGAGAACGACGGCAACGATCCCGAGATCGGCTGCGACTCGGACGGGACTTCTTCTTATCTGAGGTTCTTTTACCCTCTGTGGCCAACCTGAACCAAAACCAAACAGGTACACAAAAAGGTCGCCAAAGTCACACCTAAGCAAAGAAGCTGGCGCTGAGATTGGGTCAAAATGAGATCTGATGCGATGCGAATTAACTGATATCACTACATGAAATAGTACAAGGGTCAAACGAGTTGACAAAAAGAAATGGGGATAAGGACGCAGCATGACGAGTTAGTAATTGGGAATTAGCGTAGAATACCTGGCACATGGACAGTTTGGTGGACATGGAATTGGTATAAAATATAAACAGATTATAACTGCGAGAGGAGCTCTTACCTATACATATTCCTGGCTTCATCCTCTTCATCCGTGGTGACGACCACAATACTCTCGGGAGTTCTGGGAGGAGGAGTTAATATCTCAATCTCACCATCTATCTCACCATCAGATAACAAATCAATTTCATTCTGTAACAGGGTCGTCATAATCAGGCTAGTCAAATCTCCCAAACGCAAATCGTACTCTCGAAAAATAAGAACCAAAGGTGGGAACCAGGTAATTCCCTGACTCAACAATGAGACGGAAAGGTGCTTACATAATAGGCCTCTAGTCAAGGGATTGATATTTTTCTGTCCAAATTCGTCAGAAGACATTCCAAAACTCCTCTGTGGTGGGCTGCATGATCAACTACTACTCCACACCTAGACCCTCTAGACCCCCTGGAACCCCTGGAGTATTTACAGACTTGGCTCCTTACCTCACGGTGAGCACGTTTAGCCGTGCCTGTCAGACGCAGTAAAATCTCATCCCTGTCCCTCGAGTCATATAGTTTTCTGCCTTCTTTCTTAATAGCTGCTGCAGGGCACACCCACAGACTAACGGGGGCCGGCCTTATTTCAGTCAGGTCTCTAACCTCCTTTAGTAAACTCTGTCCATTTTGCCCCCGACTCTTTCCAGCACCGGTGTTACCTAGACAGCTTTTGTCTTTTTGGCGAGTGTCTGGCAGAGGTATAAGCTCCGGAACAATGATAGTGTCCTCATGTGGGTCTTTTTGCCCATTTACTTTCGGTTCCTTGTCGCTGATTGGCTTTTCACTCGAGGAATCACTATGTTTATTGATACTGGAATTTGTTGCATTGATCCTAATTGGCGTTTTGTCAGATTTTCTAATGTTAATGTTGATTTTTCCCATTGGTTTAGTTAGTGTTGTGCGACTGAACACGGTCGTTTTAGCAGATGTTTGTGCAGCCTTTTGGGGGTATCTGTCTTTTGATGACCCAGCGCCCGATTTATCCTCCGTTAGTTTTTCGCCGACAGAGCGCAGGTCAGGATTAGAGGCAGATTCTTTCAGTTTGAGCTTGCCTGGTGGAAAAAATAATACAAATTAACAAAACAAGCTTTCCTCAGATAGCAAACCGGAGCAGTTTTACCGGTATGATAATGGCCTGGGGGATTCAGGAACTCTTTACAATTGGTCTTGGAAGAAGATATTACAAACAACAATGCGATCTACTGAAGATTAATAAGGCAATTCTCTCACCACCTGATTCCATCCATCCCATCTCATCCGATTCCATCCCTTCCCATCCGATTCCATTCCATCCCATGCCATCCGATTCCATCCCATGCCATCCCATCTCATCTCATCAGCAATGACTAAATGCGACGCTTACATTGACTGAATGACTAACCGTCTCGTTGGATTTCTATATCGCGGGATCCATGGCCGAGCAGGGACTGTCCAGTCAGAATATCACCCAGGAGGTCAGTACTCGACTCCACTCTCACAGGCTTAGGTGGACTCACCTTCACCGGTTCATTCTCACTACTGCAACAAACCAATATGTCAATTACCAAACAACCTCATGTGAGAAACCATTGCTATGAACATATGGGACTACAATCGCCCATCTCAAAGTAAAGGAAACTCACACGCTTGTGACGGTGAGTCCATAGAAACTGTTTCAATTTGATGATGTCACACCCCAAAGAGACTGTCCGCGGGGTCGGCCTTGTTACTACGCATTGCCAATGTTATATTTTCATATCAGTGTGATAGACTTAGGGTAGAAGTAGCTAATAATCGGTTTAGGACCACAGATGGCAGCTGGCAACAACATCACCAAAACATGTCCTTACACGCACCTATCTGGTGGCAGGTCTGAGTCCCATAAACCGAGCATTTCCCGTACATTCTCAGACTTTTTATCGCGAATTCGGGGTAGGTTACAGCCGGTAGAGGGCGCTACTAGTCCCAGACGGTCGGCCAGTCGCTTCTTCACAGATGTCTGAAAAAAGTAAGCGAATGAAGTGAGTAAACAAAAAATCACTCAGGAGGCCATAAAACCACTCGAAAAATGTCTTTTTAATTTAAAGTGACTTGCATGTGTTTTCAAGCGTACATTTCTCTAAAGCACAGGTGAATGGTTACAACATAGGGCTGTGTAAAATTGATGGTGTATAGACACAAACCATCACCTTCTGGTCTGACGGAGTGTCTCTCGGAGCGCTGTTATGTGGTAGCGGAACGTAGTGGGCAAGCCGTTACACCAACGACCCTCATGACCATATCTGATGTTATAATTGGATAATGTCTAGACAATACTTACTTTACTTTTGCCTTTAGAGTTTTTGGCCCACCATTTGGTCTTGGACTTCTTAGTCTTTCTTTTCTTGGAAGATCGGCGTTTAGACGGACGGGCCTTCCTCTTTAACGGCGACTTCTTTTTAGGCGACGGCTAAAAGTTAGGACAGTATGTGGTTCACAAACTATTACGATGGACATAGCTAACAGGAATGGTATGAGCATAGCAGTGGCCGAGCCAACATCCTAATGCAGTGAGAATCCACAAACAGCAATGCAGGTGGAAGGGCCCCTGTCACATCATCTGATAATGTCCGGTATTGGGAAGGCGTGCAGGAATATTACTGTAACCAGAGATGTGGAGACAATCACCTTTCTCAGACAGGAACCAAAAATACAGCAGCACAGCAGTGTTTGTATAAACCAATGATTGTGCGATAGGATTGGGACTGACGGTTCGGTGGTTCAACGATTGTGTGGACCAATTCGCGTGTTCCTCCGGTCACCCACCTTGGGGTGGCTGGTTGCCTCGTCGTCAGAATAATTGTCTAAGTCGACGGGCGCCGAGCCCAGCTCGTCTTCTGGCTCGTCCCGCGATGACTCATCAGACGAATCTGACAAGATGGCGGCGATTCGGCGATAAATCCGTCTGTTAATCAGCGTGTGAGGGATGCTTCGTATCTGGAAGGTAGAGGTAGCACGAGCTCCTGCAAAATGGGACAATCAATCGGTTGGTCAATAAAGAGCTTTCTAACTTCATGGCTGGAGATTTCAAATTTCGACGTTAAACAAAGGAGGCTCTCCCATAGTTTACTTTCCTATGAATATGCAGGCGCGAGCTAGAAGTTTCCTAATAGTGCACCATGAAAAACGTGGATTCAAAATATTCGGGGAAAGTAGATTCATGACTCGAGGGCCTCACAACGGATAACCGAGACTTGATTCCCTAAGCATTGAAATCGTGGCCCTGAGGTCCTTTATTCAGAAATAAAGGCACTAGTCCCTCTGATTACCTATGGTACAAGTCTATAAATCATTGCTAATGTAAAAGAGTTGTCCTCCCCTGTGGTTTTTCGTTCTTCGGATATTGTATTTTGCTGCTTACTGGATGTGGACGGCTGCTCCTGTTGATCCTCGCTGCACTCCGGGCAGTACCACTCATCTATAGGTACAGAGTCCAGAGGTGGGTTCAGACACTCCAAGTGATAGCTGAAAAACCAAACATTGCATAACTAAACAACCTTTAAACAAGCCACCGGTTCGGATATCAATTTCTTTAAGTGCAGCTGCCAACACACGAAAGCACGCACAGTGCACATACTAACCTGCTGTGCACACAGTTACCCGCAGTATACACTTTTAACCGCAGTCCACACACTTATCACAGGGCACACACTAACCCGCGGTGCCAACACTTACCCACAGGGCACACACTTACTCGCGGTGCCAACACTTACCCACAGTTCGCACACTTACCCACAATGCACACACTTACCGGTAGCGCACACAGTTACACGCAGTGTACACACTTACCCACAGTCCACACACTTACCTGCGGTTCCAGCACTTACCCACAGTCACAGTTATCGCAGAGCAGTAACCTATCCTCGCCCGTTGACTGTCCGCACACCTCGCAGTATGTAGGGTCTTCGTCCTCTGGCACCTCTGTCAGGGATGAGTCGGCAACGGCGATCTTCTCGTAAATCTCGCCGCCCAATTTGTGTCGCGCAAACACAATGTGAAAGACTTGACGATCAAATGGGCATGTGTTAACATTCTACAGAGAACAGAGATTAGTTTGAGTTAGTTTGATGGGTATGAGTGCTTTTTAAAATAACGGCTAGGTCAGATAACAACTACTGAGTTCAGTAGGAACAGGAACTGAGAGTCGGAAACTTTTGATTGACAGCGCCTATGTTTAACAATCTATACTATGTCGGTGTCAGTTCTAAGGTTATCCTTTGGTTGCATAGACACTGTAAGGACTTAGCCCGCATGCTTAATAGCGAGCCGGGTGATTGCACCACCGAAGCCAACAAGACCCCATTTCTATCCACATAATTATGTAGGTACTACCATTCACAATTCATTGAGTTCACACGACAGAAAAACTGTAAATAGATTGCGCCCTTTTATCAGTTCGACCCCCCCCCATGTACTGTAATATACTCATCACCGGAATAGTTTCATGTACTGTAATCACCGTACTACTGTAATATACTCATCACCGGAATTTGGTGAATGACCTTTAAATCTAATATAAAAATGCACATACAGTCAATCGGTGTTATGAGAAAGTCTTGGCCCAATCCTCCCTACTAACTTTTGCCCAGGTGAGAATACAAGCTAAACAGAAATCATGATCACAGCTCTCAGGAGTTCCGATAGGCTGGCTACGGAATGGAGCGAGGCAGACTGGGCAGCTGGGTACATCCTCTTCAGATGACTCCCCGTCATCAGTCGTGTCATCAGGATAACTAAAAGTAGAAGAGTTACAGGTAGGACTAAGATGACTTCAATCCAGATTAACATTAACTATTAGCAGCTGATTCCATCAATCCATGCATACGGCATTGATTGATTGATAATCATTCACTGATTTACACCATATTGAAATATAAAATATACAATTTCTTAAGTTCATTTTCTAATCTAAACCAGAACTTAGATGGGATCTCAATCCCATTTATTTTTAATCTTATGATTTATTTACTTAAGAGTTGAGTAATCAATTATTTAAAATTAAACTGAAAACTGATATTAATTTTTAACATACAATCATACATAGCAGTATCAGTATGATAGTTACGTTAGTATCATAGTGATAGTGACTGAATCAGTGAGCAGCATGCAGTCATACATAGTTTGAGTCATTCATTCACGGACTGACTAATTGCGAGTTTTTTGTGTGAGTGAAACTCAAGTCATTGAGTCATCGGTTACTACCTTAGTTATTCAATTCAGTGATGAGAGAATCACTCACAATTCGGTTTCAAATTCAATCAATTCGCACCCATGGCCCACCTGATCACAACAAACTAGTGTAATAAAAGCCTAAACAATTTGTTGGTCAGCTAGAAATGTAGTCCACGAAGTCGCTTACTCTTTATCGTTGGGCATGACCATAAAAGTCACCAAAGTTCGGACACCGGGAGTCACTAAAGTGCTAAAAAATTGGCACTTGGATTGTAAAAAGAAATTGGTTCGAAAACATGGGAAATGATATGCAGCGGACCCTGATCCCAATTAAAAGAATTCGGTGAATATTAACCCGGTCGGACGCGAAGAACATAAATGTTATTTTCAAAAGAACATGTCAAAATATTTATTTCATTTTTAAAATATGAGTTTTAGCCCAAATAAATTGCTTTAAGTTCAGTCATACTTTAGTAGTCGTTTCTTCTTTAGACGCGATATACACACGTCAATAGCGGAAACCGGTGTGTTTTGCAAATCCAGACTTTGAACCTTTTTTAGACTCTAGACACCATTCACCAACCAAATGCTAGTACTGGAGACAGGAGTTATAATCTTCTTCTGGAAGACTATTAGGGCCCTGTTCCGCGAAGCTATGGCAGTTCTTTCTGATAAACAGCTGAAGAAATTAGCCCAGCACCAATACAAACGAGAAGGTGGTTCGACACTGTTGGAGCCTTGGCTTCAGCCTTTTTGGAATTGGGTGGTTCAACAGTGTCCTCTCTGGTGGGCCCCTAACGCAATCACATTCATAGGACTTCTTATTAATGTAGTCACCTCTCTGCTCATAATATTCTACAACCCGGATGGAAAACACTCGGTAAGTTAAATCTTGCACGCCTAGTAGTAGTAGTAGTAGTAGTAGTAGTAGTAGTAGTAGTAGTAGTAGTAGTAGTAGTATCTCACCCCACTACTACTCAACTAAAACTAACTTCTAAATCTGAGTTACTTCAGACTTTAGACTTAGTTTTTACCTTCACTTTGTTGTTATGAAGACACGCAGTTGAAACTGAGTGAAAGTACTCCAGCCCAGTATAATACACTAAGTAGTACACAGCATGTATAAGAAACGTTACTGAGGAACACATTCTTCTGCTTGCAATTCTGACCCTCACCTTGACGCTTGAGCAAACTTCGAAACCTGCAGTGCCAGCGGGTATCGGAAATGCCGAGTATGTCATGTCCTCGCTGGTGGGGACTGCCTTGGAGCAGAAAAATCTATTTGAGCCTTTATTTATTACCTTGCAGGTACCGATGTATGCCTACGTCCTGTGTGCTGTTGGGGTCTTTGTTTACCAGACGCTAGATGCTATTGATGGAAAGCAAGCTCGGAGAACTGGGAGCAACTCGCCTCTTGGGGAGTTGTTTGACCATGGATGTGATGCTGTTTCTACAGGTCAGCTGTGTAGGATAGGATAATTTTATTTTACATGGATAACTTAATGAGACCAGGGGGTCTTTTTTACTTCAAGGTCCATGTCAATGTGTTTTCGTACTCATCTTGCGTAATTAAATCGAGTCCTCAATAATGACCAATGATTGCCACGTAGCTCTGACCAATTATCAATTAGCATTTGTGGGCCATCTTCCGAAGTTCTATTGATGACTATCACAATGAAGAGCCCAAACTGGCCTGAATCCATGAACTGGCCTAAATCCCTAAACTGGTTTGCCTTTTATTAATGAATCAACTGATTAAATTGCGATGCGCTACGCGTTATCAACGCTTTGTTCCTGATTATGACCAAGAGATTATGAGCATGGAGAAAACCATTTTTTCATATTTTCTGTTGTTGTTAGTTCTTTTATTCTAAGTAGACACTCTTGTGTTGGGATTACCAGGCTTGTACTAAAGTAGTAGAAATTAGGAATTATGTGAGTACCTCATACGTGGAATGGGAGCCCAGCGTGACCAGGGTGTGAATCCACAATCGAACGATTTCGAGCCCTTGAGTTGTTCTGTAAGCCCCCTTTGTCACGCCAAATTGGGCTGAGTGATGAAACTGGCCACCTGAGGATCCAGGATACGGAAGAGATGAAAGGCCTGTTTGAAAGTAAAACCATAACTTTGATTGTGTTACAGTGGTTCTGGTGATTGCGGCTCTAATCGTTCAGCTGTATGATCCGTATGCTCTAATGTTTCTCGTGCTCGGAGCTTACTTCGCCTTTTACCTGGCTCACTGGAAGACATATTGCACAGGAGCTCTTGAGTTTGGCAAGTGAGTCTCCATACCAGACCTGTGTAACTGAGCAATCATCATTGCACTCGCTGTCATTTGATGCTAACAATTCTCGGGTCACAATATATCTGCAGGTTTAAAGTTCCATAAAACTTTGGCCATATGCTCACCTGATAGAGTTGTCCTCCCCACTGACTCTCTGGTCAGGCTGGTGTATTAGGCCAGACTTATTGCGTAATTCCATCTCTGTATCCATCACTCTGCCTAACCGGTCATTCAACCCAGATCACATGATAGTATCGGTTATAGCTAGTAATAGTGGTTACCTCCCAGATTGCTACTCTGCTGGTTATTCTATCTCTACCCTAAACATACAAGTGTAATGTGACTGGATCTTATACAGTAACTCATTACAATCTGGGTGATTTTCTGGGAGCAGTTTCCATAAATAGAGTTTGATAAATGATAGAGGATACGACATGTGCTCAGGAATTTTAGGGACTCCCCAATCAATGCCTTATCATAAGATATCTTCACCGTAGCCGGCGCAATGACACTTTAGAGAGCTCTCTAACCTTAAGATTGGTAGAATGAGTGGTTTAGTGGGTATCGCAATCGGCTTTGAACTGAGTAACCCGGGTTTGATTCCCAAGCTCAGGGTACTTTGTGCTTTCTCCGTCGTCAGGTTATGATCACCATGTTATGAAGAAGGCTCACCCACAGACTACCAACTCTATGGGGCAAGCCATGGTCCATCCTGAAAACAAGCTATTGGGTTAGTGATGTCATCCATGTAAAACAAGATGATTTTATTTTATCTTAAATTCTCGCGAGCCGTTTTGAGAACTTATTTCATTTGCCTTTTTTTGCTGTTCTCCACACGTATGATGTATGTTAATAAAATATCTCTTTACAGAATAGACGTTATTGAGGTGCAGTTCTTAATGATTTTTGGATTTATCCTCTCAGCAGTATTCGGCGAGGATGTCTGGTTGTATCGAGTGAGTATCATAGAGGGGACAACTCCCCAATAACATGGTAACGGCTTCTACTCATAGGATAACTCGATGCTTCTAGTAACTATCTCATAACATCCCCAGCACCAGTAGTGGTAGGAGTAGTGTATGTTAGTATCAGGGGGTTAAATACCTAGTTAGAGGAGGGTAACACTATGGTTAGCATAAACTCCCTGCTAATATGAGAGAGGTTAGGGAGTTGTGTTGTCATGCCTGCGAACGGCGTGAATAATAAGGGTTACTTTTTGTACCCAACTTTGCAACATCTGTATTTCTTCCTATATATATATATATATATATAGTTCAAACTCAATGTTCGATAAACACTTAAACCCCTCCACACCGTGTACATTCTGGCTAGAATCTGGCGAAGATGGTGACCTTCTGTTGGCACCCCTGATACTAATATCTTATGTTACAAGTATGTACTATGTATTTTGACCCCCTGTTATCTTCCGCTTGACCTCAACGTATTGGTAACAGTTAGGACTAGTAGTTCATGTTATCTATTGAACTACTAATAATGATCTGCGAGCTTAAGTGATAATGGTGTATGCTGTATGGTATAAGGGGGGTAGGGGGGTAGGGTTGGAGCATAGTGTTATCCTCTAGGGTTCGAGTTAAAGAGGGGAGGATAACTTTATGGGTTAGAGTCTCTATAGGCCATAAGAAAGACAACAGCTGTCTAATAGTCGCACTTCAGTAGGCTACATTGTTTATGATGATGTCACAATAATGATCTCATTTAAAGTTACTGAAAAACAGTGACACGGCCTTTGTACGTTTTATCATATTACAACAAATTTATTTACAAATCTGTGTTTTTATCAGTCCACCATGTAAGGATTGTGAATCAAAGGCTACATATAATCCATGTACAGCTCAGACAGATTGCATGTCAGTCATTTTTCGCCCACACCGTCCCGGAATAACCTAATCTGCCGCATGTTGTAGTTGCCAATAATTGTGTTTTAGATACCATTGATAGGTGTGCCACTTAACATGGTACTGCTGGCCAGCATTGTTGTAGCAGGTATAATGCAGGCTATACCCTGCTTCTACACCATATTCATAAAAGGAGGAGTGGGCAGAAATGGCTCCACTGTCGCTGTGAGTAAATATATACTGTCTGTGAAGCAAATTGGATAGTGAGATAGCTCAATGGCTAGAGCACTTGGCTCAAGATATAAAGGTCCTGGGTTTAAGCCCTGGTAATGCGGAGCAGCACCCACTATGATAATAAGCTACTCGGATGACCACTAAGTCCTACCATTCCAACAAGCCTCAAGCTTAGGGTATCTATTAAATAAAATGGTCTAGTGCCAGAGTAAAAAATAAATCACCTGCCTGTCATAAGATGGAAAGTTGTGGAGAATACATATAGTATAGGAGTTGCGTTCTCATTCATCACTCTGGGCTAGAATCCCATGGGTAGTGACTGGCTACTATCGGCTGAGATCACATTTGCATATATACAAGGTATCCCTCTCTCTGGCTTGCTAACGGGGAGACAGCGTTGTTGTAGACATGACTATCCTATTTAGCAGACCTCCTAAGCACGGGGCTTATTCTGAATCAGCTCTGTATTTATGTTAGAAATTCATGCTCACAATGGGAGCCCACTATGATTGGGAGTTGAACCCGTGATCTGCCAGTGTAGAGTCACTGAGCTACCCCCATTCTCTGTACCTGATGATGGCATTCTGATGCTGACCACTGTTTTCTGTGAAATATATGCATATAATCTCATGGATATGACTGTATGAATTGGTTGTGATGTTGTTTTAGGATACGAGCGTGCTCTTCCCAGTATTTCCCATATTCACCGTGCTGTCACTGTGTGTAATGATAGCCAAGAAGTCAGACACTATATACATCGATAACCCTTGTTTATATCTGGCCTGCTTCGGCATGGTCTTCTGCAAGATCACCTGCAAAATTATAGTAAGTGGTTTCATACATATAATCGAGATTATAGTAAGTGGTTTCATACATATGATTGGAATTATAGTAAGTGGTTTCATACATATGATCGGGATTATAGTAAGTGGTTTCATACATATGATCGGGATTATAGGAAGTGGTTTCATACATATGATCGGGATTATAGTAAGTGGTTTCATACATATGATCGGGATTATAGTAAGTGGTTTCATACATATGATCGGGATTATAGTAAGTGGTTTCATACATATGATTGGGATTGTAGTAAGTGGTTTCATACATATGATCGGGATTATAGTAAGTGGTTTCATACATATGATTGGGATTATAGGAAGTGGTTTCATACATATGATTGGGATTATAGGAAGTGGTTTCATACATATGATTGGGATTATAGTAAGTGGTTTCATACATATGATCGGGATTATAGGAAGTGGTTTCATACATATGATCGGGATTATAGGAAGTGGTTTCATACATATGATCGGGATTATAGGAAGTGGTTTCATACATATGATCGGGATTATAGGAAGTGGTTTC
>Ga0224501_10003703_pt1 | contig 12066 bp, 13 predicted proteins | sample SF_Oct11_sed_USG_4_FD_169105 | JGI IMG/M metagenome (GOLD analysis project Ga0224501, IMG submission 169105) | Sediment microbial communities from San Francisco Bay, California, United States - SF_Oct11_sed_USGS_8_1 | ecosystem: Environmental > Aquatic > Marine > Sediment | place: USA... | reverse complement strand
GGTGTATTTTTTATGACGGGGCATGATCATGAAAAACTGGTGGTGCGGCTTAAAAGCCCGGAGGATGACGCCATGCCTTCCGCCAATGCTGTGGCCGCCCTGGGGTTGATGCGGTTGGGACGCCTCACAGGAAATAAGTTATTTGAAGAGAAAGCGCGGCAAACCGTACAGGCATTTCATGGAGATGTGGAGAAACGGCCGACCGCCTTTATGTCCATGCTGTCCGTCATGGATTTCATGGAATCATCGCCCTCGGAGGTGGTGTTATCCGGCCCGGTGGAAGACAAGGAATACCGGAGCATGCTGGAGACGCTTTACCGCGATTATCGTCCCAACCAGATGGCAATAGTCTATGGGGGAGAAAAGACGGCTCATGCGGTTCCCTGGACCGCGGGACGAGGACCTGTGGCGAATCAGCCCACAGTATATGTTTGTAAGCAGGGAACCTGTCATCCGCCGGTGCATACCGCTCACGCCCTCTATAACTTATTGGGACGCCCGCCTGAGATTCGTCTCAATATTTTTGATGAAGACAAAAAAATAAAGGACATGCAGTCGCAGGAACAAGCCAATTTCCTGAACGCCATGTCCAATATTTTTAAATACTCCGGCTTAGGTGGGAGATAAACTTTCCCTGCGCTAAAACCCTACCGAAATATTTATGAAATCCAGCACCACACGGGTCTGTAAATCAATCCACAAAACCTGGTCGTCATGATAGATGAATTGTGTTCCCTGGGGCGGGGGAGGCAATTGTGAGGCCAGCCCCGGCGGCAGCGATTGCATTTGCAATCCCGGTGGCAGGACATCTCGTTTGGCCAGTCCCGGAGGCAACCCTTCTCTTTCATGCCCTCTCCCATGTCCTCTTCCGTGTCCTCTATCTTTTTTCTTTTTGTGTTTTTTCCAGTGTTTGGGCGGATGGTTGTGGTAATAATTCCCGACCGTATGCCGGTGATGATCGGTAAAAACAAAAGTCACCGGCGCTGGAGCAACCGCAATGCCGGCGCTGGAATGAACCTGGGCGGGTCCCCTGTAAACGGCATGTCCGTGTCGGCGATCGTGACTGTGGACCACGCAACCGGAAGCGAAAACCGCACCGAGACAAAGTATTGTCGCCAATTGAATCACGCGGGCTCGTGTGAGCTCCAATGGTTTCATAGGGTATGAGTCCCGTAGGGTTTTGCCAAAATTCATGATTTGAATTCTCCTTGGATTAATCGTCAATGACAATCATGGGAGATACCGATACCCCCACCTCAGGTTTTATTTTAATATGACTTTTATGGTGCCCGTGCCCATGACCATGTTTATAACCATGTCCCTTGTGATGAACGACACAGCCGGAAGAGACAATACCCAGAACAAATATAATACTCAACCCCATAAAGGCGGGAGCCCAACTTTTTTTAGAAGTATTATGGTTTGCGGGGGCTATTTGAGTTCTGGCAAAAAGCATAATGGAAATCTCCTTAATATCAAATTAATTATCTGCAAAACACTCCCCCCAGAGTGAAATGCCGCTTAATATGTTAAACAGATCAACTATAAAATAGAAATCTTTTTTAAATTTCCTTGTATTCAGCCGGATTAGATCCCCTCGTGAAATGATCAATTGTTCAGTTGGATCACGTCTAAAACTCTGTTGGTTCCAATTTGGATCAGGACTACTTGCTGTTGATAGACAGCCCGCCGGGTATTGGGTGGCGTCGGAGGCAGTTGAGATTCCAGATCGCGTGGTAAGGGATCCGTAGGTTGAGCCAGAATATCGTTCTTCACCACGGAAACGGTGTTGCTTTTGGGTCCCCGGGAAGACTTCCCTTTGCCTTTACCCTTGGCTGAAGATGCAGGACGGGAGTTTTGATAATAGCTCTGAATAAGGGTTCGCTGGTTATTATCAAATGTTGCCGGTGCAAACGAAGCCGTGGTGGCGGGTTGCGGAGGAGTCGCAACAGGGGCCGACTCCTGGTGTTGGGATAAGTCCGGGGTGCCGGTTTGCTGTTGAGGTTCTACGCGTTTCATTTTCTCAGGCTTGCCGGAATTTTTGGAGTTGCCTTTGCCGCGACCGGATTCCACCTTGGCGATTTGAAGAGGTTCCTTGGGCTTTGCGTCAACTTGAGCGGGCTCCATATTTTCCTGGACCGAGGGTTTGGAAGATGAGTCCTGGTCCTGTTTAATGGGTTTGCCTTTGTTCCGCTCTTGCGAGAACGATTGGCCTGAAGACTCATCCTGCTCTGAAAAATTGGCACGGATTTCTTTATGTTTTCCTTTGTCACTGGAACCATCTTTATCCGGTTTACCCGGATGAGATGTTTGAGGTGATTCATCACTGCCTGCCATCAGGCTGTCTTTTGCAGGTTTACCCTTGTCACGGGAAGGACGGTCATCCTGATAATCGCCTTTCTGTCCGCCCTGGTTTCCTTTTTGCATGGGAGAAGGGAGGTCCATATCCTGCTTCGGCCCGCCACCTTGCTCGTTTTTATCCATTCTGGCAACACGACTCTTGTCCGGTTGCCCTTTATTCTCTTTATAGCCCTTACCAGGGGAGGAGTTTTCATCGTCCCACAGGGGTTTTCCCTTGTCCTCTTTATGACCCGGGCCATTGTTGATCTGGGCGTGCATGGACGGATGATCTTCTCCCTTGTCCGGTTGCCCTTTATTCTCTTTATAGCCCTTACCAGGGGAGGAGTTTTCATCGTCCCGCAGGGGTTTTCCCTTGTCTTCTTTATGACCCGGACCATTGTCGCTCTGGGCGTGCATGGACGAATGATCTTCTCCCTTATCCGGTTTTCCCTGACCCATTTTATGGTCATGGCTATGAGAGGAAGGATGGTCTTCACCCATTTCCGGTTTGCCTTTAATCGTCCTATCAGCTTGACCGTGTGACGAAGGATGTTCATTTTCCGTGAACGGTTTTCCCTGGGCGACTTCATAAGCCCTGGAGTGGGAAGGTGGCTGATGTGATTGAGATGGGTGTTGCTCCTCATAGGAGGGTATCTGGTCCACCATTTTTGGAGCGGGTTTCCGGATATGAGCGTCCTGATGTTGGTCCGAGACCGGAATATTGATGAAATCCAATACCAGGCGGGTATTCACATTGATAAGAAGTATTTGATTGTCATTATAAATATATCGTGTGCCGCGTGGTGCCGGTGGCAACTGGCGGATCAAGTCGAACGGTAGCGCCTGCATCTGTATTCTCGGATCCAAGCGCGCATTTTTTTCATATTTCCAATGATTTCCCCTGCCATGATGGGGATGATGACGGTAATAGTTATGAACCGTATGCCGGTGATGGTCGTTAAAGGTAAAGGTGACGGGCGCCGGTGGCGCATAAGAACGACTTCTTTGCCCGTGATTGTGGACAACGCATCCCTGAAAAATGAATCCTGCCAGGAATAGGAACAGTACGTAAATCCCTGTCGATTTCCACTTTGATAAACTCATGGGATGGATAGAACCCTTGCCGGAATACATGTTGATTGCTCCCTGAAGATGGAGGTTTTGTTTTTTCGGACTCATTTGTATATGGTAACTAAATGTAAATCAATCGACAAGGGGTTTCTGGGGCAGGGCGGGAGGATGGGAATGGATTAGAACTCTCTCTCGTAAACGTGATAACCGGCGTGTGACATGCCCAGCTTTTGGTAAACAGCCTGGCCCGCCGCATTTTCTTCTTCGACATACAGGCGCAATCCGCGCACATTTCCATTGTTTCGCGCAAGGGTTTCGATGTGCCGGTACAATTGAGTGAATACACCCTGACGGCGATGGCCCGGGTGAACGTAAACGCTTTGAATCCACCACAAGTCGCCGTTGCGCCAATCGCTCCATTCGTATGTGACCATCGCCTGACCGATCACCGATCCCTGTGCCTCGGCGACAAAATACCGGCACTTGTCGGGTTGAAGCAAGCCCTGGAGTACACCTTGGGTCACGGTTTTGGAGTCCAACTCTTTGCCCTCAGTTTCAAGCGCCATGCGTTGATTGTATTCGGCGATGATGCTGGCATCCTCCGGTCGGCCTTCGCGAATTGGAATAAATTGCTTATTCATGAGTGGACGGAAGCTCCTCGCCTGTATAGCGGTAGTGCCCGGTGATCTTGAATTCAAACAGTCTATCCTCCAACTTCGGTCCACTGCCGATATTGTGAACAATCAGCGGTCGTTTGCCGTCTTCACTGCGCCGGTGAACCACAATACCGATATGCGGCAGATTGTTGTCCAGCAGCCAGGTCACCAGGTCACCGGTTTGGTAATCCGCGAGATTGTGCGACGGCGTTAAGGATTGACCGTTACGGGAGAAAAATACCTGCAGGTTCGGTACCCGCCGATGGTCAATATTCGTATCGGTGTGTTTGAGGCCCCAATTGTCAGGGTAGGACTTGAAGTTCGCTTGCATATCTTCATGCACCTGCTTCTGAAGGTCGATTCCCAGGGCACGATAACTGCGGATAACGACATCCGTGCAGACCCCCGTGTCGTCCGGCACGTCTCCGTTGGGATAAGAGATTGCCCGGTAGCGGCCGTCGTACCGGACCGTGTGAGTGGTGCGCTCCAGAGCCGCCCTGGACAGGGCTTGACCAAAATCCTCACCGCCATAGGAAAGACTCGAGGTTGCCCCGCAAAAGGAAATCATTCCAAAAAGAACAATCGCCAATACTCCTGATCGCTTTTGCTTTGAAATAAGTAAAGTACTTGATGTGACCATTGTATTAAGATCAGGGGGCGGTCAGGACATCCTGTAAGCGTTCCAGAGCCCAATCGATATCCGGTTTCTGAATGATCAAGGGCGGAGCGATACGCAATACATGCTCATGGGTTTCTTTGCATAGGAGACCCTTGGCTTGCAGAGCTTCACAGAACCGTCGGGCCCCGCCTGCAGAAGAATGCAGTTCGATGCCGATCATCAAACCTCTCCCGCGAATTTCTTTGATATGCGGAGAGGCAATTTCCCGCAGGCGATCCATCAGGTAAGCGCCGAGTTCGGCGGAATTTTCAATCAGCTTTTCTTCCACCATCACTTTTAATGCTTCCCGCGCTACCGCACAGGCGAGGGGATTGCCGCCGAAGGTGCTTCCGTGGTCGCCGGGTTTGAAGACCCCAAGTACCTCCTTATTGGACAGCACGGCGGAGATCGGATAAAAACCGCCGGACAGAGCTTTGCCGACGATGGTCAGGTCCGACTCAATTCCTTCATGCTCTTCGGCAAACAGCTTTCCGGTGCGTCCCAGTCCGGTTTGAATTTCATCGAGGATCAGGATGACGTTGTGTTCATCACAAAGACGCCGTGCGTTCTTCAAAAAACCTTTTGGGGGAACGATCACACCGCCTTCGCCCTGGATGGGTTCCACCAGAAAACCGACGGTATTGGGAGAGATGGCCCGCTCCAGGGCTTCAGAATCTCCAAACGGGATGATTTTGAAGCCGGGAGTGAAGGGTGCGTAGCCCTTTCGGTATTGTTCTTCTGTGCTGAAACCCACAATGGTCAGGGTCCGACCGTGAAAATTATTGGCGCAAACGATTATTTCGGCTTTCCCGTCGGGCACCTTTTTAACTTCGTAACCCCATTTGCGTACGGCTTTTATGGCCGATTCCACCGCCTCGGCCCCGCTGTTCATCGGTAATACCGTGTGGGACCGGGTGAGTTCGCATATTTCCTTGTAAAACAGGCCCAGCTGATCGGTCCGGAAGGCCCGTGACACCAGGGTCAGTTGCTTTGCCTGTTTGGTAAGAGCTTTGAGGATGCGCGGGTGACAATGACCCTGGTTGACCGCAGAGTAGGCGGAAAGGCAATCCAGATACTTTTTGCCTTCGACATCCCATACCCAGATACCTTTGCCACGGCTCAAGACCACATCTAAAGGCTTGTAATTGTGGGCGCCGAACTGATCTTCGAGATCGATAAATTCTTTTGTTTTCATATCGCCCTATTGGGGGGATTAGGGTTGAAATCCCGTTAGCCTCCGCTTATTATTAAAGCCTTCAAACGGAAAGCAGATACACTTTAAGTGGTCCTTTATTAAAGGTTTTAGCCTTAAAATACAATCGAATTGATATTTCAAGGGATTATAGTATAATTCGACCATATCTTACCAACCTAATTCGTAGAGATTAAACCATGGCGATTGATGATAAAGAACTTGATGAATTGATGCCCGCCACAGAGCTGAATTGGACGGAAGACGCCAAATCCCGGATGTTGAATGTTCCCTTTTTCGTCCGCAAAAGTGTAGTACGGGGGATCGAACAATACGCCAAGGATAAGAGCATCGAACTGATAGATGATGATGTGGTTTCCCGCGCCCGTCAGGAGCGGGAGGGGGCGGCTATCGCCGACGCGAGGGCCAAAAAACAGACCCAGGAACAAGCTGGAACCAAGGAAGAAAAGAAGGTTCCCCGCCAATTTGTCAATTTTTCATTTTTCAAACTGGATCCGGCCTTCCGCCGTTTGCCTCAGGCTGAAATTGACAAAGGCAAAAAGGAGTTCATGGAAGTCCTGGAGGAGTACGACAACCGGGACGATATGATTCTGCTCAGTTACACCACGATGGGTATTCGCGCCGATGCCGAACTCATGTTCTGGCGCGTGTCTTATAAAATGGAATTGTTCCAGGAAATGACCACCAAAATGTACCGCACCGGCCTGGGTAAGTACCTCATACAAACGTATTCGTATTTTTCCCAGACTAAAAAATCCATGTACATGGATATTTTCAATCCGGAGCATGAAGAAGACCGGACACATATAATCCCCGGTAAAGCCAAATACCTGTTCATTTATCCCTTCACCAAGAAGCGGGAATGGTACCTCCTTACAAAATTCACCCGTCAGGGAATCATGGATGAGCACATCTTTGTCGGCAACAAGTATCCCTCGGTCAAGCTGAATACCACTTATTCGTTCGGAATTGATGATTACGAATTCGTCGTGGCATTTGAGACGGATTATCCGGATGATTTTGTCGATTTGGTTATGGATCTGCGGGAGACCGAAGGAAGTCGATATACGCTTGAGGATACCCCGATTTTCTCATGCACCGCCATGTCACTTGAAGATGCGGTAAACAGTTTGGGAGTTTGATAATACTCGAGTCTTTGATAAGAGCCGTCCTTCGGGACGGCTTTTTTATTTGGGCAGGATTGAAAGTGCCTTCAGGCCAATAATCGTCCGTATTCCCATTGGCCGGCGTAAACCTGTCCGCTGGCCAGGACGTGTACTCCCTCTCCATGGGGCAAATCGTTCTGGAGTTGGCCCATATACCGGTCACCGTTGGCGTAGGTGTAATTCCCCTTACCGTTCATGGCGTCTTCCCGAAATTCACCCGAGTAAGAATCGCCGTTGGCGTAAACCATTTTGCCTTGCCCGTCGGCCTTGCCGTATTTGAATTGTCCTGTGTATTTATCGCCGTTGGCGGAGGTGTAAATGCCCATGCCGTGCGGCATATTATTAAAAATCTGTCCTTCGTATTTGTCACCGTTGGGCCAGGTACGGGTAAAGAATCCGTGCGCTTCTTCGGATTCCTCGGTGGAGGAATGACGGCCTCGTTCCGTTTCCCGGTCCTGAGCGGGGTCTTCAGGTGAAAAGGGACGTTTTGATGATTGGGAAGGTTGCTCGTCAGAAAACCTGGACGGAGAACGGGTTCCGTAAACTTTCTCCAGAAACCGGTAGGCTTCGCCTATTTTCTGGAACTTGGCGTGAGCCTTTTGTTGTGCCTGGGTATCATCCGATGGAAATCGGTCCGGATGCCAGCGCTTGACCTCGGATTTGTAGGCGCGTTTGATTTCCTTCCAGGAAGCGCCCGGCGGCAGTTTGAGAATGTCGAAGTACTGCTTCATGATTCCCTTGTACAATTCAAAGATAAAGGCAATTCTACCTCGATCTTTGAAATGTCAAAGGAAAATATGATCATCCTTTGAGTTGGGTATGATTATTTTTCTTCTGTTGCCGTCGTTTTGACTTTGGCAATAGGGGTGTTGGACATGTGGCTGAGCAGTTGATCCAGCCGGTCACGCAGTTCCTTGCGGTGGACCACCTGGTCGATCAATCCGTGCTCCAGCAGGAATTCGGCGCGTTGGAATCCTTCGGGAAGTTTTTGTCGGATGGTTTGCTCGATTACCCGCGGGCCGGCAAAGCCGATCAGGGCTTTGGGCTCGGCAATGATGATATCTCCCAGAAACGCGAAGCTGGCAGACACTCCGCCCGTAGTCGGGTCGGTTAAGACAGAAATGTAGGGCAATTGATTTTCCGCCAGACGCTGGAGGGCGGCGGAAGTTTTGGCCATTTGCATGAGGGACAGGATGCCCTCCTGCATGCGTGCTCCGCCGGAACAGCTGACAATGATAAGGCCGCGTTGCTGACGGATGGCCCGCTCGATAGCACGGGTGATTTTTTCACCGACGACCGAACCCATACTGCCTCCCAGGAAGAAAAAGTCGAATACACACAATTCCACATCATGATCGCCTATTTTTCCGGCACCACAGACAATGGCATCAGTACTTCCTCCAGCCTTGAGGGATGCTTTGATCCGATCCTTGTATTTCTTTTTATCTTTGAACTTAATCGGATCGGCGGAGGTAAGGTTGTGGTCGTGTTCCTCAAATGAATCCGGATTGACCAGCAGTCGAATTCTATCCATAGCTCCCATGCGAAAGTGATGGTCGCATTTCGGGCATACATGGACGTTGGCGGCCAATTCCCCTTCAAAAATCTGCTCCTTGCATTGCTTGCATTCGATCAGGGATTCTTTCGATGGCTTCGGGATTTTCTTTCCCATGCCGGTTTTTGAAATGATTCTTTCCAACCAGGACATAATCAGACCTTTATATGGAGTGATACAATGAATTCAAATTAAGTAAATTAGCTTTCTTATTGTGAAACAAAAAGCCAGTCAGTTTTACTTGGTCAATGGTTCTTCCGATTTATGGGTGCCGTGATTTCTGAAAAGGGAAATGATCAGATTTGCGGGACCCGCAATGGCGTAGACAAAGCTGAGAATAAATAACGCTTCTCTGGGAATGGTGGCCAAGACATAAATAAAAAGAATAACAAACATGAATCGGGTAAAAGTAACCCGTTTTTTAAATTCAAATTTTTTAAATGCCGGGTATTTTATATTGCTCACCATCAGAAACGCGAGCAGGTAAACTACCCCGACCATGATCATGGGATCGAGTCTGGTTTTGAAAATATCCTCAAACGCAATGACGATGGAAGCGATAACCGCGGCGGCCGCAGGAATAGGCAGGCCAATGAAGCTGTCACCCTTTTTATCTGGTTTGGTGACGTTGAAACGCGCAAGTCTGAGGGCCCCGCAGAGCAGGAAGAGAAAGGCGGCCATCCATCCCAATCGACCGAATGGCTTTAATACCCAGGCATAAGCCAGCAGGGCGGGGGCCATGCCGAAAGAAATGACATCCGCCAGTGAATCGTATTGAACCCCGAACTCACTCGTGGTTTTGGTCAATCGAGCCACCCGGCCATCCAGCGCGTCAAAAATAATCGCCACAACAATGGCTGCGGCGGCCACATAAAACTTTTCGTTCATAACGGAGATAAACGCAAAAAAACCGCAGAACACGTTTCCAGTGGTGAACAGACTGGGAAGAATATAGATTCCTTTTTTGAACGGTACCTTGGGAACTTTTGTCATTGTTTATTTTAAGTAACCGATGATACTGCTTGCTCCGCTGACGTGATCGCCCAGGGAAACTTTAACCTCTGCATTCAATGGCAAGAAAATATCGACTCGGGAGCCGAACCGGATCAAACCGAATCGTTCGCCCTTCTTATAATTATCACCTTCTTTGGCCCAACATACAATACGTCTGGCAATTAATCCTGCAATTTGTTTGACCAGGACCTTTTCACGACCGGTATCGATGATAATGGCATTTTGCTCGTTGTCGAGCGAGGCTTTATGGCTGGCGGCATTTAAGAATTTCCCTTTATTATACTTCACTTGCGCTATACGTCCCGCAACTGGGGTGCGCTGGACATGTACATTAAAGACGTTCAAAAAAATACTGATGCGGCGGTAGGGCTCGTCCAGCAGGGCATCCTGCTCTTCAATGATTTCCACCACTTTCCCGTCCGCTGGAGAAACAATGACCCCTTCTTCATCCGGAATAGACCGCTCGGGATCCCGGAAGAAGTTAAGGACGAACAATAGAAGAAGGCCGGACACCCCCGCCAGCCAGGGCCAGGGTGTGAGGGCCAGGAAAACCGTTAAAATACCAAGAGGGATGATAAACCGGTAACCATCGGAAGCGATGGGTATTCTCATGAGGGGCTCCAGTTTTACTTCAGTTTTTTGCCAATGAAAGGCATCATTTTTCTCAAGCGGTCGCCTACTTCTTCAATCATATGTTCCGAATCCTTCCTCAGCAAGGAATTAAAGACAGGGCGATTAGCCTGGTTTTCGAGGATGAATTCGCGGGCGAAACTGCCTTCCTGGATCTCAGTAAGAATTTTCTTCATTTCTGCGCGGGTTTCTTTGGTGATCAACCGGCGGCCCCGGGTCACGTCGCCATAGGCGGCGGTGGTGCTGATGGAGTACCGCATGTTGCCGATGCCTCCTTCATAAATCAGGTCCACGATCAATTTCAGTTCATGCAGGCATTCGAAATAGGCCAGGTCGGGACTGTAGCCCGCTTCCACCAAGGTATCGAATCCGGCGCGGATCAGTTCGGTTACGCCGCCGCACAGGACTGCCTGTTCGCCGAAAAGATCGGTTTCGGTTTCCTCTTTAAAGCTGGTTTCCAGGACACCGGCACGTGTTCCGCCGATTCCCTTGGCATAGGCGAGGGCGACTTGCTTGGCATTTTTGGTGACATCCTGATGGATTGCCATGAGGCAGGGCACGCCGGCTCCCTGCTCATAGGTGCGGCGGACCAGATGCCCGGGGCCCTTGGGCGCGACCATAAAGACATCAACGCTATCTGGCGGAACCACCTGGCCGAAGTGAATATTGAAACCGTGCCCGAAAACCAGGGCATCGCCTTTTTTCAGATGCGGTTCGATATCGTTCATGTACATCGCACGCTGTTTATCATCCGGAATCAGGATCATGATGATGTCCGCCGCTTTGGATGCTTCCGGAACCGTCATGACTTTCAGTCCATCCTTTTCCGCTCGTTTCCAGAAATCACTTTCCTTTCGCAGGCCGACCACCACCTTGATCCCGCTGTCATGCAGGTTGCGTGCGTGAGCGTGTCCCTGACTGCCATAGCCGATGATGGCGATGGTTTTATTCTTGATGAGTTTAAGGTCCGCGTCTTTGTCGTAATAGATCTTGCCCAAGAGATTTCTCCTTTACTGTCTTTAAATGCGAGTCAATTGATAGATTTCATTCCACGGCTCAGCGCGATGCGTCCGGAGCGAACGACTTCCTTGATGCCCAGTGGGCGCAGGAGTTCCATGATCCCTCTCAGCTTGCCTTCGTCCCCGGTGATTTCGATGGTATAGGTGGAGGGACTGACGTCGACCACCTTGGCCCGGAAAATTTCTACAATACGCAGAATTTCCTCCCGGTTCTTGGCTTCGGCGTTCATTTTGATCAGGATCATTTCCCGGTCGATATAGTTCTCTTCGGTCAGATCGATGACCTTGATAATATCCACCAGTTTGTTGAGCTGTTTGGTGATTTGTTCGATTTTTTTATCATCACCGCGCGTGACTATAGTCATCCGGGAAACGTTGGGATCGTTGGTTTCGGCAACGTTCAGGCTCTCGATGTTGAATCCTCGGCCGCTGAACAGGCCTGAGATTCGGGACAGAACCCCGAATTTGTTAGACACTAATACTGATATGGTGTGTTGCATTGCCCTGTAGAATGTTGAAATTTGGATAATAAATGGACACCAGGTCCGAATGCTGAATCGGGTATAATATCAAAAACCTGAAGTATTTTCTATACCATACCCCTTGATTTATCATGAATAATCGTACTTTGGCTGGCATTCTTGCCCGGATCGGGAAGTCCCTGACGGATAGAACGCCCCCCGCTATGGTCAAAATAGGGCAAAAGGCCGATTCCTTCCGGATTCTGGTGGGGTGCCTGATCAG
>Ga0224501_10003702_pt1 | contig 12071 bp, 11 predicted proteins | sample SF_Oct11_sed_USG_4_FD_169105 | JGI IMG/M metagenome (GOLD analysis project Ga0224501, IMG submission 169105) | Sediment microbial communities from San Francisco Bay, California, United States - SF_Oct11_sed_USGS_8_1 | ecosystem: Environmental > Aquatic > Marine > Sediment | place: USA... | reverse complement strand
GTGTAGTGTATGCTTCGTGAAACGCGCAGCGGTTCGTGGCAGCGCGAACCGGCTTCTGAAAACACTTCGATCTTTGATTTTTAGAAAATTAGATGGTGCCGGGGCCGGAGTCGAATTACACGCTTAACTTACTGTAATCATGGGAATTAATAATACAAAATATTCTATACACCCCCAATTGCACCCCCTCAAAGAGTTCCTGTACAACATGAGCAAAGATGCTCATCAGTTGTAAAATCCAAATCCGTTCTTTTCACCCTAAATAATGCCTTATACAAAAGCGAGCTAAATTTCTAACTCAAGTGAAGGTGCTTCTTCAGAAGGGGTTGCCACCACTCCCCCTTTTTGGTCCACCCATAGAATTTCGTTAACACTTAAAATGTGCACATTGCTACCCGGCACCGAATAACTTTTTCTATTATATTCAAGGACATCACTGTAACCAATCTGAATATCCTGATTCTCAAGAGCAAATAAACCAGCACCAATACAAGAAATTTTATTATTCAACGGTGCAACAACGTAGTTATACTGTGAGTTTCCACACAATGATTTCAGGGTATTTTTAACCTTAATCGGATCCAGTAGCGAAAATTCGAACTCCTCGCAACTACTACCATAATAAGACTTTAATTCCCGATAGAACTGCTCATTTCTTGAATACAACTCAGGATTAATGGATTCTGCCTTTATTCCTTTTCCTATCATAACTTTACTTGGCTCATAAGCATCAATTATATCTTTCGCTCTAATTAACTCATGACCAACCATGACGACAACACAAGTCTTTTTAGACTGCCTAGGATCCCCCGAGTACCCCAATACTGTCCTTACATTCAAGGTATTACGCGACAACCAATCATCAGACATTTCTGATGCCTCCAAGTACAAAAGTTCGCAATTTATTTTTCTATAGCTGGGGTGAATCTCCCCAAGAATTGATAAAACAATCAAAAGCTCATCTCGTTTAAACGAAGAAACATCAATAAGCACAGTACCATCTACCCCAACCTCGAAAGCTCGTTCAACAGCGCCCCTGATAATTCCATAGGCCTCTGCATTCCCTCCTGCTGGTAGTGTGATTTCACTCATAATAGCTAAGAGCCTGTGATCTAAATCTTCAAAAGTTTTAAGTGTCTCCAGACTCTTAACCTCTGAACAAAAAACGGTGAAGGTCGAGATATTGAGACTACTCAAACTATTAATACATTTGACCCACCTTTCTTCAAAACTAGAACGCGTCAGAATGCTGATTCGTCTACTACGATACCTATCTAGTAATCTACTTGTTGAAAGAACAGTTGTCATCATTTTCAGCCTTCCGACGCTAAGTCTAATTCATATTGATCATGAGATTCAGAACTATCCTGAATAGCACGAGTGCGCGACTTAACAAATTGTTCAGGAGATTTAATTGCTATTTCAAGCTGTTCTGCAGTTACAGATAGATGTGCCGCATATCCTGAAATATCAAGTTTAAAAGCCGGACCTAATCTTCTTGCTAAAATATACCTAGGCCTCCTTGCTTCGTTCAATTCTTTTGCGGAGTTATCCGTTCTCTGTAAATATCCGAGCCTTATACCTAGTGACAACACCTCTTGCAATTCTGCTGAAACCTTCTGCCGAACCACAACTGAAAAAGCCCTTTGCTCTGAGGCATTTTCATCTAACAACCTATTTCTAAAAAATATCCCTAGTGCAGTAATAAGGTTATGTAACTTCTGAAGCAGTCGATAGTCGTATATTTGATGCAGACTAGACTCGTCTTTGCTAACGAAATTGTTTTGTATATCGGAAACTTCCGGGATAACTAGCTCTTCTGAAAACTCTTTTGACCAACGATAAATCACTTCATTTTGCACCCTAGGAAGAATAGATCTTGGCACTTCTCCTTGGCTAGAAGCGTAAACCTCATCAAACATCTGAGCGGCGGGCTCAAGAAACCACCTAATAATTCCTGATGATAAATTAACTAGGGAGCTATACCCCGCATAACTGAAAGTATGACTAGATTTACTTTTATGTAACTCTCTCATTAGCCTAGGCACTGCGTAACGCGTCACCTCATCAGTTACCCTAGAACTACCCTTCCTCAAAGAGTCCCTTTCGCCATTTTCATACTCACTCCGAATTTCTTCTTTTATTTCTTCCAGTCTCCGTTTTTGTGACTCATCTTCTGGAAAAAATTCCTGCGGCGCAGCAATTATTCCTGACAACTCCAGGCGTCTTTGCACTATTTGCTGAACTCTCTTTGAGTATCTATCGCTACTATTTGTATATACAGACCCGACGTCAATTGAAGTAAAATCGTGAGGAGACTCTATTCTTCTGTTATCTAGAGTTAAGTAGGTCGCATATCCTAGCTGAGTTGAGACTTTTAAGCATATATTTGGATAAAGTCTCATGGATATCCACGAATTTATCACCCTTTGCATACATCTTGGTAAATTGTCAGCATCGTCAAGCATCAGATATATTGGCTTCTTTGGAAAATACCCAATAAATTTCATCTCACGAATCAAAGGTAATAGAAAATCTCTTAAACCACAAAGAGCACCCGTATAACTAGGCATAACATCACTAAATAGAATTCGCTTCGCATACTGTCTAATATTCGAATTAGACTTCTCACACACAACCTGGAGATTATGTAATTTATTCTCAACGCTCCCTGAAGAAACCAATTCCGAATCAATAACGCCGCCACATGCTTCGAATAGCTCTGAAAACTCTTTAATAAACCCGTCTACCTTCTGTTGATCTAGCTTTTCAGAAAGCTCTATTAAATTTCTGACTAAGTGATAACTAATACACATGCAAAGCAAATGCTCACCAATTGCTGTGCCCGAAGTGTTTATAAGGGTCACAATTTCTGTAATACCAAAGTCTTCCCTTCTGAGCGGCACGTGAATACCTAGATAGTCTAACTCCTCAATTCCTTGAGATTGATTCCTTTCCGAGGCCACCGTCATTTCCATGCTCCGTAAAAGCATACTTTTCCCAGTTCCTCTCGGACCATTCAAGAAAGAATTATTCGATTCGGCAAGCTTTTTAAAATCGGTATGGGTATCAACAAAATATTGAGCCACAAAAGACGGCTCCATATCATCCGGCTTTTTAACTGTAAAAGGATTTTCTAATTTCTTCATGCCAAATTCCTCCTACACCTTTTCCTTTTTGAAAGACTCTTTTTTACCACTACTCTCTTGCCTAGAATATCTGCTAGAAAGTGTTATCCCATCGAGGCGGTTAATCTCATCTTGATCGTGCAGTCTTTTGAGTGGCTCGGGGTACTGGCGCTCTTCAATTCTCAGTTTGATTGTCTCTAACGTCTCAAGATTATCGTTGATCTCTATAACCACGTTAATAACATCAATATATATCAACCCCATTAAGAAACGGTTACAATACCTTCTTTCGCTATCGGACTTAATTAGTCGATCAGTTATATAATCAGTAAAGAAAACCTCAAGCTCCCGGTCTTCACTGTCAATTTTCTTGGTGTATTTGAACTTTTTGTTCAAATCGTTCACGTCAATGTTAAATACCAGTCTAATCTCATAGCTCTCAGGACAACAATCTATGGTAATTACATGGGAATACAGATTGTGCAATACATCCTCATTATAAACAGAATTGTTTACGTCAGATAAATCAAGAAGCGCGGTATAGTTTGCTCTATCAGTTTTCTCAGCAAATTCATCTGACAGACGCAAAACTGCTGCTAACAACCTTGGCCTTACTTTCACACTGTTTGGGAACGTCTCTTCTATTGAGTCAATAATGTTCGTAATTGTGTCTTTGGATACAACTCCATCCTTTTGGTATTTTCCACCGTGAGCTTTGGCAATCTTCCCCGCTAATTTTTTTTCTTGCGTAGACATCCCAGCAACATCTTTCATATCAAAAAGAATAGAAGTAGTTTTTGTTTCATGTCCATCTCTGCCCTGAGCATTCCCGGCATCATGAAGAAGAATCGAAACCAGCAATAAGTACGTTTCAAAGCCACTTAATAACCCAAGCCCATCTTTTACTCGAAGAAAGTTACCTGCCGTTTCTATTACATCCTCCACATGGCCAAGATCATGATGAGTATATCTCTGCCCATCACCCCTGGATAACCCTCCTCCAGCATTCCTAAAGTAGTTTTTAGTTACCCACGACTTGATACTACAGTATTGTTCATAGTAGTTTGTATTCCTCTCAGGAAATCCATGTGGGTCGGACTCCCATTTAGACTTTAGATACTCCTCAAGCGGTAGAATTTTATCCTTGTTGGAATTGGTCATATTTTCAATCCGTTTATTTTTTAGCTAACGACTAATTGTGAGAAAATCGCTCTTGCTAGCATCGGTGGAACTGCGTTACCGACTTGTTGCTGTTGAAACCCTATGGACCCGGTGAACTTAAAACTGTCTGGAAACGATTGGAGTCTAGCCGCCTCTCTTACCGAAAGTCCTCGGTTTTGAGTGGGATGTATCAACATGTTCTTTCGATAATTCCCAATAACTACTGACGGCTCAGTTGAAATGAGTCTTCGGTATATCCCTGTGTGACACCGAGATCTATTTGTGTAATTTTTCATCAACTTTTCTGGAATATCTTCCCAGTTTCCTCCCTGAGGCACATGTTTATAACGCTCAATCACTAACTCATTGTTTCTTGTTACTAAATGATTGTTGCACGCTTTTAATCCATTTCTCAAAATGGCTGCATATCTACTTGACGCTCTTCGACTATAGGAGAGAAGGCACGTTGAGGCTCCATTCCCCAACTTGGGCAGATCACCTATCGCTTGGTTAACGGTAACATGTTTGATAGTTACTGGCTTGGGGAATGCGAACTTTTTACCGTGTTTTGAACCTACCATAAAGAATCGCCCTCTTTTCTGAGGTACCCCAAATTCCTCGGCATTCAAGACTGTGTAAGAAATAGTGTATCCTATTTTTTCGAAACTATTCGTCAATTGATCTACGAAGACACCGTTCTCAGTTTCGAGAATCCCTTTAACATTTTCAAAGACAAGCCAGTCTGGTTGAAATTCCCGCACAACTCGCACAAACTCCTCAAACAGCCAATTGCTAGGGTTGTTAAGAGTCCTAGTTCTTTGATTAGAAGTAGAAAACCCTTGACAGGGAGGTCCACCAAAAATCACAAGCCCATCATCGTCCCTATCGGCGATATTGAATGCTCGATATTTGCGTATATCGTTGTTAAATAAACCATACCTCGGCCTGTGATTAGCCAAGTACGTCGCAGCTGCATATCTATCGGCTTCTACAACGTGTACAACATCAATACCCGCCTGACTAGCCCCTAAGGACATACCGCCTGCACCGGAGAATAAATCAATCCCTAACATCGGTATATTCTACCGCAAACGCACTACTTAGTAGCTCCCTTAGGGGATGATTAAGCATCACAAATCGTTCAATGTTTGCCCACTTGAACGCTTCAGTAAACTATCGAACATTAGTTAATGCTTATCAATATCGAAAGCTATTTTGCTTTTCGCTTACCCGAGTTGAGACCAAGACTCTGGGGTTAAGAACTCAATTACGAAGGCCGTTCTAAAACTATCTCTAGTCGTCGCTACATCGCTGGGCACTTTTGGAAAAATTGCAATCAATTGCAATTCTAAATGCCCCCCGGGGGGTAGAGAGGGGGGGGCGAAGCTCTATTAAACTAGTCCTCCAACTCCTCTAAAAGCACGCTCGCTTCCTCCGGAATTGCTGGTGGATTAAATCCACTATTGGCCCAACCCACTACAAAACCCAGTAACTCCTCTGCCATTTTAGCGAACTCTCTGGACTTGATTTCATCTATCTTGGCAAGCTCCAACGAACACTCATTGAAGTGGCATGCCGTTTCAAAGGCAATATACAACTTATTGGCATACTCCGAGCTCGGCTTTGCTCCCAGAAATTTAAGGAATTCAATCGTTGCATGCGCTCTTTTTTCCTGATCAGCAACCATTCCTAAGAAAAAGACACAAGCGGCAACATCTTTGTCTTCAATAGAGTCAATCCTTTTTCTTTGCGGCGTGCTATCGAACTTCTGTCCTAAATACTCCTCCCTTTTCTCATTCGAAAGTGGGATCCTTACTTGCTTCATTAATTCAACTAGCTGTTCTAAGTCCAGAACAAAGCCTTTTGGATCATCCCAGCCATCTGCTTCTAGCTCATCAAGCAAAGCATCATACTTGTCTAATCTTTTTTGAGAGTCTTCTCTAGCCTGTCTCAATTCTTTTAGAATGAATTCTTTTTTACTTTTTTTCACTTTCTTTCCTCCTCTTTGGCACCAAGGGCCGTCAATAGTAAATCCATATCAATTCCTTTTTTCCCTCCTTTTCCATACCCATCCAGGGAAACTTGAAAACCGACTCTCTCAATAAGATAAATAGCCGCACGGAGTTTTGAACTCTCACTCCTTGCATTTTTCATTAAATCTCCTAATGCGCTGACCGCCTCTATAGCCAAGCCTACCAATCTCGTTTCGGTCTCTCTAACTACTTCTTTTCGAGCTCTACCAAGCTCCTCCATGAACTCTTCATTTTTTTTCCAATTTGATATTTGAACTTGGGAAACATTAACAGTCAAAGCTACCTCTTTTGCTACCATGCCCGAAGCAAGTAGGGGCAATGCCCTAAGTTGCTTTGGTGTCAATTTACTGATTGGTTCTTGGCTCATATTCAAACCCATTAAAGTTAATTAATATATTTTAAAGTCGTTTCGTCCTCTAACTCTGATAGTGCGTAGTGCAAAAAGATTCGAACAAAAGCATCCACATCACATTCACACATATCCCTTGCATTCAGGATCGCCTCACAAAATATTTCAAATTCATCCTCATAAAGCTTCACTAGAAGCCTATTCTTTCCATGCACATCACCAAAAGAATGTAAGGTATCAATTTCAGAAGAAAGAAAGTGATGACATATTGCATCAACTGCTGCATTTCTATATTTGTAACCGGTCATTTTTATTGAATTAGTAACTAGTGAATACGCTCTATCACTTAATTTAAAACGTAATCTCATCTGCCCATTCTTTAGTTTTCTCTGATCAATTCCAGTAAGTCTTTCTGTATACATTTTTGTTTGTTCCTTCTTGCTTATGCTTTCCAAGGGGCCCCTACCCCTTGGTTTTTATTGCTAAAGCAATCTTTCCTAGGCAATCCAGGCACCCAAACCCAAACCCTTTTGGTTCAAAAGAGTTTAACTGCCTTAACATGGAGGCAGGACCACGTCGATGTACTAACACTGTAGGTGGCGGCCATCGATAGCCGATTCCACTGCCTGGCTTCTTTCCTGAGGTATCACCAGTTGATGGCTTTGTTTACGTGCCCACCAAAACATCCTCAACTAGAGGGTCGCACCCGCACGAGTTCGCAAAAAATAAGGGACTAATTTTGCAATTGATTGCACCAGACCAATGACTAGTGAAATTATTTGCAACACTATGTAATTACATCTACTTGGAAGTTATTATGCTGCTGGTCTATCTTCTATCCATTTCTCAATATCAGACTTTTTCCACGCAACTCTTCGTTGACCTATCTGAATTGGACGTGGAAAATTTCCAACGCGCATGGCGCTATAGATCCAACTTTTTGACAAGCCAGTTACTTCTACTACTTCTTTAAGCTTTATTAGCTTCATGCGAACCCCTATAGACGTTTTAATACTTAAATTATCTTCTAGGGAAAATATTATTCAATTTGAAAAACGGGAAAGTGCTAAATTAGATTGGTTTTTTGTGATTTTTTTCGTCGAGGATCTTCGAATGTGTAACTTTTCTTAGATTAGATTGACCACCATCTTGCGTATTTGGTTTTTCAGATCCATATTCCACTAAGAGTTTTTGGTTTGACTGTCTTCTGGTTAGTCCGTCATCTAAACGATACCGGAGGTATAGTATCCTTATGATGACATGTTCCACCTTTAACTTCACCCACCTAGTATGGGCACCAATAGAGCTGTTCGATAACGATTTTTTGTCGATCCCCTTAGCCTCCAGTTTTTTATCTACTAGAACGCTTGGAGGCAAGTCTTTAAAGTACCCCTGCAGCAAAACCTTCCTGTGTTCCCAGCCGTATGTTGGATAGTACTTGACAAGCCGCTGAAGCTCAGCGCTGTCTGGTAGAGTTCCCAGTTCCTTTTTTGCATTTAACAACCTACAACTCAACGTACCAACACCCTTGGTCAAGAAATAGATTTACTTACGAATTGCACTACATTGCTTGCAATCGAAGGATTACCTACGTAGTCAGCCCACCACTGCATCATTTTGATTCTGTCTGCAAGGTACTGTGAACGGTTATACGCAGCACGGACTTTGTCTCTGCTGGCATGAGCAAGTTGCCTTTCAATAACATCTGGATTAAACCCCGATTCATTTAACACGGTGGACGCCGTAGCTCGAAAACCATGTGCTGTTGCGTTAAACCCTAGTCTCTTCCTTATCGCATAAGTAAGGGTATTTTCAGACATTACCGCCCCCATAGTACGTTTACCAGGAAATAGCAGGTCACTTCCTCTTGATAAACGTCTAATTTCTTTTAGTACTTCTATCGCTTGACTCGAAAGCGGAACAATATGCTCCTCTTTCATTTTCATTCGTTCACCAGGTATTTTCCAAATCGCTTTTTCATAATCAAATTCTTCCCATCTTGCATGGCGTAGCTCGCCTGGCCGAACAAAAGTTAGAATGATGAGCTTCAAAGCTAGTTTAGTAAGCTCATCTCCCTTATATACCTCTAGTTGCGCCATGAACTCTGGGATTTGATTGGCAGGCAATGCAGCTCTGTGAACCACTTTACGTGTTTTGATCACTCCATGTAGTGTATCGGTAGGGTTTCTATCCGCACGACCTGTTCGTATCGCGTATCGAAATATGTCGGAAATTCTTTGTTTCGTTCTTTTTGCTACGTCCAGCGCTTCCCTACCCTCAATAGTTCGCAGTATCGACAGCACGTCTTCAACTGAAACCAGTTTTATCGGTATATCACCAATTGGAGGGAATACGTCTCTTTGAAGATCGGCTAACACCCTGCTAGCGTGTTTTTCAGACCATTCACAGGACTTTCTCTCATGCCACTCCATCCCTATCGAAAGAAAGTTGTTTAGCAACCTATCTCTTTTCAAATCTTTTTTAGCACGTCCCGGATCTACCCCTTGAGAAAGCTGTGTACGCGCCTCAGCAAAAATTTCACGGGCAGAAGCAAGAGATACACTAGGAAAGACTCCAATGGAGAGTAATTTTTCTTTTCCCGCGAATCGGTACTTGTATCGCCAGTAACGCGCCCCGTTTGTCTGCACCAGCAAAAATAGTCCCCCACCATCAAAAAGCTTGTAAGGCTTCTCCTTCGGTTTGGCTTTACTAACTTTGAGAGCAGTCAATTTTCCAGGATACGAGCGCTTTTCCATTTGGGGGTACCTCGATTCGATTTACATATACATACCCCCGAAAGTACCCCCAAATCCATTGGAATACAATGGACCAACTAGCACTTTCCCGGAAAAGATTCCTTTAGGTATTACATATCGATTTTTGTTAAATATCGTGGAATATCATGTGATTTGGAGTTGGCGAGAACGTAATTGCACTAGTGAGAACTATAGTGCACCAGAGATGTGTTGGTGGGAAAAGAAGAATATGGTGCCCGGGGCCGGAGTCGAACCGGCACGGAGTTTCCCCCGAGGGATTTTAAGTCCCTTGCGTCTACCAATTTCGCCACCCGGGCTAATTCAAAAACTTTAAGTTCTCAATTTCAGAGATCAAGCCTGAGGAAATCTGTGGATGATTATCTACCACAACGCCACCCGGGCTAATTCAAAAACTTTAAGTTCTCAATTTCAGAGATCAAGCCTGAGGAAATCTGTGGATGATTATCTACCACAACGCCACCCGGGCAATACACTGAAGATGGAGGCTGAGCCCGGAATCGAACCGAGGTCCACGGCTTTGCAGGCCGCTGCATAACCACTCTGCCACTCAGCCAAGAGCGTTAGTATAACGTTATACTCTCTCAGGCGAAACTCGATGCTTCTAGCTCCGCTGAGAACAAAAAAACCTCGGGTCTCCGAGGTTTCAGAATTTTGGAGCGGGAAACGAGACTCGAACTCGCGACCCCAACCTTGGCAAGGTTGTGCTCTACCAACTGAGCTATTCCCGCATTTATGCCCGACGTATTGTACTAGCCGCTAGAAATCTGTCAAGGGAGAAAATTTATCTTATTTATCAAAATGTTAAATAACTACTCATTACTCAGCTTAGGCCAGGCGGCGCGCAGGTAGACAATCATGGACCACAGCGTAAGGGCCGCTGAGGCATAAAGCAAAACCAGGCCCACGTCCCACACTATAAAATCACCGATAGGCTCTCTGTAGATTAAAAAACCCAGGGCCCACAACTGCAGGGCTGTTTTGATCTTACCCATAGTGGAAACAGCCACCGAGGCCCGTTCACCCAATTCGGCCATCCACTCACGCAGGGCAGAAACCGTAATTTCACGACCAATAATGACCACAGCGGGCAGAGAAAACCAGGGACTTGCAGCATATTCGGTGAGTAGAATCAGGGCGACCACCACCATAAGCTTATCAGCGACTGGATCGAGGAATGCGCCGAAGGATGAGGTCTGGCCCCATTTACGGGCCAGATAACCATCTAGCCAATCGGTAATACCGGCGACGAAAAAAATGGCTGTGCACAGAACATTCGCCGATTCAAAGGGCATGTAAAACACCACGGCAAAAACAGGAATCGCAATAATGCGTCCCCATGTGAGGGCCAATGGTAAGTTCATAATCTAGTCCGCGTGAAAACAATCATAAATCTTTTGCGCCAATTCCCTGCTGATTCCCTTAACCAAACACAGATCTTCTACTCCAGCACGTTCTATGCCCTGTATTCCACCGAACTGTTTGAGCAATTGTTGTCTACGTTTTGGCCCCAAGCCCGGTATATCCTCTAGTATGGATTTTTGTCTCTTCTTTCCGCGTTTGAGCCGGTGGCCAGTTATGGCAAAGCGATGAGCCTCGTCCCTAATCTGTTGAATTAGATGCAATCCTAGCGAGTTGTGGGCCAGTATATAGGGCTGCTCTTTGCCGGACAAGAACAGTGTTTCCATACCGGGTTTGCGTGTCACACCCTTGGCCACACCCACCAGAGTCAGTCCTTCAATCTGTAACTCCTGCATCACCGATTCGGCCTGACTCAATTGCCCCTTACCACCATCGATAAACAGAACATCCGGAATCTTGCCTTCGCCTTCTTTAATGCGTTGATATCGACGGGTGAGTGCCTGCTGCATGGCGGCATAGTCATCACCCGGTGTAATGTCTTTTATATTAAAACGACGATAATCGCTCTTTAACGGACCATTCAGATCAAATACCACACAGGAGGCGACTGTCTCCTCACCTTGTGTATGACTGATATCAAAACACTCCAGACGCTGCGGCATCACGTCCAATTCCAACGCATCTTGTAAGGACTCAAAGCGCGCCAGCATCTGTGATTTGTTGACCAAGTGAGAGGCCAGTGAAGTCTGCGCATTACTCATGGCCATATCCAGCCAACGCGCCCGCTGCCCCCGTAGCTGGGTAGAAATCTTTACCTGGCGTTGCGCCTGTTCAGACAAGGCCTCCAACAAGACCGGGTCATCACTCACGTCCACATGAGTCAATATCTCATTGGGCATGCTGCGACTGGCATTACCCAAGTAGTGTTGTGTGAGAAATGCACTGAGCAAGTCCTGTGGCGACTCATCAATCCCTACCTTGGGGAAATAGGTTTTGTTACCCAGATTTTGTCCATCGCGAATATAGAAGACTTGCACACAGGCCGCCCCCGAATCCAGCGCCACCGCCAGCACGTCCACATTATTGGCGCCACTGGCACTTACATACTGCTTCTCCTGAACCCGCTTGAGCGCAGCGACCTGATCCCGATATCGGCCTGCGTCTTCAAACTTTAATTGCTCCGAGGCCTGCTCCATTCGTTCTACCAATGAATCAATCACCTCGCTGCTCTTGCCCTCCAAAAAGAGCACGGCGTTTTGCACAT
>Ga0224501_10003701_pt1 | contig 12072 bp, 9 predicted proteins | sample SF_Oct11_sed_USG_4_FD_169105 | JGI IMG/M metagenome (GOLD analysis project Ga0224501, IMG submission 169105) | Sediment microbial communities from San Francisco Bay, California, United States - SF_Oct11_sed_USGS_8_1 | ecosystem: Environmental > Aquatic > Marine > Sediment | place: USA... | reverse complement strand
CATCGGGGTTTGTTGGCCCTGCAGGGGCTTTGTTTATTGGCATCTGTGCGGGGGCAGTCTGTTTTATGTCTACGGTATTTATAAAACGTACTTTGAAAATCGATGACTCACTGGACGTTTTCCCGGTACACGGAGTTGGCGGTATTTTGGGTACTTTCCTCGCTGGTATTTTTGTATCAAGTGGATTCGGTGGCAAAGGACTTGCAGAAGGTATGACACTGAGTTCGCAGGTTAGTGTGCAGCTTACAGGTATTATTGTGGTACTGGTCTGGACTGCAGTAGTAAGCTACGGCATTCTCAAGCTGGTTGACCAGCTCATTGGCCTGAGAGTCAGTGAAGAAGAAGAAACCGAAGGTCTGGATATTTCGCAGCACGAGGAGCGTGGTTATATTCTGTAACCGGGAATATTGCTTCTTATTTCCAGAAGTAAAAAAAGCCGGGCAACAACCCGGCTTTTTTTATTAGTGCATGAAAAGACGGTTAGTGTTTCTTCTCCAGGTTGGTGACAACCGAACTGAGTGCGTGGTCGAAAACAGAGTGCCCCATAATAACCTTGGATTTGCCTTCTGCAATCTCATTGAGAAAGTCACCGAGGTTTTTTTCTAAAATGACTTCACCCTGATAGTTAACGAATACCAGTTTCTGGTCAGCAAGAATAACAACAGATAGCTTGCAGCGCCGCTGTGCCCTGTCTTCGCCATTGTAAACCTGGAACCACATGCCAGGCACGATGTTTGAGGGGAGCTGTAGTTTGGGTGTTTTATCCTCTTCTTCATCTGTTTCAGGCTCATTAGTAGAAGCAGTTGTGCTAGCGTCGTTTGAGTTGTTGTCGGTATTAGCCTGTTCTGCAGGAAAATCTGCACTCTCGATCAGTGACTGATGGATGTCAATCAGATTCTGGATAACATGCCTGATGTCTTCCTCTGACTGATTGGTTCTATGTAGATAGCCGCGTGTTGTCTCAATTAATTTTTCACGTGTCTCGAGAAGGTGCTCAAGATCGCTGGCATTTTTCAAGGGTTGCAGGCTGTTGATGATGGCCCTGAGGGTGTCAACAATCGTTACCCACTCGTCGTTTTCCTTGCCCTGTTTCAGGTAGTGGTTGTACATCATGGTCGGCCAGCGCTTTAACACCAGTGCATGAATCGATTCAGGCAGTCTTTTACCACGAGTAGCTGTGCGCAGTGCCTTGAGTACGGTGTTACGTGCATGTTCGCGTAGTACCTGCCGCTGTGCTTCCTCTTCTTTTTTCAGTGCATCGGCTTCGCGTTCATCAAGAAAGGCGGTTAAATCATCCAGGGCCTTCTTGAAAGAATCAGCCTGTAATTCAAATTCGTTGACCAGCTTGGTGACGATTTTATCAAGCTGGATGTAAATTTCATCATTACGCGTGTTGACGCCGATACCTGCATGGGCAATTTTATCGAGCAGGACTCGTGCAGGGTGATCATCGTAAATGAAAAATTCCTGGTCGATCATGGATGCCTTGATCACTGGAATCTGTAGGCGGAGTAATAGCGTCTTGATGGTGTCTGAAATATTATCGTCATCAATAATGGCATCAAAAACCAGTTCGATGAAGTCGATGGTCTTTTCTGCGAGCTTATTGATCTGCTTGGTGACAGCACCACCGGAAGTCTTGGCGATTTCTGCGAGTACAGCCTGCTTGATGGCCTCACCATCGTATCTTGCGACCTCGGCATTGCTGAAAGCCGGGTTATGCTGAACACTCGAGAGTGCATTGAGAATATCCTGATGACCATAGTATTGGCCCGTGGTGGTAGGAAAGTACTGGGTATCTGTCTCACCGCTTTCGGTGCTGGCATTGGGGTCGGGCGGCAACATTGGAGCGCCGCTAATAAATTCACCAATAATTTTCCCGACCTGACTGGCGGGCATGCCGGCTGTAATGTGCTGATAACCAGCTGGGCCTGGATCAGCTGTGCCGGCTGATTCCTGTGCACCACCGCTATAACCAGGAGAAACACCACCAGCGTGTGATGAGCCAGCTGCTGATCCACCTGCAGCGCCCTCAACAGGAACGCCAGCAGGCCCGGTACCATGCGCTCCGCCTGGATAGGCATGACCAGGCTGCGCGGTCATGGCGTAACCGCCCATATTCATATTCTGCTCGGCTTCCTGCTGGGCCAGATTGTCAGCGGTTGGTTCTGCCATTGGGCTGGATGACTGTCCTGGTCTTCTGCCAGAGGTTGATTTTTTCGCCTGTAGCTTGATCTGGGGCAGAATACCGGCATCGATTAGTAGGTTATTGATCGTGTCGTATGTCTTGCCCAGATTTAGTGCAACCAGGTCATTGAAGAACTTGAACAGGATTTTTTTATTGGTCAGGTCGAAATAATCTCTCAGTGCGTCATCAAAGGCCTGAAAAATATTGATCGGATGCAGTGCATTCCTGGCAAAAATATCGGGTGTTTTCAGTGCCAGGTCTTCAAGCCTGGCCTCAAGGTGGTTGAGCTGTTCACGAAATCGGCCGGCGATACTACCGCCCATGTTCTTTACCAGTAGCATGTCTTCCATGTCTGATTGCGCCACTAGGCTAAGTTCATCGGCATTTTCCGGGTTTTTTTTCTTTTTTTCGGCCTCGGTGATGGCAAAAGGGCGAAGATACGGTGCGATGTTCATAATAAAATCGACCGAGATATCGTCCTTCAGGGTACGGGTGTCATGCATGAGTTCGAAGAAACGCCTTTGATCTTCATTGTTATCAGCGGAATTCGCCATTTCAAACAGGGTCTCATCAACCTTGATGAACATTTCAGCAATTGCTTCTTTCAGGTGAGTGGTGACGCTATTTTTAATTCCAGCTATCAGGTCTTTATGTGGGTTATTTACAGATGACATGATGATAAGTAGTTAGTACTTGTATGATCCATGTTAATTGGCGTTCAGATTATAAACGGGCTATCCCGCAAGTTTATATGCAGGAAGGAATTTCGCAAATTATAGCCTTTGTGAAGTCGAATCGCCTGTATTTGCCCTAAAATACCACCGGAGAGCCTGTTTTACAGGATTATTTGTCAATAGTGCTATGGCTGTGCTGACTTTTGTTGGAAAATCGGGCAGAGGGTTGCTTATGGGAGTGTGGCGACTATTATCTACTGAGTGGTTGCCCTTTTCTAAACACGAAACGGTTTTCCCTGAAAACATTAAATCACACAGCAGCAATAATTTTTTTTGCATTAACCAAGAGCTATAGAGATGGGTGAGCAGTCTAGCCAGAAACCAGAAATATTGATTGTTGATGACTCTAATGTTATCCGTAAAGCCGCGACCAAGATGCTGGGCGAGGGTTACATTATTCATGAAGCTGTCGATGGTAGTGATGGTTGGCAACAGATTCAGCAGAATAAGTCGATCTCGGTAGTTTTTTCTGATATCCAGATGCCGCAAATGAATGGTATGGAGCTGCTGGCGAATGTACGTGGCTCAGATGATGAGCGTATCGCAGGCCTGCCTGTGATCATGATTACCGGCCAGGGCGATACCGAGGAAACCAAACGGGAAGTTTTTGAGGCAGGCGCTACTGATTTTATCTCTAAACCTTTTAGTTCGATTGATCTACTCAGCCGTGCCAAATCTTATGCTCAGCTTAATGCCAAGGTAGTTGAGCTCGAGCAGCAGACCGGGCACGACAAGCTCACGGGTCTGTTTAATGCCAAGAGCTTTGAGGAGCAGGGCGATATGGCGCTGTCATTTGCAGTACGGCATGGTGTCAGTATTTCTACCGTCTACCTGGAAATCGATGGCTTTCAGGATATCTTCCTGAAGCATGGTAAATCGGTAGCAACACAGATCATTATTGCGGTAGCCAAACGATTTGGGGCAGTGTTGAGAACTGAAGACATTGCCGCCAGGATTGGCGTTGCCAGGTATGCGTTGTTGTTACCACTGACTAATCATACCCATGCTAAAATTGTGGTTGACAGGGTTAGGTCGGCAATAAATAAGCTGGTGTTCGATACCGGAAAAGAGAAGGTTCGCATTGTACTGGCTGCAGGTATGACTTCACCCGAGGTGAAAGAAAATATGCGTTTTGCCGAGGTTATGGCTCAGGCAGAGACATCACTGAAGAGAGCCATGGAAAAGGCCGGTGAAAAAGTTGCCAGTTATGTTGATGAACAGCCTGCGCAGCCCAGAGAGGCAGTAGCAGGAGGCGATAAGGAAAGCCTCGAAAGAGAACTGCAACGCGCATTCAAATTAATTCTTGAAGGTAATTATTTCAAGATAGAGAGAGAACACCTGAAGCCACTGGTTGAATGTCTGACTCCTTTTATGGAATATGCCGAAAATCAGGATGAGCTGGTCAATGATGATGCAACCTAGGGGCCGCTATTATGCCGTCTGAACCAAAATGCATTTCTCCGAAAGAGGCCTGGCAAATATGCCAGCAGGATTCACGTGCATTACTGGTTGATATTCGATCCAGTATGGAATATTTATTTGTCGGTCATCCTGTCGGTGCGATTCATGTGCCCTGGATCGATGAGCCTGAGTGGGTGATTAATCCTAATTTTGTCACTGAAATTAGGAAATTAATGCTTGGCGGAATATCTGGTGATTCAGGCAACAACGTGCCTATTATTTTAATATGCCGAAGTGGAAAGCGTTCAAAAGATGCGGGCATGAAATTGATCGAAGCCGATTTTACAAATGTCTATCATGTCGGCGAAGGTTTTGAAGGTGATCTGGATGAGCATCATCATCGGAGTACTATTGGTGGTTGGCGTTACCATAACCTTCCATGGGAACAGTGTTAGTTAACAGTTGTTTTTATGGCTGATAAAATTAAAAAAACTGATGCAGAGTGGAAATCTCAGCTGACGGAAGATCAGTATCGCATTGCTCGTGAGGCAGGGACAGAGAGAGCATTTACCGGTGTGTATTACAATAATAAAGAAAAAGGTATTTATTCATGCGTTTGTTGCAATATGCCTTTATTTAGCTCCGAAGAAAAATACGATTCCGGTTCGGGTTGGCCAAGCTTCTGGCAGACATTCAATAATCAAAAGCTGGATGAAATAAAAGATAGCAGTCATGGCATGGTTAGAATTGAAGTACGTTGTCCTGCATGCGATGCGCACTTGGGGCATGTCTTTGAAGATGGTCCACGGCCAACGGGGCTGCGCTATTGTATAAATTCTGCATCGCTGCATTTTGATAAAAAAGCATGATTGAGTACATCTACCATAATGAGGCCAGTATTCGTCTGGGCGTATTTTTGGGAGCGATTGCCTTATTGGCTCTCTGGGAGTGGCGATGGCCGAAGCGAGCCCTGACGCAAAGCAAGCTTAAGCGCTGGTTAAACAATATTGGATTAGTCGTGACCAGTACCTTGCTGGTTCGCATAATAGTGCCGATTACGCTAGTAGGGACGGCATATTTTACAGAGCAGTACCATCTTGGTTATGCTAATCATATTGAAATGCCTTTATGGATGGAGGCTGTAATGGTCTTTATCCTGATGGATCTGATTATCTATTTTCAACATACCATGTTTCATGTGTTGCCAGTAATGTGGCGATTTCATCGAGTACATCATTCAGATCTGGATTTTGATGTTAGTACCGGTTTGCGTTTTCATCCGATAGAAATTTTACTCTCTATGGTATTAAAAATGGTACTAATTATCACGTGGGGCGTGCCTGTAATTATTGTTATATTATTTGAAGTTGTACTTAATTTTATGTCGATGTTTACCCATTCGAATATTCAGTTAAATGAGAGATTTGAGCGCTTACTGCGCTGGTTTATCGTAACGCCGGATATGCATCGAGTGCATCATTCCATACAGGAAAATGAAACCAATAGTAATTTTGGTTTTTTTATATCACTTTGGGACCGATTGTTTGGAACATACAGGGCCATACCTGAAGCAGGTCATCTTGGTATGACCATTGGGTTGAATCAGTTTCGAGATAAAAATTCACAGAACTTTAGAGGGCTAATGCTGATGCCTTTTTATTCAGGTATCAGGGGGTATGCAATAAATTATCGTGATACCGTGAATGCCAGAGAACTGGCGCAAGCAAAGGAGATAGCGCGGCAGCATGAGGAGAAAGCCAGGCTGGCAATAGAGCTGGATAGTTTTCTGCAGGCCATAGGTGAACATGCATTAGTTTCAGTAACAGATCCTGCTGGTATTATTATTCAGGCGAATGATAAATTTTGCGAGATAAGCGGTTATGGTCGTGATGAATTGCTTGGTCAGGATCACCGTATTATTAATTCGGGCGTTCATAAAAAAGAATTCTTTAAGGAGATGTGGGAAACGATTAAGAGTGGACGTAAATGGTCGGGTGAGGTCTGCAATCGAACAAAAGATGGAAGATATTACTGGGTCGATAGTGCAATAGTCCCCGTTAGAGGTGCAGACGGTGAAATTGAACGTTTTGTTTCAGTACGTGTGGATATTACTCAGCGCAAGAAATATGAGTTAGGCATAGAAAAAGTCAATCGCGAATTAACCAGTGCAAATATGCAGCTCGAAGAGCTGAGTCGAATTGATTCCTTAACTGGTATAGCCAACCGTCGTCAGTTTGATGAGATGTTGCACAGTTATCTGGGTAATATGAGTCGATCTGGTTCCCTCTTGACGTTAATGCTTTGTGATGTTGATCATTTTAAAAATTATAATGATCTTTATGGACACCAGGCAGGTGATGAGTGCCTGAGAAATGTGGCCAAATCTATTGGGCTCAATTTTACTCGTGCGGGAGATATTGTGGCACGTTACGGTGGTGAGGAATTTGCCATAGTGCTGCCTAATATTAGAAAAGAGACGGCAATGATGCTGGCTGAACGTTTGCGTGCTGGTGTGGAAGATATGGCGCTGGAGCATAAAGGTTCGGCGGCTGCTAAAGTCGTCACGGTCAGTGTTGGCGTAGTGACTATTCAGCCTGAACAAGACACGAAGGCTGAGCATATAATTGAAAATGCAGATAAGGCGCTTTACCGTGCCAAAGAAATTGGCCGTAACAGGGTAGAGATCTTTAAGTAAGACTAAAAAAGGAGCGCTTGCTCCTTTTTTAGTGATGAGGTAGCTCGCTAAGACTACTAGCAGCAGCCACCGCCACAGCAGGCGCCAAGTTTGCTGGCTTCGATGCTTGCCGATAATACATAATCCTCTACACCACGACCAGGTGCCCAGTCTTTAATGAATTCTTTTGATTCATCTTTTGGCGTGATCCTGATATTGCTAAAGCCACTATTGATTAACATGGTCTCCAGCTCAGAGATTAAAGTAGCGCCTGCCATACAACCAGAATAGAGCTGCAGGTCCTGACGTATATTATCGGGTAACTCAGTGCTGGCGACGACATCAGATATGGCCAGGCGCCCACCTGTCTTCAGAACACGGAAGGCTTCATCAAAAACGCGTGCCTTGTTGGGTGACAGGTTGATTACGCAGTTGGAAATAATGACATCGACAGTGTCATTGGCCACCGGCAGGTTTTCAATTTCACCCAGGCGGAATTCGACGTGCTGGTATTTGCCGCGGTCAGCATTATCACGGGCCTTGCTAATCATGGCAGGTGTCATATCAACACCGATTACGTGTCCACTCTCGCCGGTTTCTGCGGCTGCCAGAAAGCAGTCGAAACCACCGCCGCTACCAAGATCGAGCACGGTCTCACCAGTTTTGATGCTGGCAATGGCACGAGGGTTGCCACAACCGAGGCCCATGTCGGCACCTTTGGGTACGGCGGCAAGGTCGGCTTCGCTATATCCCAGTCGTGTTGATACCAGCGTGTTGATGGCGTCATCGGAAGATACGCCGCAGCAGCTTGAGGTTTCACCGCAACAGTCACCATTATTGCTGGCCTCGGCAACCTGTGAATAACTGGCACGTACGTTCTGGCGAATTTCATCGGCTTGTTTTTGGTCCATGGCTTTCCTCTATAAATATGTAAGTTATTTAGTTGCTGATAGAGAATAAATAACTAATCTCTTTCAGTATTGCTGGGTTGATCGAACAGAATATCTGTTTGCCTTCACGTTGCATTTCTATCAGCCCTGCATGATGCAGCTCCTTGAGATGGTGCGACAGGGTTGATGAGGCGATATTTAACTGGCTATCCAGATCACCGACACAGCAGCTCATCACCTCATCGGTGGAGCAGGTCGTGCCTGGCTCGCAGCAGCCGGTCAGGATATTGAAGATCTGCAGGCGGTGCGGGTTTGAAAGCGCCTTGAAAATAGTGGCATAACGATCAAGGTTGATAATTCTACAATTCGACATATTTCGAATTGTAGTTAAGGCTACTATATTTTGCAAACATTTTTTTACCGTCGATGCGCTTTATGGTACCTTGTCGACTTTATTGGAGAAGTCATGTCAGCCAGTCTTTCAGAAGCCGAAATTAAACAGATCCAGACGCGTATCATCGAATTAGAGCTGGAACATCGTGATCTGGATCAGCTGATTGAACAGCTGGTGCTCGATCCTCGTTTTGAAGAGCTTCACATCAAACGGCTAAAAAAACGTAAATTAAAGATCAAGGACGAGTTGATGATGTTAAAGAACAGGTTGATCCCTGATATCCTGGCGTAATTACCCAAATATCAGTATGTCATAGGGGTGTCGGACTAGTCGGAGCTTGCTTACCTGGCTTTTTTTAACTGGTAGGTGAAGTTTTGGCCTATCTTCATACCCGCCTCTTCTGCCTGGTTAAATGATAAGAAACTTATCAAATTGATTTAGATCTGCATAGAGCCTAACCTGGTAAAACTGAGATTGCAGCAGGCAGATAAAAAATTCTCAGTTAGTGTGGACGTGAGATTCAGCATGGTGAAAATGCACCTAATATAAAGAATTCATATTGAAAGGCTGGAAAATGAAATATTGCTCGGCATGTGGTGAAAGAGTTAGTTTAATTATCCCTGATGGTGACAACCGGTTTAGGCATGTCTGTGACAGTTGTGGTGATATTCATTACCAGAATCCAAAAATAGTTACCGGCTGTATTCCAGAATGGCAAGATGACATTTTATTGTGTCGTAGAGCCATTGAACCTCAAAGTGGTAAATGGACCTTGCCAGCAGGTTTTATGGAAAATGAAGAAACAAATCTTGAAGGTGCAGCACGTGAAGCCAGGGAAGAGGCCAACGCAGAAATGCGTGATATGAAATTATTTAGTATGTTTAGTATCCCGCACCGAAATCAGATTTACACCATGTATCGTGGGATTTTGCATGAAGGTAGAGCCAGCGCGGGTGAAGAAACACTGGAAGTGGCAATGGTTAGTGAAAAGGATATACCATGGGCTGAGCTGGCATTTCCTGTAGTAATCGAGAATCTGAAGCTATATTTCGAAGATCGAAAAAAGGGAGAGTTCAAAATTCATTACGGTGAAATTGTAATGCAGGATGATGGTGAGCTAAGTGTAATCATGATCGAGTAATGACTCTTGTCTTGAGAGCAGGTATGTACTGAATTATATTGTATCAATCGAGCTGTTTTAGATTTTCAATTTGTAGGTCAATATCCAACGTAATTGGCATCGCAAAAATTTTTACATAAAAGGCATACTCTGCGTCAAGGGCGTACTGAATTGTTTCAGCTTTTCTAAATCCATGCTGCTCGCCTTGGAATGGTACATAGGCAACAGGGATGCCTTTATTTTTTAATGCAGTAAACATTTTTTCGGCCTGTTCTTTGGGTACTACCCTGTCTTCGGTGCCCTGAAAGAAAATAACTGGGCAACTGAGCTGATCCACATGATTTATAGGGGAGCGCTGTTGATAGAGATCCTTGAATTCAGGGTAAGCCCCTATCAGTCGATCAAGATAGCGTGATTCAAATTTATGGGTATCGACCAGTAACGACTCCAGTTCACCAATCCCATAATAACTGGCGCCTGCAGAAAAGGTATCATGAAAAGTGAGGGCGCATAATACGGTGTAACCACCTGCACTACTACCTTTAATGATCAGACGTTCTGGATCTACCAGCCCCTGTCTAACCAGGTGCAGGGCAGCATCGCAGCAGTCTTCTGCATCACGCAGCCCCCAGTTACCATTAAGTCTTTCTCTATAGGCGCGTCCATAACCGGTACTACCACTATAATTGACGTCAAGCAGGGCAAAGCCACGAGATGTCCAGAATTGCTTACGCATATCTAGCGAAGGGTCTGTCATTGCTGTTGGTCCACCGTGGCACAGGACAATGAGCGGCGGTTTTTCGCCAGCAGGTGCCTGAAAGTCTTTACTCACTGGGGCGTAGTAAATGGCGTAGACATCGTCCTGGTGACGGCTACGAAACTTTATGGGACTGGCGTAGGAATAATAGTCAGTGTCCAGTTGAATATCGCAGGATTGTTTAACTGTTTCTAGACGATCTGATTGCAGGTTAATAATTTCAGGAAAACTTTGTGCGGAGGCGGCGATGAAGCAAGATTGCACGGCACTGGTCTGAATAGAGGCATAGCTGTTCCATTTGAGGTTTAGCGAAGTCAATTCGCCAGTGCTTAGATCGAGGCTAGCGAGTTGTGCTATACCACGGTCGATAGGTGCGCAGAGGATATTATTTTTGTCGATGAAGGCATAGCTGGATTGTGCAAATACCCACTGTGGCAGGCCAAATTCAAGCTGTCTAGGGCAGATGGCAATAACTTGGTCATCAGTGTAGCGATATAAATTCCACCAGCCGGATAGATCAGAAACGAAATATAGCTGATTGTCAGGCGACCACCCCGGTTGAAAGAATGAGGCCTGATCTGTTTCGGGATGCTGGATTTTTTTTATATCATCAAGCTGATGTGCAGGGCTAATGCTGGCAATATATAGTGATGATTTATCCCATGGCATATCCGGGTGATCCCAGCTCAACCAACTGAGCCTGGTGCCGTCGGGGCTCAGGCGAGGGCTGGCATAAAAATCATGGCCATGGTGCAGCAGGGATTCAGTCTTTAAAATCAGATCAATAGAAATAAGATGATTTGCAGGCTCAGAGCCATCTGGGCAAATGTATTCACGGATACAGATAAGCTTATTGTTAGCATGGTCATACTGTATATCAGCATACCGGCAATGGCTGGTTCGGGTGATAGCAACTGGTGTTTCACTACCAGCGCAGAAATAGATATTCTGGTCTGCATCATTGACGAAGTAGATGCCATTATTGGTGACACAATAGGCGCCGCCGCCATATTCATGAACACGAGAGCGAGCGCTATAGGGGTAATGGATAAGGTCGAAGTTTTGTCCAGCGGAGTGCCTTACTATTGCACAGCGGCCCTGTTCGTCAGGACGGCGCTCAATCCAGTAGATGCCAGTTTGATGCAGGCGCAATTCATCAAGTTGCACGCTATCAGCTGTAACCAGTTGAATGGTGATGGGTGATGGCCAGCTGCCAAAAGGAAGTGAATCTCTGATTGTCATCTATGTATGATAGCGGAAAAGGATAAAGGTGTGGATGCTGCCAAACCTAGCTGATATCATTCAAAAATAAATAAGGGGAGCATGATCCTAGATGTTGATAGAGTTAGCAGGAATTTTAGTTGTAGCCGGTCTGGTAATGCTGGCTGTTGGCATTTTTATTGCCAGGCAGTATACCTTACGTGCAAAATTGCTAACTGCATTCCTGATGATTGTGATGATCTCATTGGGCGCATTAACTTTGCTCGATGGTCAAATCATGAAAAATTCGCTAACCGAGAGTGCACAGCAGTCGCTGGCATCGGCTAGCAGGCAGTACGCCAATAGAATTGATGATTTTAATCTTACTCACATTGCTGCGATAAAAGCAGAATCAAATTTACCAACTATTGTTGAGTATTCTCTTGATAGTGATAAATACACAAAAAAGAATATGCGCGAGTTTTTACTGGCGCTACAGTCAAAACAGAATGGTATTGTTGATTCTTATGCAATCCTGAATAGTCATGGCATCAATGTCGTTGATACCAATGTAAATCGAATTGGTGGCGATGAAAGTAATGAGCCCTATTTCATAGAAACAGTAAAAAATAATAAACCTTATCGCTCATCGGTTCTGTTCGATGAAGATAATAATGCCTCACTCTATTTTAGTAGTCCTGTGATTGGATCAGA
>Ga0224501_10003700_pt1 | contig 12072 bp, 11 predicted proteins | sample SF_Oct11_sed_USG_4_FD_169105 | JGI IMG/M metagenome (GOLD analysis project Ga0224501, IMG submission 169105) | Sediment microbial communities from San Francisco Bay, California, United States - SF_Oct11_sed_USGS_8_1 | ecosystem: Environmental > Aquatic > Marine > Sediment | place: USA... | reverse complement strand
ATACTTTGGAAAAATGGATCGCTATTCCACCCTTCGAGCAGAAGTGATGCATGGCCAAGGTCGACGATTCCGAGCACACCAACTGTTTTCTCATCCTCTCTTTACGTTTATCAAAATGTTTGTGTTCCGTGGGGGAATATTCGATCGGACGCCTGGCTTGATTCTTTCTATTCTCTATGCCTATTACACCTTTGTGAAGTATGCCAAGTTATGGGAATTTCAGGAAAAAAAGTGACCGTTTGTCTCGTCGTGCCGGGGAATTATTTTTTTCCATATGTTGAAAATGGACAGGTGGTTTGCGAAGGGTATGGCAGGATTTCGGATTTTACATACTGAGTCTTCCTCTGGTTTAGGAGGGCAAGAATATCGCATCTTGTCTGAGGCCAAAGCGATGGGCCTTCGTGGCCATCAGGTGGTGATTGCCGCTCCGGAACATAGTGCCTTAGTCCGATTAGCCAATCAGGAGGGATTGTGTTGCGAAGCGATTCCGGTAGGAATAGGTGGATGGGGACGATTAATGCCGAAATTTCTCAAGTTGATTGCGAAGCATAAAATTCAGATCATTCATACACATGGCTCACAAGATAGTTGGATGGCGGCCTTAGCCGGACGATTCTCTTCTTGCCGGCCCGTGATTGTGAGAGCTCGTCATAAGAGTACTCCTGTCTCGGTCTCCTTCCGGCATGCTCTGTTGTATCGGCGGTTGCCTCATGCGGTGTCCACAACTGGCGAGGCGGTTCGTCAACAATTAATCGATCACAACGGCTTAAATCCTGCTGCCGTATTTTCTATCCCCACAGGAGTGGATATGGAACGGTTTCACCCTGGTGTGCCGACTGGAGATCTCAAGCGAGAGCTAGGCATTCAGGCAGGACAACCAGTGGTGGGAACGGTTTCTTTTCTTCGCTCTGAAAAGGGTATGGATGTGTTCATCGATGCCATGTGCCTTCTGAAGAAGGAATTCCCTTCGGTCTGTTGTCTCATGGTGGGAGACGGGCCGGAGCGTCAAACATTGCTTGACCACATTCGCGAACGAAATTTAGAGAGGACCGTCGTACTCACAGGGTTTCGAGAAGATATTCCTGAGTTATTACAGGTCATGGATGTGTTTGTGTTGCCGTCATTGGAAGAAGGGATGCCACAGACATTGCTCCAAGCGATGGCCATGGAACGAGCTGTGGTGGCTTCCTCAGTGGGGGGTGTTCCAGAAGTGATTCGCCATGGCGAAACGGGATTGCTTGTGCCGCCACGAGATCCTGTCGCGTTGGCGCATCACATGGCCTGGTTGCTTCGGGAGCCCCATCAAGGTAAGGCCATGGGCCAATTTGCACGGCAGCTTATTGATGGTCACTATTCCCTGGAATCCATGGTGACGAAAACAGAAGCCCTCTATTCCTCTCTATGGGAAAAACGTGAGGTACAAGCCGCTTGAGAGAGAATTTTTCTGAAATGGTTGGTGTTTAGTATGAGTCACGCTTGATTGAATCCTTGCCAATGATTTGCTTAACAGGAGATGTGCATCAGCGATCCTATCGTGGGACTGATACGCCATTTTCTTCCTGTACTGAAGTTGAATTGGCCAACAAGTATGCCGAAATTGCCGGGCGATATGGTATTCGTGTTACCTTTTTTTTGACGGGAAAGGCCTGCCTTGAAGAGCCGAAGGGCGTGAAGGCCATTGCACAGATGCCGCATTGTGAAATTGGGGGTCATACCTTCGCGGCCTTTCGGGATCCCTGGTCTAGAATTTATAGAAAAATTTTAAGAACTCCCTGGGGGAAAGAATCACATCAGCGGAGAGATATTGCCAAAACGATTGCGAGTATTCAGTCTGTGATCGGAAAGCGGATTTCTACCTGGCGGAACCACAGCTATATTCAGTCTGTTGAGACGCCGCGCTTATTAGCATCCGCGGGTATTTTGTGGGTGACCGATGAAGTGAATCCGACCAAGGGGTCGTGGGAGCCACTTTTTCATGACCTACAATCGTTGCCGATTAATATTCAACCCGATCATGAGCATCTCTTGCATGGTAAATACCAAGTTGGAAAAGCAAAGCCAACCCAGCTGATGGGACGCGTGTCAATTGGTGAATGGGTGAAGCAGGTAAAAGGGGAGGTGCAAGCCATTGTGGATGCTGGGGGGATTGCGACGATTTTAGTGCATCCCCTGTGCATGGAAGTGGCTGATGGGATGGTAGGCTTTGAGGATCTCTGTCGGTTTTTGCAGCCCTTTCCCAATTGTTGGGTGTCCGAGGTTGATGCAGAAAGAGGGACATAAACCCATGAGCAAGGTATCGCTTTCCACCATCACTATTACAAAAAATGAGGAACGAAATATTGAAGGATGTCTTGCAAGTGTTAGGTGGGTGGATCAGATCATCGTGGTTGATGCCGAAAGCTCGGATCAGACTCAAGCGTTGGCCCGACGCTTATCCCCTCATGTCCTGGTGAGGCCTTGGGTTGGCTATGGACCTCAAAAAAATTATGGCATTCAACAAGCGACAGGGGATTGGATATTGATTCTGGATGCTGATGAACGGGTCTCTCCTGAATTGGCAGGAGAAATTCAGGAACGAATTGCATCTTGGACCTCACAAGATCCGGTTGCTTACAGCCTTCCTCGCCGTAATATTTTTTATGGTGCCTGGGTGAGATGGGGTGGTGCGTATCCTGATCGACAAATCCGTCTTTTTCAAAGGGGAAAAGCCTTTTACAATGATGTGGAAATTCATGAAAATCTCATTGTGGATGGTCCCATCGGGAGGCTTGAAGGATTTTTAGAGCATTACACCGAACGACAGATCGTCGATCATTTTCGTAAATTCTCCATATATATTACCCTGGCTGCAAAAGAACAAGGAAAATCGACAAGTACGGTTCGTTGGTGGCAGCTCCTCTTGAACCCTTTAGTGACGTTTGTGAAAAAGTATGGTTTGAAGCAAGGATTTAGAGATGGGATTCGTGGGGTGATTTATGCAGGATTTGCCAGCATGTACACATTTGGGAAATATGCCAAATTATGGGAATTAGGAGCCGTGGACGCACGGAAATCTACTTCAGAAAACCATGAGGGTGTTTCCCCGTAAAGTGATTGTGAGTGAGGCTGGCCATTTTGTGACGCTGTACCATCTTAAGTGAGTTTAGTGAAATGGCAGAGTTGCTCAAAAGGGAGAAAAGGATTCTCTACATCCATGGGGAGGCCAACATTGGCGGAGCCGAACGAGAATTGCTGACGTGGTTGAAATATTTAGACCGAGAACGATTTCTTCCCTTTGTCGTGTGCCCTGATCAAGGGCCGTTGGTTGCTGAATTAGATCATCTTCACGTTCCGCACGTTTTCATTTCCTTGCCAGCCTGGAGGAAATTTTTTCACATCTTCTGGCGGCCATTCGCCATTGTTCGATTAGTTCGTGTTATCCGGCAGTGGCACATTGATATCGTGCATGTGAATGATTATTGGTGGGCCCCCCTTGGAATCGTCTCGGGGTGGTTCACTGGGCGTCCCTGCGTGGTTCACGTCAGGCAGGAAATTGAGCCACGAAAAGTCTCCCAATATTGGTTGAATAAGGGAAATGTGATCATTCCCGTTTCTTATAGTATTGGGGAAGTCATGAGAAGCGCTGGTGCTTGTTCGGAGAACCTTCAGGTTGTTCAAAGCGGCATTGCATTCAGGAAAGACCCTTCTTCTTCCTCTTCTCACGAAACACTGAGTATCCTTAGTGAGATAAAGGGGCCGCCGGTGATCGGGACCGTGGCCAATCTCTTTCCTCGAAAAGGCCTTCAGTATCTTGTCGAAGCTGTTGGGCAACTGAGGCCATCCTTTCCTCAAATTTTTTTAGTGATTGTTGGGGCGGGTGATGATGAATATGAGGGCCAACTCCGAACCCAGGTTTCGCATTTGGAATTGACAAGTCATGTCCTGTTTACGGGATATCAAGAACAACCTGAAATTTTTTTGGCACAGTTCGATGTTTTTGTGCTTTCTTCTGTCGTAGAGGGGCTCGGGATTGTTCTGTTAGAGGCCATGGCCTTAGGCAAGCCTATCGTGGCCAGTAGAGTTGGTGGTATTCCCGAAGTCGTCGAACATGGTAAAACAGGCCTGTTGGTGAATCCAGCCGATGTGGGGGATTTGTGCCGAGGACTCTTTACTGTCTTGCAAGATCCTGAAATGGGTCTCCAGATGGGAAAGAACGCGAAAAAACGCGTGGCGGAATACTTTTCTGTTGAACGGATGATGGAGCAGCTTTATGAGATCTATGAAGGCGCAGGACAATAGGTCGGTAGCCGTGCCTTCTATACTGAATGAGGCTTTGGTCGTATCATGATGGGCATTAACGGTCGAGACATGTCTTCCCAAGGTTTTCCTCTTTCCACCGATTTGCCCGTACGGATCTTAATTCTTGCGATTCGTGCGATTGGCGATGTTGTGCTGATTACCCCGATCATTTCACTTCTGAAAAAATCCTATCCCAAGGGGTATTTCGCTGTATTGGTTGATGGGCCAACAGCAGAGGTGTTAGCTAATAATCCGTCCATTGATCGTTTGATCGTGATCGATCGTGCGGAATCTCAACGAGCGACAATCTGGAAACGAGGGGAAAATTGGCTTGGGTTGGTCCGTGATTTACGGAAGGAACACTTCGATGTGGTGCTTGATGTGTTTAGTGGTCCACGAAGTGCCATTCTGGCCTATGCTTCAGGTGCTGTCGCCCGCTATGGAGAGGATTTTAGAAATCGTGGACGAGGTTTTCTTTATAACTATCCTATCAAAATACGTCGTGATGGGAGGCATTTAATCGAACAAAAATTAGATTTGGTGCATGCGTTGCTTGGAGTCAACCATCCTCAAGTCGGAGGACTCGAAATACATGTGACGGAAAGAGAAAAGCAGCAAGGACAGGTATTGTTGGCAAAAAATAATCATGAGGCAATACGACGAATTGGATTGATCCCCAGTGCTGGCTCGAAATGGCGGGTATGGCCATCGGAACGATTTGCCGAACTTGCGGATGTCCTCATTGAAACCTATCGCGCGGAAGTGGTGTTGCTAGGTGGAGCTGACGATAGGGAATTGTGTCATGCGATCGTCAATCGTATGCGAACTCCACCCCTCGATCTTTCTGGAAGGACGACCTTGCGGGAGTTGATGGCCGTGTTGGGCGAGTTGGATTTGGTGATTGCGAATGTCACAGGGCCGATGCATCTGGCTTCCGCGTTGCCTAAACCCAAAGTGATTGGATTATATGGAGCCGCTGACACTATCCAATATGCTCCTTGGGGCCTGAATGCCATGATGTTGACCAAAGGAACGAAGGAGGATGCGTATTGGTTTCACGTTGATTATGAAAAGGATTATGAGTACTTATGCCAAATAACCGTAGCGGATGTCTTGAAGCGCGTCGTCCTGATGGTGCCCGATTGGGTTGAAGGATAATACTGTCCATGTGGGGACTGTAGGAAATTGGCTATTGGGCTAGACTCTTGAGGGCGGTCTATCCCTTAGTAGGTGGGGTCGGTTGACTGTCGAAGTAATTTTGATGGGATGAACGCGTGACATTTTTTCCGATTTCGTAGGAGGGCCTTGATGGGAATCATCAATATGAGAGAGTCGGATGAGGCGGTGACTCTGGCCACGGATCAAAGCCTGGATGATTCGGCATCAGGAATGCGCATTCTGCTGATTAAACTTCGGTATATGGGCGATGTCGTGTTGAGTACCCCGGTCCTCCCACTTCTCCGTAAACACTTTCCTGATGCCAAGATAACCTTCCTGGTCAATCCTGGAACAGCAGGCGTGTTACAAGACAACCCTTACTTAAATGCTGTGTGGGTGCTTCCCCGACAATCATGGTGGCAACAACTCCGTTTTATCCAGCGGGTACGAGCAGAAAAATTTACAACAGTGATTGATTTAACCGATGGAGATCGTTCCGCGTTTCTTTCTTGGATATCTGGTGCATCCATGCGACTGGGCTACAATCGGGATCGACGTTGGCGGGGAAAGTTCTATTCGCGTCTCTTATCTTCCGCGTATGGCTCAATGCATATGGTTGATTATCATCAACAAGCCATCGCAGCATTAGGAATTGCGGAGCCAGTCGGAAACCCTGAAATATATATATCGACCCAAAGGACAGAACAAGAGAGGTTGTTTAGTGATTTGTCTTTAAATGGGCGCCCTCTTGTCCTCTTACATCCGACGGCAAGGTATTCAATAAAGGCTTGGCCCTTAGAGCGTTTTGCCGCGGTTGCTGATTGGTTTATTGACCAAGGGTATAGCGTGGCTTTAATCGGGAGCCAACGAGAATTCCAAATTGGTCAACAAATTGTGAATCTATCCAAGCAAAAACCCATGAATCTCATGGGCCAGACACGGTTGTCTCAATTAACCGCCTTAATGAAACGGAGTCATTTGTTGGTGGGAAATGATGGCGGGCCCATGCATATAGCCGCAGCCGTGGGGTGCCCCGTATTGGGTCTCTTCGGTCCGACAAATCCGGCCGTTTGGGGACCACGAGGATCACATGTAAAGGTCATTTACAAAGGGTTGAATTGCGAAGAATGTTTTTACCCAGGTTGCTCTCGAGGGGAAGAGAGCTGTATGCGGAAAATTTCTGTGGAAGAAGTCTGTCACGCCGCACAATCGATGCTGCCAATCCTCAGGGAGTCGTGAAAAGGTTGAAGTCCGTCGTGAAAAGTTACGAGTAAGGAGGGGTAGAAAAGCAACCAAAGGTTTTTCTCCTTACTATTTACCCCTGACTCCTTACTGATTCATGGAAAGACGGGGAGTGGGGAATAGACAAGGTCATGTCCAACCAATTCTTTAAACCATCGTTCAGTTTCTTGATGAGGAAGCGGATGTTGGTTCAGTCGTATCTCCAAACGAAATTGTCCTTCTGACCCAACTAGACCTATAATCGCAGACGCATCAATCCCTTCCGGCAAAGCAGAGGCGGTTTGGAATTCTGCCAAACTCCCGTACATTCGCCCACGTGATTTGAGTATGGAGAAAATCTCCGGAATTTCTTCTAACTGGCAATGAAGAGAACAACGGTACATCAATCTGGTGCCTGAAGAAGGTCGTTGGAAATCGCCTAGGGCTTGCCGAGAAAACCCCGTAAGATAGACGCGGACTTGCTCGGCCGGTTGGGAATGTGTTGCCGCCAGTTGGCTGGCCGAGACAAGAAATTCAAATGGATCTGGGGAATTTAATTCAAATTGACAGGGGCCGAAGGCATCAGGCCAAGAACAAAATAACGGGGTGTCGTTGCGTGAGGCATAGAGCGAGACTTTGTGCTGGTCCACTTTGGCTTCAATCGGTATCTGAAGAATATCGATGGCTGCTAGAAAACCCTCTTGACGGTCATTGAGCCAAAATTGGTCACGTGGAGGTTCCACCGATTCGCCAGGGGCAATAATTTCTGTCGTATGTAACCGTACGCGAATAAAGCCATGCGTATGGCGAAATCCAACCCAGAATGATGCGGTTGGCTGTAGGGTGGCTAACTGATGGCCGATACGCCAAGGATGTGCCACAGAGCAATACGTGTTCACCGTTTGGTGTTGTTGAAACACCGTATGGTACCCACCGACAAGAAGAAAAAAGTCGCCCGCCCAATGGTCCAACACATGTAAAAGCGTGACATCCTCAGTTGGCCATGCCTCTAGTTGATTAATTTCATCCAGATCAGGCACTTCCCATTCTTCAATGTAGGTGATCATCTCTTTTTCTGGCTGCATAGAGGTTAAGCCAGCCTGTCGTAATTTATCAGCAACCGAAAGAATTTCGTCGAAGGACAGGGGTGAAACGGATTCCCACCGATGTTCACGCATGGAGCATTTGGCGCAGGGTTACTGAGGACATTTCAAAATGTCTTTATCTTCTATGAAAAGAGTTCAAAGCTCCCTAGCCCTTTGGGGAGAGTGTGGGGGTGAGGGGAAAGATCTTTTGAGAGTTGCATAGCTACGGGAAGTTGAAAAATTACCAGGCGAGCTTAGGCTAAAAAATGGCGGAGAGGGAGGGATTCGAACCCTCGGTAGGCTTTTGGCCTACGACGGTTTAGCAAACCGTTGCCTTCGGCCACTCGGCCACCTCTCCGCGCAAGATCTGTAGTGTTATTTCAAAAAGTTGCAAATACGTGCGGCATCTGAGATTCGATCATATTCTAGAATCCACAAAAGCTTCATATTTTAACCAAAAAGCCGTGCCAAAAGATACAAGTCTTGTTAAAGTTTACGGCTGCAAAAAGGGGTTTAGTTGGATTAATTGTTTATCCCAAATATGACAGAAACCAATCGGAGATTTCCTTCTCTACACTCATATGAACCTCCAGCGATAATTGATCTGGTTTCCCTGCGCGGACATAGGCGGCTCGGACCACCTCATATGTTCTTTCAAGCTGACTTCGGCTTACCAGCTGATTGCAGCCATCTACAATGCACTCCATTCGAAGGGGGCGGGGAGCTAAGGCCGCGCCAATATCCGGCAGATCAGCTATTTTCAACAACCCTCGAATCATTGAGTCAGCTGGTTGGTAGATAAATGGATGTTCCAGTAAGGAACCATAACTCAAAATTCCTCCATGTATATACACAGCTTGAATGTGTGGTTCGTGCAAGGCCGTAAGGAGAGCCGCTACGCCACCTAACGGTTCGCCTCGCGCTGGGTAGGGGGATGCATCTAAGGGTACGACTCGTTCGTGGCTTATACTGTTCGTGGCCGCAAGTGAATCACCCCATAGGCCTATTCGTTCCTGATTAATATCTTTTCGATTGCAGAGATAGTCGATGACGGTTCGTAGATCACGAACGCGAGAAACAATCAAGCTTTCTCCAAGCATGAGACTTGTAGCGGCGGCACCGGCACTTGGACTGAGTCTGCCACGGTACAATTCACCGTGGCGTCCATCACCGATTCCTCGTAATTCCGCTAAACAGACCGCTACCTTCTGACCTAACAGACTCTGAATTAGCGAGCGGCGTGCTCTTTGAAGGCGGAGATTCCCTTCCTGCGCAAAGCCGATTACGATAGGGGTTTTGGTCTTGCCCAAACCGGAAGGCCTTAGAAGTTGTACTCGTATAGAAAGATTTTCTTCGACCTCCAAAACCACATATTCCGATTGACCGATTCCCCGATACGTTGATCGCACATGGGAAGACGGGTAGAGCGTCATTGGCCCAAGACCTTCGGTGAGTGCTTGTCGCAACTGCACCACCTGTGCAGTAGAATCTTGTAAAGATCTCATCTGACGAAAGGTGGTAAGGTGTTTTTGCGCAATTTCCTGTGTGATTTCATGAACCATGCGGATGTTGAATACCTTGCATGAATCCCTGGTCAAAGATTCCAAACTTTTCTGTTGAACCGGTTGGAGCACTTCGTGTTCAGGAACTGGAATCTCAAACCATTCTTGCAAAATGGTATAGAGCTGCTTTCGATGGATTGGTCCGATATTGGTGCAGTGGGAATCTAAAGGGCCATGCCGCGATCCTCGTCCTGACCCGTGTACGGATTGAAGTGCGTCACGTGAGCCATAGAGCGCATACACCTTTTCAAGATGTTGCCACACGACATCATGCTGAGGGTTCCAGTCAAATTCTCGTCCGTAAATCAACCGGCGTGGGGCCAGCGAAGCCAAAATGACCCATGGCCAAAATCTTAGTCGAGCGGTATCAGGAAGGTTTCTGCTCGAGTCCCAATCACCTATCGATAAGTGCCCAAAGTTGAATGCGGCCACTGCAGCCACACGATCATCTAATGCTCCAGCGATTGCTGCCACGTCCCCGCCTCCTGCTACTGCCCCGATGAGGATGATGCGGTCCTGGTCAATCTGTGGATCAGCCCATAAGCAATCAATGCCATGTCTCACATCCTGAACTATCCACCCCATAAAACTCTCGCCTATGAGGTCCAATTGCATGCTGAGGACCGACCGAAAATAATAATCCTGCCGATCAACACGAAATATGCCGTTATAGTCAGTTGCTGAGCAAAAAGGATGTTGCCGGCGTTCTCCATGCCCGAGCAAGTCCATGATGAGGACTGTGCAACCCTGTTGGGCTAAGGTCATCCCCATGCTTTGTAACTCCTCTTCTGTTTTGGGTTCGTGATGACTGTGACAAAGCACGATTGCAGGGGTTTTATGCGTGGCGTATTTCGGCCGATAGACATTTGTCGTCACAGGCATATCCATGTGGCCCTGGTAGACAATATTTTCAATGCGGAAACGGTCATGTTCAACCGTAGTACTGACAATGTAGTTCGGGGGCTCTGAATGCGTGGCACGGTTTGTGAGGGAATGGCGGAGTGCTGTAATGCGTTTCTGACAAAAAGACTCCCATTCTTCTTCTGTACGTATTCCCTCAAATACGCACAGATCTTGGTGGGCCGCCTCATGTACCTGTTTTGTGAGATGATCGCCAAGCTCTAGAATCCGGCGATTGCCGAATGCCACTTTTCGGGCCCAAAGCCATTGCTGAAATTGATGAGGGAATAGGGTCTTTATCAAACGTTTGAACTGCATAAGGCTAGTTCCGATTGACCCGTTTTTCATTGAGAAAAAATAGGTCGAACTTAGGAGATTGCCAAAGGCAATCTAGTGACGGTTTGGCAAATCTGTTGGTAAGCAAAGAGTACTGGGTGTGGGTTTTGTGTTGGGCGTAGATCGATGTTTCGGCCGAGGAATTATTCGCCGATGTAAGCGATGCCTTTTTCTCGGACCGCTTCAAGCCAAGGCGGCTCTGTTTGACGAATGGAAGCGAATCCTATTTTCCAATTTCCCTATTGACAAAGGCGAGAATTTTCCGGGCATCTTCCACGATTCCATCGGTGATGTTCAGGCCTAAGGCTTTATCCTCGTCGTCCAAAGTGTCAATCAAACCCTGTTCTTGGAGGAAGGTGACGTCCCAAAACACCATTCCATGGCTCACTCGTTGGCCGTTGATGGTGGCCATGACATTGATATTGTCCCCATGTTCGGTCGGGGTGCTCATAAACGAGAGGTCGACGCGGTCCTGCTTCGCCTGCTGAATAAAGGTCATGAACGTTTTAATGCGTTCTAAACTATTGGGATCCATGTCCTAAAAGTGTGTCTTTCTTCTGTTAGGAGAAGAGCCTGGGCTCTTCATGAATGGTCAAAGAGGATGCGTTGCGATCAGGCTATGCCGTTCCTTGATGCCCGGGAATTGAAGAATTTTCTTGATTTTTCTTCTGAGCGCGCTCGGCGATATTTTCCATAAGGCCAGCAAACTTTTTATATTGCGGATGATCGGGGGACAACGGATTCCCATCTTCGTCGCACATGAGTTCCTGCATTCCTTCTAAAATTTCACTCATTTCTGGGAAAAATTCCTCATTTGATTTTTTGCGTCCCATATCGGTTCTCCTTTAGGAAACAGTCGATGAAATTATAAGTAAATCTAGGATTTTTAGTCTTGATCGAGAATGCTCTGGATCACGATTTTCAAATTATCAAAGTTGAGATTTTGAATCCGGATGTTGCCATCCAACACGACGGTGGGAGTATGCGCAACTTTAATTCGTTCTCCCCATTCTTTGCCTTTCCCCAATGTTTGAAAGGGTTTTCCCGTGGCGAGGCCGGCTTCAAATGCTTTGGGGTCAAGGTCGACTTCCTTAAGAATGAGGGCCCGCATGGTTTTATCAAACATTTGGATGTCTTTATCATGAATCGATTGAAAGAGAACTTCTTTCATTCTCTGCCCTTTGCCCATCGTCACGGCTTGATTGTACATCTCAAACACCGTGGGGAGTTTGCCAGGCATCACGGGGAACCCAATCATTCTTGTTTCCAACTTGTCGCCAAATTCTTTTTGAAGCTTCGTCACCACGACGCGCTCAAACATGTGACAATGGGGACAATAGAAATCCGCAAATTCAAGCAAAATGACCTTTCCTGATTCGTGCAGGGAGGGTTCGCCTTCTATCAATTCGTATTCACCTTGGATGGCACTGAAGGCCATATTGGCTGAGCCAAATAGGCTCACGAACAAGGCAAATCCTATCGTCAGTCCTAATCGGAGCGGTCGTCCGTTCATGGGGATCCTTTCCTTATTT
>Ga0224501_10003699_pt1 | contig 12073 bp, 11 predicted proteins | sample SF_Oct11_sed_USG_4_FD_169105 | JGI IMG/M metagenome (GOLD analysis project Ga0224501, IMG submission 169105) | Sediment microbial communities from San Francisco Bay, California, United States - SF_Oct11_sed_USGS_8_1 | ecosystem: Environmental > Aquatic > Marine > Sediment | place: USA... | reverse complement strand
GAAGCCGGCATCCCCGAAGATGACCCACGCAACCCCGCTGTTATTGCTGACAACGTCGGCGACAATGTTGGTGACTGCGCAGGCATGGCTGCTGACCTGTTTGAAACTTATGCAGTTACTATTATTGCGACCATGCTGCTGGGCAGCCTGCTGTTGAAAAATGCTGGCGAACTTGCAATCACCTATCCCCTGGTTCTGGGTGGTGTTTCAATTATCGCTTCGATCATTGGAACCTTCTTCGTGAAGGCAAACGAAGGTGGCAAGATCATGAACGCCCTGTACCGTGGCACACTGGTTTCTGCTGTGCTTTCAGCCGTCGCGTTCTACTTCATCACCAATAAAATGATGGCTGGTATCGATGGCTATTCAACAGGGGCTTTATACGGCTCTGCATTGATTGGTCTGGCACTCACGGTAGCTATGATTATTATCACTGAATACTACACCGCTACTGAATATGGCCCAGTTCGCCGCATTGCAGAAGCCTCTACTACAGGTGATGGCACCAACGTTATTGCTGGCCTGGGTGTATCGATGAAATCGACAGCACTGCCTGTAATTTCAGTGTGCGCATCTATCTGGGGCGCTCATGAACTAGCTGGCCTGTACGGCATTGCCATTGCAGCAACCTCAATGCTGTCTATGACAGGTATTATTGTTGCCCTTGATGCCTACGGTCCTATCACTGATAACGCGGGTGGTATCGCTGAAATGGCTGAACTGCCCGAAGACATTCGTAATACCACGGATGCGCTAGATGCTGTGGGTAACACCACCAAGGCAGTCACCAAGGGTTATGCCATCGGTTCTGCTGGTCTGGCCACACTGGTGCTGTTTGCTGACTACACCAACACGCTGAGTGCTGCAGGTAAAGTCGTCGCCTTTGACCTGTCCAACCACATGGTTATCATCGGCCTATTTATCGGTGGCCTGATCCCTTACCTGTTCGGTGCCATGGCTATGGAAGCAGTCGGTCGTGCAGCTGGCGGTATCGTCAATGAAGTACGTCGCCAGTTCAAGGAAATGCCCGGCATTATGGATCGTACACAAAAGCCTGACTACTCCAAGGCAGTCGATATGCTGACCAAGGCAGCGATCAGAGAAATGATTATCCCTTCTCTGCTGCCTGTTGCTGTGCCTATTATTGTTGGCCTGACCCTGGGTGCAGAAGCACTGGGTGGTGTACTGATTGGTACCATTGTAACCGGCCTGTTTGTTGCGATTTCGATGACCACCGGTGGTGGTGCCTGGGATAACGCCAAGAAATACATCGAAGATGGCAATCACGGCGGTAAAGGATCTGATGCACATAAAGCCGCTGTCACTGGTGACACCGTCGGTGACCCATACAAAGATACAGCAGGCCCTGCGATCAACCCGCTGATTAAGATCATGAATATTGTGGCACTGCTGATTGTGCCCCTGATCTAATCCTGCTACTACTGGTAATAAAAAGGCGAAGCGCATGCTTCGCCTTTTTTTTGCTTATACATATTGCAATTAACAGTAGTCAGCTCATACTTTTCTTGACATGAGTCATTGCAAGAAACATTCTTCATCCGCAATCTTAAAGAGCTGATAAAACCAATAACTCATCAAAATGACCAAATGCACAAGGAGAATAGAGATGATCCCAGTTGAAGAGCTAAGAAATGAGAATGACGCCATAAAAGACCTGAGCAATGTACTCTCCAATCTGGTTACAGATCAGTCACTCCGAACTAATACTATATTTTGCGAACTACTGCATCGTTTTCAGGAGAAGCTTGATGCACATTTAAAACATGAAGCGAGATCTATTTATCCTCAATTACTCAATCACGATGACAATCACATCAAGAAAGTTGCCAATGATTTCCTGAGTAACACCCACGAACTTGAACGCATCCTGTCGAAATATGTAAAACGCTGGTGCCATCAGATTAATACTGAAAATCACGAAGAATTTGAGAGAGAAACACTGGAGATATTCCGATTGGTAAATGAACGAATTCAACTGGAAGAATCTCATTTATTCCCGGTACTATAAGCGATTACCCAGCATGACATTTGTCGTTTTGGGACTCATTGCAATCAAAACATAGTCGTTTATCTTGATTGCAATCAATACTTATACAAGAACACTCAGATAAAGTTAAATCTTAAATAAATAATCATGAGGCTCTGCAATGTCCTTATCACATCATCCGCTTGTTGATGAATTCCCCGAACACAAGGACACTATTCATCAGCTAAAACTGAACAACCCGCATTTCCGGCGTTTGACTCATGAATACGAGGGCCTGGATAAATCCATCGTTCGAGCCGAACAGGGCATAGAGACCATGAACGATGACTATCTTTCAGAAATTAAAAAAGAACGCCTGCACCTGAAAGACATCATTTACCAGATGATAAAAAACCCAACTTAAACACTAGCGATTTACGAGCAACCTATGGCCTCTTTCGACAAAATAAAACAACAACTATTATCGATGCGTGAAGACTACACACAAAGAATCGAGGCGATCGAACAGGATACTCACCATAAAAATGAGCCGGTTGAAAAAGATTTTGCCGAACAGGCCACCCAGAGTGAAAATAATGATGTATTGGCCGCACTCGATAATGAGGCCCAGCTCATGGTGATGCATATCGACAGAGCACTCGCACGTATCGAACAGGGAACCTACGGTATATGCAAGGCCTGTGGCAAACCGATTCCTGAGCAGCGTTTACAGGCTGTTCCCTATGCAGAACTGTGCATAGCCTGTGCTGATAAAAACCACTGATCCTCTCTTTTCCAAATAACAGGTAATTTCATCCAGCGCACGATGAAACTATTGCCTTGTTCGACCCTCTCAGTTAACCAGGACCAAATAACTGAGAGGGCAAACCGATATGAAAAAATTCCTACTGGGCATGGCTAGCCTTCTGGTACTGTGCAATACAAACAATGTCATCGCTCAGACACCCGCAACAGCGATATTTGCCGGTGGCTGTTTCTGGTGCATGGAACCGCCCTTCGACAGGCTCGAAGGCGTGCTCTCAACCACATCTGGCTACACTGGTGGCCAGACTGAGAACCCCAGCTATAAGGAGGTGTCAGCGGGCGGCACAGGCCATACTGAGGCCATTAAAGTCGAGTACGATCCCTCAAAAATCACCTATGAAGATCTGCTGGCAGTCTTCTGGAAAAATATCGACCCAACCACCAGAGATGCCCAGTTCTGTGATCATGGAAACCAGTATCGGAGTGGCATCTACTATCAAGATGAGGCACAACGCCAGGCCGCTATGGCCTCACTCAAGGCCATGCAGCAGAACAAACCATTCAAGGAGGCCATTGTTACCGAGATAGAAGCTGCCTCCATCTTCTACCCCGCCGAGGATTACCATCAGGATTACTACCAGAAGAACCCCGTTCGCTACAAATACTACCGATACCGCTGTGGCCGGGATCAGCGCCTGAATCAGCTCTGGGGCGAGAAACGATAATCATCCGCGTTAGTGATATCAATAACCTATACCCCAAATGCCCTAGATCAAGTGACTACGAAAACAGGCTGTTTTACTGTAGAATTCAGCGCTCAAATTTTAAGCTTTTGACCGATTATCAATAAAGTGCTGGTTCAACCGCCAGCGTAAGCCATCCAGGAGACATTACATGATTAAACCTCATGGTTCTAACGAACTAAACCCATTGTTCGTATACGACTCAGCTAAAAACGAAGCACTACAGAAAGAAGCAGAAGGCCTGCCATCGATCGTAATTAGCTCAGCTGCTGCCGGTAATGCCGTTATGCTAGGCGCAGGTTACTTTAACCCACTGACAGGCTATATGAACAAGGCTGATGCCCTGTCTGTAGCTACTGACCTGAAAACCACCTCTGGTCTGTTCTGGCCAACACCTGTACTGAACCTGGTTAAAGATGCTGCTGGCATCAAAGCCGGTGACCGCATCGCGCTGAAGGACCCAAACGTTGAAGGCAACCCGGTTGTTGCTGTGATGAATGTTGAAGCCGTTGAAGAATTCAGCGATGCCGACATCGCGCTAATCACTGAAAAGGTTTATGCCCCTTCTCCAGACGAAGCGCACCCAGGTGTGGATGCCTTCCTTGAGCAGGGTAAAATCTGTCTGTCAGGCCCTATCCAGGTTCTGAACTTCTCCTACTTCCAGACTGAGTTCCCTGATACATTCCGTACCGCCGTTGAAATCCGTAACGAAATAGCTGAGCGCGGCTGGAAGAAAGTGGTTGCCTTCCAGACTCGTAACCCAATGCATCTGGCCCACGAAGAACTGTGCCACATGGCCATGGATCGTCTGGGCTGTGACGGCCTGGTTATCCACATGCTGCTGGGCAAACTGAAAAAAGGTGATATCCCTGCGCCAGTTCGTGATGCCGCAATTCGTAAGATGGTTGAGCTGTACTTCCCTGAAAACAGTGCCATGGTAACCGGTTACGGCTTTGACATGCTGTACGCAGGCCCTCGTGAAGCCGTACTGCACGCCGTATTCCGTCAGAATATGGGTGCCACCCACTTCATCGTTGGTCGTGACCACGCGGGTGTTGGTGATCACTACGGCGCCTTTGATGCCCAGACTATTTTCGACGATCAGGTACCAGCTGGTGCGCTGCAAATTGAAATCTTCCGTGCTGACCACACCGCCTACTCCAAGAAACTGGATAAAGTAGTCATGATGTGTGAAGCCCCTGACCACACCAAGGATGACTTCGTTCTGTTGTCAGGTACTAAAGTACGTGAAATGCTGGGTAATGGCATTGCGCCACCCAAAGAGTTCTCACGCCCTGAAGTAGCTCAGATTTTGATGGATTACTATCAAAGCTTAGACGCTTAAGTTTTAGTACTTAATCGTTATAAAAAACGGCGCTGATCGAAAGATCAGCGCCGTTTTTAATGGCTATTAATAAATATTTATATTTTAATTATGGCCCGCTAGTACCAAAAACATGAGGTGTGTGGCAACTATAGCAGTTATCACCTGACTTTCCACCAGGCCCACCTTGATGTTCATTGTTATGACAGACCTTACAACGATCCGTATCCACGGCATAACCAGTTGCACCTATCCCTGGGTAGTAACCTGTCAAGTTAGGTTTTTCCAGGCCGACAGTATCAGCTGTGTGCGTACCGTGGCAGGCGTTGCACTTGACCATGGTATGGGTCATTTTTGATGCCGCATATTCATTTACCAAGGTCTGATTCGTTTCATGACAGCCACCACTCAAACAGGAGTAACTGAATTCCACCGCAAAGCTGGTATCAAAGACCTGTGTAGGTGCGGGATCACCTCCACCAGGACCACCGGGACCACCAGAATCACCGCCGCCTTTCTTACCAGCAAAAGACACTGAAGAACCCATAACCAGAATAATCAGGCAGGCCAGTACAGATTTAATGGATTTATTTAAGTATTTCATTTTTATTCTCCTCCATTAAGCCTTAGCCAGACTAACAGCGCAGTGTTTATAGATAGGTTGTTTACAATCCGGGTCAACCCAGTTCATGGTCAGTCGATTGGTTGCCGCCAGCCGGCTGCCATAAATGGCCTTATCCTGTGGATCAAGATCACCGAAGTGCATGGGGCAGAAAACCTGGCCTCTTTGCACTGTGCCAACAATGAGTGCTTTAACAACAATCTCACCGCGACGTGTGGTCAGTCGAACCAGTTCACCAGTGGCTACTTTCAGAGATTTGGCGTCATCGGGATGCATCTCGACATAGTTTTCTGGCACCATTTCATGTAACTGCGGTACTCGCTTGGTTTTGGTTCGACTATGGAAGTGTTCAATGACACGACCTGTGAGTAACCAGAAAGGATAATTACTATCCGGTACTTCTGGTGCTTGTTCATACTCTACCGCCCAGAGATAGGCACGACTCAGATTATCCGGATCAACCCATGGCTTATCAGGCGTACCTCCCTGAGTATCGTTCCAGTTAGTATTAAAGCGGCCATCACTGTATAGACGGGTACCACCATAGATGTTGCTCGGTGTGGATGGCCACTGAATACCATTATTGGCTTCAATCCTGGCATAGGTCATGCCACTCATATCGCAGATGGTACCAGCAGTGCATACCTTCCACTCTTCGAAGGCTTGCTCCGATGTGGTGAACCCGATAACCGAGTTACCGTCCTTGTCGGCAAAGCGGGAGTCCATGGAGGCAATTTTATCAGCCACCATTTTGGTGATATCAAGATCGGAATAGGCACCATAGCCCTGAGGCCTGAGATCATAACCGGCAGGTAAAACAGCCTGACGACCAAGATTTACTTTACGCTCTGAACAGGTATAGACACCCGTTTTTTCGCCCCACATCGCTGCAGGCAGGAACATATCAGCAAAATGAGTACATTCCATGGGTTCATAAATATCCTGCACCACAATGTATGGACGGTTTGGATTATTAAAATCCATATAGGAATAGAGCTTGTTCAGATCCGGCAAAGTAACCGCTGGATTGGTACACTGAATCCAGAACAGGCTAAGTTGGCCATTACGCATCATTTCTACATGGCTATTGAAATCCTGATAATCACGATTGGAAGTAATAGCTGTAGGTTTATGTGGCGGAATTTTGCCTCTGGGTACATTCCAGAAATCTTCCAGCCAGCCCACATGATCAGGGTTGTAGTAGTTACGATAACCCGCCAGAGCAGACGAAGCACCGGCCTCACGATTACTCATAGCGGTAGCCTGCCCGGTGATACTAAAGGGCGAGGATCCGGGACGACCAATCTTACCCATGATCAGGTGCATGGCACAGATCATACGCACGGTGTTGGTAGCACCCATTGACTGATAAACACCCTGAATAAACAGCGATAGTGTTTCAGTTGATTCACCAATCCATTTTGCAGCCAGCGCAATATCGGCCGCGGGGCAGCCAGTGATATCGGATACATACTCCGGTGTATATTTGGCCACGGTCGCAGCCATCGCAGCATAATTACGTGTGTGTGCATTGATGTAATTACTGTCAGTCCAGTTGTTGGCAATAATCTGTTGCACAATACCGTTAATGAGCGCCAGGTTAGTACCTGGCTTAAGCGCCAGGTGCAAATCAGCACTACGGGCTGTTTGTGTACGACGTGGATCAACCACAATCAATTTTGGTGCCCGGCTTGTACGTCGTGCCCTGGCGATACGACGCCACAGTTGCGGATGCATCTCAGCTGGATTCATACCGAATACAAAAAAGCAGTCGGTATTTTCAACGTCATCATAACAACCTGGCGGACCATCAGAACCAAATGTAGACAGGTAACCAACAACTGCTGCTGCCATGCACAGGCGTGTATTTGAATCCATGGTGCCAGTACCGATTGCACCTTTGCCCAGTTTGCCAAAGGCATAATATTCTTCAAGCGTCCACTGTCCAGTGTTGTAGGTAGCAATGGAATCAGCACCCATTGAATCAACACCATCGATTATCTTCTGACACAAAATAGTCGTCGCTTCATCCCAGGTAATTTTCTGCCAGTTACCATTGGCATCCCTGATCAGGGGCCATTTACCTCGATCTGGCGCATCCAGTATTTTGTGCTCATAGAGCCCTTTAACACAAACTCGACCATTATTTGTCGGATGCTTTTCATTGCCGCGAACTGCCACTGCCTCACCAGCTGCATTAACACCGATACTAAGGCCACAACCAAAGGAACAATAACCACAGACAGAATAAACCCAGTTTGTTACGTTATTAAATGTATCATCGGCCTTTGCATCCGAACTGGCCAATAAGTTAACAACACCACCGCCAATAACTGCCTGCGATGAAGCTATTGCACACCATTTCAAAAAACTACGCCGTCCATGATTGCAGATATTTGGATCTTTTTTCAAAGCTTCCAGCTCATCTTTGCTAAAAAGATCGACTTGTATTTCGTTCTCTTTTGATACCATTGCACTTCACCCTTTATAATCATTTATAAAATTAAAAATGCATTGCCAGGTTATGGAGTAATAAGCTGAACCAAATAACGCAACATGGTTTTATCAATGCTGGCGGTATCTTTACGTAGAAATAAAATTATTAGCAATGACAAATGTCATTCTGCTTAAGTAAAAAGATAAAAAAATACTAACCAATTGAAATAGCAATAAAGATTTATAGAAAAATTATCATGATAAGAGATAGCGAATGAGGCAATACCTTGATAGCAGGCATGTTGAAAATAAATTATTAGTAATTTTTGAATCGTAGCATATAGATTATTAGCAATAGCTAATAAAATCAGGATGACAATCAATATCCCACACTAATTTCTTCCAGGGACTTCAGATCAATAATAAGAAAACCTTGCTTACTGACACCAATATAACCATCAGACTCCAGCTGCTTGATACTTCGAATCAGTGTCCTCTGGGTAATACCAAGCATATCGGCAAGTTCAACACGAGATAACAGGTCACGCAGAAAACTGTTTTTTAAATATTGATCATGGTGTGTTTCCTGTAGGTACACCAGGTATGAGGCCAGACGCTCAAGTGCATTTTTCTGACCAAGATTAGCAATATGCCGTATATAGGCATTTAAATTACACGACATGGCATACATTAAAGTCTCTGTTATTTCACTGTAACGCCCTGCACTATTACGCAGATCATCACACTTCAGATAGCAGACACTGACATCATTGAGCGCCTCAGCAGAACTCGCATGTGATTTCATGTACAAATCATCACAGGCAATAAGATCGCCTGGTATCTGCGCCAGCTTGTGTATTTGACTCTTACCATTAGCCAGGGTTTTGTAAACCTTAACCTCGCCTGATAACAGAATATACAGATGACTACAGATATCACCTTCCTTATAGAGAGATTCTCTTTTATTAAATCGCTTTAAACTTAAACTGCGCTGCAAATCCCGCTTAGCCTGTACACTCAATCCTTTAAAATAAGATGATGTATCCATAATACAGGAGGCGCATCTGATATCTGCAGGCTTATCCATACATGGCCCTGCAATATTATTCTGCATCTGAATGTTTGAAGCTGCTTGGTTCATAAATATTTTAATGCAATAAATTCAAATCCTAATATTTAAGAATCAATCTATTAATGATTGATTCTTATTAACAATAAAACCTCATAGATACTCCCGAACATCCAGATACATAGCAGACAAAATACCAAGCAGAGATCGTAAAAACAAGTCAATTGTTCGTCAATTTTCGTTTACTTGAAAAAGAAGAACATTTTTTCACTATTTCCAATAAGATAAAAATTTTAAGGGACATTACTAGATGCAAAAAATTCAAACTAGCCAGTCTATACATCCACAATCAAACCGCGATAGAAAATAGCTATTTCTAATATACTAATACAAATAGCCAATACAATTAGATTCAGTCTTGTTAAAAAAATCTAACATTACCATGAAACCTGACACCACCACCGCCATGCAGAACCTGATCGACGAAGTTCGCGCAGCTATGCCGTTTGATGCCGGTGAAGCGCAGTTATGCGCCGATACATGCAATGGCTGTTCATTAAAATTGCTGGAGTTCCTGGATATGGAATTACAGGACTGGGAACAAAAACTACAGGATGGCGTAAAGCCAAGCTTTGGTGATATCCATAAAATGGGTAAGACCTGCAAGAAGGTTTATATGGTTTTGAAAAAGAATGGATTGATTGATGAATAACACTTCTCTTGTCATCTCGAAAGCATGTGAGAGATCTTTTCCTGGATTATTACCTTGGCAGAGTGGGTTCTAGCACCCACGACTAGTAAAATATCAGATAATTAATACTGAAAGAAAAAACCAAGATCCTTCACATACATTCAGGATGACAACATAAAAACTAAAACTTAGGCCTCGGCACAAACGCCACTTCATCACCGTGCTCGACCAGCGTATACGGTTCTGAAAACTGTCGATTCACTGTAACCTGAACCCGATCATCTGCATAGTTCTCCTGCCAACGCTTGCCCCTGCCCCGCATCCACTTCAACAAAGTCTCAACATTGGTCACAACATCAGGAACTGCAACCTCTTCCTCATCCTTGCCTGCAATCTTTGCCAGCTCGATAAAATAAACCAGCTTGATGGTGACCTTACCATCTTCCCCGACAATACGACCCTCACCACGTTGTAAATTATGCGCGGCTAGGTCTTTCAGGTATTTATTCCAGTGCTGCTCATAATTCACTCCTAGCTCATGCAAGGTGCCCCATGAATAGATACCGGTGTTGTGGCCATCATCAAAATTAATTTTCAAGGCATAGGTACCCTGGGGTTCGAGACTGGATATATTGACCAGTTCCTTGCCGTGTACCGGTTTGGTCATCGCCTTGACTTCAGCCGAGGGCGAAAATACCCGCAGGTACTCACAGGGATACTTAAAGCGGAAGCCATCGGAATAGGCAATTTCGAGCAGTCGCGACTTCTGGTGCAGGCTGATTTCTGTGGGGGCAATATGGCTTACTTGTTCTGACATGTTGTTCAAATCGTTTCTGATGGATTAACTGGGGCGCTATTCTACCTGTAATCACTGCCAGTGTTAGCCCAAACATAACAAGGATAATGATTCTCAATAAAAGTGTCTCGTAGGGTTTTCTATCTCATTGATTTTTATAATTAAATATAAAAGTATCGCCCCATAAATAAAATTTATCACATCAACAATAAGTTTGTTTGGTGTTTGCTCCACAAAGCGCTATGGTGCACCTCCGTAAATGCCGGTTTTCTTTGCTTTTTGCCCGGCTTTGGGACAGAATATGTGCCCTATTTCGTACTTGCGAGCTGTAGCTCGGGTACTTGCAAATTCTTCTCTCTTCGGAGGGCGACCTGATAAAGGTGTGTGCTGCGGGGATGAGGGAACGATGTCTTACTAATCGGGCATCAATACGTGATTTTGATTCTAAAGGGCTTGCTCTGTAAGCCTACAAGATGAAAAAAGGTAGAGATTGAAATGGTGTTTCAGCTCAGTCTGCAGCATGATTTTGAAATCTTCCGCAACTGCAATTGCAAAAACTAAAACTCTAGGAGTTAATAATAATGCCTACTTTTGTACGTACAGAAAAGTGTGATGGATGTAAAGGTCAAGACCGTACGGCTTGCATGTACATCTGCCCTCACGATCTGATGAAACTGGACAAAGATGGTTCTGACACTGGTCACGCCATGAAGTCTTATAACCAAGAACCTGAGCAGTGCTGGGAATGTTATTCCTGCGTTAAAATCTGCCCACAAAACGCTATCGAGTGCCGTCACTATGCTGACGTTGTTCCTCTGGGCGGTTCTGTACAGCCTCTGCGCGGTACTGATTCAATCATGTGGACCATCAAGTTCCGTAACGGAACTATGAAACGTTTCAAATTCCCAATCCGCACTACCGCTGAAGGTTCTATCGATCCTTATGCAGGTAAACCACAAGCTGACATGGCCAAGATCGAAGAGAACGGTTTCTTCAATCACATGGAACAGAATGGTTACCGCGAAGGCGACCGTAGCGAACTGATCAATCTTTAATTTAAGAGGTTTATAAAAATGGCTGAATTTGGAAATCCTGAAGTCGTCGAAGAAGAAGTAGACATTCTTCTTATCGGTGGCGGTATGGCCTGTTGTGGTACAGCGTTCGAAATCCCACGCTGGATCGAAGCATCAGGTGCTAACCTTAAAGTTAAGCTGGTTGATAAAGCTGCTATGGATCGTTCTGGTGCGGTTGCCCAGGGTCTGTCTGCGATTAACACCTACATTGGTCCTGAGCAGGATCCAGCTGACTACGCTCGTATGGTCTCTAACGACCTTATGGGTATTACACGTGACGATTTGGCATACGACCTGGGTCGTCATGTTGACGAGTCTGTACACCTGTTCGAAGAATGGGGTCTGCCGATCTGGAAAACTGACGAAAACGGTGAGCGTTTCGACGGTTCTAAAGGTATGACACCTCTGAAAGACGGTGGTAAACCAGTACGTTCTGGTAAATGGCAGATCATGATCAACGGCGAATCTTACAAATGGATCGTTGCTGAAGCTGCTAAGAAAGCTCTGGGTATCGAAAATATCCAGGAACGTGTTTTCATCGTTAAGCTGGTTAACGACAAGAACGAC
>Ga0224501_10003697_pt1 | contig 12076 bp, 7 predicted proteins | sample SF_Oct11_sed_USG_4_FD_169105 | JGI IMG/M metagenome (GOLD analysis project Ga0224501, IMG submission 169105) | Sediment microbial communities from San Francisco Bay, California, United States - SF_Oct11_sed_USGS_8_1 | ecosystem: Environmental > Aquatic > Marine > Sediment | place: USA... | reverse complement strand
GTACATGTGCTTTCAGGTCTCTTCTCTATATATAGCGAGATGCCTCAGTGGTAGAGTCCTAGGCGCGCGGTTGTGCAAAGCTGATTGACATCTTAGCCATGCCTCGCTCCCTTTGGAAATATGAGCTCCTAGCTCAAAATAAAAAATAACAAACCTCACTATGAGATGGAGCATTGATATGATCCACTCTCGGTGCTCCTTACTTAGCTCGTGGATTGAGAAAGATCCAACCAGGCAGCCTCACTATAACAACGAATAAATCATACGATAAAAGCGCACTCCGGTAGTTAGTAAGCAACAGCCTCTTTATAAGCCACCTACCGAGCTCGTATTAGCAATCTATCAGGCAGCGCGCGTAAATTTTTCATTCTCCTTGTATGGAGAAAAGTTAATCTATTGTACCATGTGGTGGTAAGAGCCATAGAGTTATCCTTCAATTCTATAGGAGGATAATTCTAATTCTATGGCAAAAGATACCAATCTGAAAGGTTTAGCTTCTATATCCCAGACAGCTTCTCAGTTAGTAGTACTCAAACCTCAGAAATGAAGAACATTCCTGTATGCGGGGTGAACATAACACTCATGAAACATATAGCTGTATATGGAGTGATGATACGTGTAGGCACCAGGGTCTGAAGATCGATAGAGGCAGAAACAGTACGTAGCTTATTATAGTGGTAAGCGCATTGCCACATTCGGCTTTGGACCGGGTGACCCAGGATCAATTACACATCTGTGTTTTCCCTTGCTGGATGCAGATCTCATTTTTAAATAAAGGAGGTCCACCCATAGAGCACCAACTTTATCGAGCAAGCCATTGACCATTTTTAAACAAGCCATTATGATGTCATCATTTGTAAAACGAGATTTAAGTTATAGTAGTTGGGACAATGGGGATTGATCTATTTTTTAGAGCCATGTATTGACCAAATCTCACCCTATTAGTGTTATTTAACATTTGTTGTTCATTCAGTGCTTAACAAAAACAACGTGATATGGGATTAATAAATTTGAATAGAAAAACAACCGGCTTGAGTCTTTTGTCCCAAATTGAGATCCTATGACACAAAGACAAGCAACAAGGTCAACCGATAAAGGTCAAATGAGTGAAACTTGGTTGCCCTTTTGCTATATGAACTATGCAATGCATGATGGGTTGCACGAAACTGGATCCTATAGCCGGGTGAACTTAGGTGTTGTTGTTTACTATCATAGCCATTAAGACCAATAGAAAAACTGACTTGCAAAACACTGTTTGCGGCTGCGACTGGTTGCAAGCTTGTTGATGGAGCTTCTAGCTATTTGATGACCTCATCATTCTGAGTTTGCAGACAGTGAATAGTCATAGAAAGATCTTACTTTCTATGACTAAACATTGTCTGTTATTCTTGGCTAGACGGTTAAGCTGTGGCATGCACTAGAGCAGACTAGCTATGGCTGAGAGTGGAAGGCGAAGTGCCACTTAAGTTTCGATCATTTCGAACGATACATATTCAGCATGTTATGGAACTGATTTTAAAACTATAGCACCATGCACCCCAGTGACATAAATTTCTAAAAAGGTCTAGCCTAATTGACTAAACCGTGTTATATTCCCGACCAAACCAGCAGAGCTATGTTTAATGGCTGAGAACGAAATACAAAGTGCCACTTGACTTTAGAGTACAGCGATCCCTCAATGGAAACATGCAGGATGCAGCGTGCTGGTATCGATCCCAAAAACTATGGCGCCATCCTTAATTGCGGGTACTTCTTAGGATTTAAGAGGTTTAAAACTACGGTACATTAAGACCCTTGTGCCTAATTTAGAACTTCAAATCTAAGCTGATCCCCAATCAAAGCTATTTCTAATTCAAAACCTTATACCCAACAATCATAGCTTACATCCTCAAAATTCACAATACAACCTGCACCCTCGGTCTCTGGGTTTGGGGTGACACTTTGAATGTGATCTGCCTTTCATGATGAGCTGTCACATGATAACAGAGGCGCGCTAGCACAACAACTATAATTCAAGGAATAGAGAGCTAGCTCAGTTGTTAAAAGCGCTGGAATTGCAACCGTGAAAACGTGGGTTTGAGTCTAAGCCCCCGTTATGGGTACAAGCCCTCACATTCATCCTAGCTCCAACAAGCCTCAGGCTATGGAGGATTGAATACGATTAAAAAAGAGCTGATTTACATTCCGACTGCTTGTGCTTATATTCAATTAATCCCTAGGGTGCGATGATAGCTTAATGTATAGCGTACTGGGCTTTAGACCCATATTCCCGGGTTCGATTCCCAACTCAGGCAACTTTCGCGACACCCTCGTTGGCTTCGGATCCTGACGTTAAATAAAGGAAGCTATCCCCTTCTCTATGGGGCACACGGGTGCAAGTAGAGAGGCTCCTAATGACGCACTCTGTGAAACGCTAAGCCTTAGACTCAGTAGGCCAAGCTCTGCACCACTCCTGACAGGGCACCTGAGGGGTATCTGCACCACTCTGTCATGGGGATAAAAAGAAGAAGGAGAATTCATCCCTATTTTTGGTCTTCTCCAGTTTTGAACTCAGATTCAGTGTTCGATTGCTATGAATCGCTGTATTTTTCACAGAGAGGCACTGTAACCGATTGGTTAGAGCGCTCGTTACTGGCGCTGAATGTCCCAGGTTCAAAACTAAACCCTCGCTGTTCACCAAACAGTAATGGGTATCTGGGTTTTTGTCAGAGCTGGGGAAGGTGGCGAGGAAGAGGAGTGGCGTCCCACCTCAGTTACACCAATGCCTGACTCACGTTGGCGCTTTAACATCCACTTCCCCGACAGTCATTAGGACAACCTTTGCTTTCTTCCCAAATTGTAAATCAGAATCAATTTGATTTTTTGAATCGGTGTTTACATTTCTGTCATTCTATGAGAGTCAGCATATCTTACCACAAATACTCGATACATATCGGCATAATTCTTTTTTATAATTTCATAGAACTGATTGGTTGATCAGCTAGATTGAGTGTTTCTTTGATCTAGTACGATGCCCTCATCATTATGGTGCAGTTGTCAGATTCAAGACTAATTTTTTTTTACCAATTATGGCTTAACACGAAGCACTATGACCACATCAGTATCAGCACTCCATCTAATAGTGTGGTTTTGTTTTGTTTCAAGCAGCTTGCAGTTACAAAGGAAGCTCCCCATCACTTGGCTTTGTACCCAGGTTATTACGGTTGCAGACCCAGCGCTCCATCACTGAGTTATACGCTATTCTTGCCTTCCGTGATATACCATAGAAATAATATGTCAAATGAGACCCAATATTATCCCCTTGAAAATGTTACATGTATATTGACATTCGGTTGCTCAGATCTTCATAGTACAGCATTGGTAGCAGATGCTTCCTACTACCTGTGCATTTCATACATCCACTTAGAGCGGGGAAGTTTGATTATTCCCATAGCCCTATGCCCGGGTGGGGGAAGTAGCTGCTATTTAGAGCTAACTTGTACTAGCAATGATGCAACTGAGGTGGGGCACTACTCCTCTTCTTCACTGCCTGCATCTATCCCAGCTCTGCAGGGAGCCAGGTATCCAATTTACTCCTGAGTGCACAGTGAGAATTCGGAAAATCCACTGGACGTTCAGCATCAGTGGTGAGTGTTCTAGCCATTTAGCCATGGCACCTCCCCAGAGCACGCAGTGCATTGGATTTATATACGTGGGTGGATGTGTTATAGATTTATATTAGTGATAATAAATTTTTGCTATCAGTGTAAACATAATGGATGACAAAAGATATTGTTCTATCTAATTATACCTAGGGTATAATGGGTTGATGTTACCAAAGGATTTTTGCTTACAGATCCGTGCAGAAGCTATTTTGGTAACACTGGAAACTCATAGCTATATAAATACCAACCGCCATACCTTCTATCAGCCTATATACTGGCTATCTACTTTAATGGTAGTTGTGATATCAGGTATGGGTTTGGTGTTACGGAAAAGAGATTCATAGGAGAACGGAATGTCTAACAACAGTCCTATTTGGCTCCTGTGAAGGAGCGCAGAATTGACTAGTGTGTAAAAGTCATTTTTGGAATTCTGGCCGGATTGGTCGTTCTGATAGAGCCAGTCATATGTTTTAGTTGTGGTGCTGAAAGGGGCCAGGGTGGAGGATGTGCACCTTGGGCCGACATAGCAGAACATTGAATAATATTATAAATGTTATAGTGAAAGCTGGCTGGTTAGATCCTTAGTTTTCACCGGTTATGTCTACACTCGGAGAACCACGGGCGAGTCAGTATCAACACTCCATCTCATAGTGATACCTGTTTTTGTTTTGAGCTAAGATTAAGATGTGAAGACCTCGAAATCACAATAGTGAGCCCAGTATGGCCACACCAAAATAGACATACTCAGCAAGATTGTACCAGCTTTTGCTCTAAGATGTATTGCGTAAGATATTTTTATTGCGCCCAATTCTCCTATTGATTTTGGCGCTGCAGAAGTCTGTGGTTCTGATTTTAAATCTTTGTAGCGCCTTCTACAATCCTAGAAACATTTTATTTATTTTTTATTAAAAACCCTCAAATTCAACAGCCGCTGAACAAGACTGAACTGTACCAAAGACATCGCAGGGCTTTGGAGACACCGAGTGTGGGTATAACTCAGTGATAGAATGCTAGACTGGCCATCCGGAGAACTTTGGCTTGCATCCCTTTATAGGTATGAGCTCCTCACATCAAATCGTATCGCACAACAAAATGAGCCTCACTATGAGGTGGAGCATTCCTACTGACCCACTCGTGGTGCTCCATGCTAAACTATAACTGGTGAACAAACAGCTATCTAACCTCAAAGCTTCACCATGATTGGTAAAGAATAAGGGTTTTGGAAATGAAGACATTTCAAGGTCATTTAATTGAGAGACCATTGTATAACCTGGATGTAAGCTTTGTACTGCCAAATGTGATCAGCAATCAGGTTGAACTTTTTCCAAACCATTAAATCCATCCCACGCAATTACCCATACAAAACAGCTCAAATCATCCAATCATCATACAAAACAGCTCAAATCATCCAATCATATTGAACTGTACCGATATGGGGCAAGCTGTCTGCCTATTTCAGACTGTCGAAGCTAGACCAGATCCAAATACAAATATCCTAGAACTCTAAAACAAACAACAAACACCCTGGAAATTGGAATCACACAACTAAACAGTGACGGAGCTAGACCATCAAACCGAGTACACCATCCAATCACAATTCACACACCCTGGGTATTGCTATATAGCAACGCACACAACTCTAGTAGCTGAATATATCTCCACTGTGAAGCCAGCTGGAGTTGGTATACCAGCTACTAATCCCTGGTGGAGATTGAGAAAGGGTATGCAGGAGATTGTTCAGCTGGTGTCGTTAGGCAAAGCAAACATTGGATCTCTTGCCGATGGTAACCAGTTGTTATTGAGAGTGCTCAGGTTTATTTGTGTGGGAATAGAGACTTTTCCACTCGCTATCATTTGGATTGTGTAGATCTAACCTTTGCTTTTCCCGGATGCTAGGAAACATGATTTGTGAACATGCGAAGCTGAAGTTCTAAATTGTTCAATTGAATCGGGTTCTTTCTTATCCCGACCGGTGTCAGGGGCTCACAGAACAGGGCATACAGAGCTTCTTTGATCCAGCGTTTCCCGGGAAGGGTCATTAGAACACTTTCTGCTGGCACCTGCGGGCCCCATAAAGTAGTAACTCTATGGGAGGGTCTACTTTGTTTAACGTCGGGATTCGAGACTGACAAGGGGTTTTTTGAAAGACAAAACGCGTTTATGCCTGAATTAGGAATCAAACCAAGGATTCCGGGTCCAAGGCCCAGTAAGCTTTACACTAAACTATCGCTCCGATTGCGTATGAGTATGGGAAAATGCGATAAAATCATATGCTAACACGATGCAACACGGCCTAAATAACCTTGGATAGCTATACCAACCTTTCTGTTTTAGGATCTAGATTTTTACTAGAAGGTTTTCGCTTAGCCAATGGCTGTGTAGCGAAGTGCCTGTTTCTATCGGCAACAGTTTAACCGTGGTTAGGTACCACCTCCCTTTTGCACTGAATGGGCTCGCAACCGAGAGAACTTGGGCTCGGCTCCCATCATCCCGGTGATAACGGACTCCTGTTGACCCATTTGTGGGTGCCCCATGCTATTTAGGTCATAAGGGGTGAAAAACTATTATGTTATCCAGCAGCTTCACCATAACAAGAACACCAAAGTACCAACAACCGTTGATAAAGAAAACTAGGACCTAATACACTATATCAGCTCATTGAAGGCTAAAAGTACATGCAGACCAGCTTCACCAGAGTACATTATGATCTGGCACCTTGTTAACGCGTATGATATTTACCGAGTTCGATCTTGTGTACGCAGTCAAGTTGTAGCCAAGAAACCCCTCATTGACGTCCCAGGTAAATACACCTGTTTGCATTCCAAGATAATCCAGTAAATTTTTCTCAAATCTAAATATTGTGGGCTTCATTATCCAGCTGTAAAAATTGTGACCCTGCGTTTTCAACACCCTCACATTACAACAACAGAAAACATTGACCTAGTTACAACAACACGGAGGTTATAGCTCTGAGCCAAGACTCCACTTGTAATGCGTGATACGTACGAGCGCATACTCCAGTCAGATTGGATCAGGTTGGATCTGTTGGTGAAACCGATTTTTAACGAATTATAGTCGGTCATCAGATTCTTGTAAGGAACAAAGAAATTCAGATGTGTCACTGGAGATAGGTCATTATTTGCTATACTATTAAACTGACCATTCTCTATCATCTATGGCAAAGTTGCCGTGTTAGGTACTTGTTTAGACTCAGGATGGTGACTACACTACACGCGGGTCAATACTGTCGCCTCAATCAACCTGAGTCAGTCTACAGATAACCCGCTGAAAGTTGGCTACTCGTAACGGGGAGGGGGGATTGTTACCAACCGTGGAGTGAGCTTGAGCCTCATTCACTGGTTGCGATCTCCTTTTTTTAACCGGAGTGACTCATACCCAAAAAACATCCGGCGAGCAGAGAGGCTCAAACCTGCAATCAATAGATTGCGGATTCATCCACCTTACCTGGTCTCCATAAACTGAGCAGGAATATGAGATGAAGCTTCTCTCATGTCAGCAGGCAGATCAGTTATGGCGAAGCTGCCAGGTTAGGTGCCTGCTTTTGCATCAGTTACGGCTTAGCACGGAGCGCGGCAAGTCGGTCAGTATCCATTTCATGCTCCATCCCATTATGAGGGCTGTTGCTGTTTAGGCCTAGAATTATTGTGCCCAGGTCCTTTCGGAGAACATAGAGGCGGAGAGGAAGAGGAGTGGTACCCATCTCAGTTATTCTATTGCCAGAATAAGTTCATTCCCCATAGTAATAGCCACCTACTCACACAACTGTTGCCTATGACTGACTGAGCTAATAAGTATTCATTAAAAAATAATTTCCTTTGAATAGATGTGATTCAAATGGAAAGTTACCATTTGAAAGAGTTTCATAGTCTGCCTATTCTCAAAATCTCATCGATGGCTATTGTCAGAACCAAAAATCTCAATCATTCTAGTCTGTAAGTGTGTAAAACAGCTTTGGGTGGAAAATACCAAATCCTACTTGAAATTTCACTGCTGCTTATGAACTGCTACATACAAAATTGATGCAGAATAATAATATAAGCTAATTTTACTCGCAAAGATGATGTCTTCTCAAAATCCCTCTCGTTTTCGCAGCTTTAGTTTGTTTTACCGTTCCAACTTTGAGAGGCGGCCTAACGTGTTTTCTATGCGCAGAAGATTTTGACAACCTGTTGATTCTCATTGCTGCCCCACTTCAGAATCTGCACTTGTTATGAAACGTATTGGTCGCATTTAACACAGGGAAGTTAATAGCAAACCTGATTTGTACTTGTCACGACCAATCATACACTTCTGAGGTTGTGTTTGCAGGGAAGTCTCGGCTCCATCGTGTCTGCAAATCGTTCTCCACCATTACGCTTAGATTACTTTGACCGTTGGCGAGTCGATAAATGCCCATATCTGAATAAGTTCCCTATAGTCTACTTGAGTTCTCTGGCACCTGTAGATAAGTTGTCGAGTGATCTGTTTATGCTGCCGGTGCCAGAATGAGTGTGGAATATAGACATTGTGGTTCTTTATCCGTTAGTAACTTTGTTTCTATTTACCGCTACTCCCCATTTTCATGCCTTAATTGGGATGAGGAGATGAGGAAGAGAAGTGTTGCCCCACTTCAGCACACCGCTGCCTGGTACAAGTTCGCTCTTTAACAGCCACTTTCTCGGCAGCCATTAGGGCTATGGGACAACCTTTACCATAACCTTAAGTTTTCTAACCACTCCCATTGAATTTTCTGGGATTGAAATCCATGACTCGTGGTACGCAAATCGTGTATTCTACCTACTAAGTTATGGCAGTTCCGTGCCTTGACATAACTGATGTAATCGATGAAGCTGATTAAAGTAGGGTGAATGAATTGCCCCCATATAAATTCAGGACTTATACCTGCCCAATGCTCATCCGATCACCCTCGGACAAGGCAATCACCGACCACCCAAAGCCCAACACAATCGGCACAACCGAATAGCCGAATGGTTAAAGCATTTGGATCGTCACATATATCCCAGCTTTTAAGGCTCTAACACCCCTCAGGCTTAAGGGGCCTTTTCACTCCATCGGGTGTCCAGTCTGCCTCTGACCGGATGCAGTTTGTGTTTGATTTGGCATTGGACCTTGGATCCGAGGTCCCCTTTTCGCTCCAAACGGATTTGGCAGAAGCGCGCTCTTGAATTTTTTTGGAGCTAATCAATAGTGCCGAACCTGTGTTTCCAGAGCCTATTTTTCGGCAACCAGTTTTTGCTCATAATTCCAAAAGAAAATTAAACCGCTATCCAATTCTTTCACTACATGTCACCTCTCTTTCCAATGCAACTTCGTGCTATTAGTCAAGTGAATATTGTTCCGAAATCAAATAAATTTCCCTTTCAACGATCCTAATACGAGACCTGAAATAAGTGAACATTGCTAGGCAATCAATTGAAGACAATTTGATTGGTTTATGAGTCGGACACCCCAGGCCGATTGGACTCATGTTGTCTCCGGGAGACAGATGCGTGGGCGTCCAAGAGAGCGTCCGAGGTCGAACGGATGAGGCCTTTTCACTCCATATCTGGAGGGGGGTTTAGACGTCTGTCTCAAGCATCTGGTCCGTGGCCGATCGGACGCTCAATGGAATGAAAAAGCACCCTTAGAGGGTCCGTCAAATGGGACAATCAAGTGGCCGACTAGGAATCTTTTTAATTAACACACGCAACCCATGCCCTCATAAGAATATAACACAAATGTATGATTAGGAACAGTAGCCACCAAACAAATATGGAACATCCTGCCCCTATTTACCCATCATCATTGCTGTCAGGCTTCAGCCAATTTTCCCATGAGCAAATGAGCCGAAACCAATAAAATGTAAATGATTTTTTGTTCCCAAAATGCTGGCAAAGAGCCAATGTCACTTGACGTCCATATGTTATTCGTTCATCGTGTTCGCTGAGGACCATCGTGATCATGCACGCACATAAACGCATTATTTCTCACAAGTTTAAGTTAATAGACACAAAAACAAAAGTACCATCGTGTAGTGATTGCCGCAGCAAATGTGTTCACAAAAATGTTTCCACTTTTCTCGAGTATGTGTTCACTGTTATGGTGAACCTGCCAGATTAGATGCTAGTTTTCCACCCGGTATGGTTAAGCATGGAGCACCAAAAACAGGTCAGTATCAATGCTCAACCTGATGGTGAAACTTGTTTTTTGTGAGATAGGGTTTAAGTGAGGAGCTCATACTCGCAACTGGAGTTCACTATGAACGGAAAATGAACCCAGGTTCTCACGGCTGCCAGCGCAGTGTTTTACCACTGAGCTATTCTGCTATCTCAATTTTCCATAACAACTGCGGAGAGACCCGGGTACTTTTTGCTGGAATATGTCTTGTAACATGGGATTATTTCTTTGCATTCAGCATTAATTTTGATAGATTTTCTACCTGCCGTAGACCAGCTTGGTGCACAGGCATCTTATTATCACCTTTATACGAATGGGGTTTTTCTAAAGGCATCACTTCACCTGTGGTAGTAGCCTTTGGTCCTCCCAGACCTGTGTACAAGGCAGTGCATGTGATCAGCCGAGAATAATCTCTTGAAGTACTCCACCATGGCTGGGAATTAAACCAGAAACAGGAGAGAACAGACAGTGAAATGCGTTCCATTGATCTACCATGATTGGCAGATAAATCGCGTTTTTGTTCTTCATAGTTGTAAACAACACTATTTCAATTCTCTAAAGCATGATACAATGCGAATCTACCATGCGCAAGCAAATTGTACAGAAAGCTCAGGTATTTGATCATTATCAGTATCTCAAAATAGAAAGGCTTTACGGTGCATGGCACTTGGGATGGAGAGACCATTGAGATCAAGTGTAGGCCAAAATCCTGAAATAAACGCATTCCGGTTTGCCCAAAACATAAAAGGATGCTTTACGTAAATATTATTCCCTGCGAGTACTGCTGAACTCATACAGCGCATACAGAAACTTTGTATTGAGGGTGCTTTGAATTTAGCCTGTGTAGAGTTGGTTGTGAGACAGTAAGCGTAGTTTGTAGACTTTGAATTGAGGTCTATAACACTATGTTCGAGGAGGGGGGTTAGGAGGCATTTTTTAAATAACAAGTCAATGGATTTTGTAACTGATCACCTTATGTGATCTGGTGTTAAACAGCATCACGAGAACTGCATTGGAGTATGCGCAGACGCCATACGCAGTTGATGAGGCACGTAAGTACCCGTGGTTTTCTAATGACCGTCAGGGAAACGACGTTCTCACTGACAGAATGATTCTTTCGTGCCTTTGTTGGAGCAACCATCGCGGACTTTGGCGACCTTTCAATTTAACCAAAACCAACTTGTTCTGTTTCTTTGAAGGTTGGAGATTGAAGGTCAGTCATGTTGGATTTCCATGCGACCTTCTAGTAAAACTGACCACCTTTCAAAATAACCCAAGACTTCTGCAAGCAGCCATTAGTACTAGGATAGTGTGCTATCTATTAAGCACAGTGCATTTGTTATCCACTAAGCACAGTGCGCTATTCACAAAGCACAGTGTGCTATCCACTTGGCCAAGAATTTATTTTGTTCTTCAAACTGAAATGGCTTTCAACTGGATGAAAACACCAATTTTATTGAAATCCTCTCCCCATTTTTCACTAAAACATTTATACGCATATACAACATTTCCATGTTACATGGTCTATATCACCCGCTTATCGGTCAACGATCTATGCCCCCATGAGAGGTCCACAAACGGCCAAATATGCATCTCAATGGAAGATCTATTAAGGGTAGTGTGCTTAACAATAAGACCATTAAACAAGTATCTCAACGGACGATTGACCATTAAGTTTGATTAAGACGAAAAAATTGTGTCTGTCATTAAACACGCCATGAGTGCCGGAGAATGCTGTCTACTAGCGCGAGAGGGCACACTTGAAAGAACATTATCTTAGTAAAGCAAGATGTCCATCTAGCTCACGCGCAGGAGCTAGTTTATCTAGAGCTACAGATAACATATTATACAAGTGCCCAAACACCAAATATGAAATCGGAGTGAAATGAGGGACTTTCAACTGCTCTTATGTCATATCATGAGAGCCATGGTATGCCGTGGCAGTCAGTCGTGAACAGTATCAAGTTACTAGCCCTCAATCTTGGTACGGGAGAGCGTCTGCCATTATTGAAGCCCTGGATGGATGAATTCCAGAGTCGTGTGGAATTCCGCAGTCCCAGACTGAGCAGGAAAGTAAACAATAGTTGGCAAAGCACCAACGTAGACCATCCTGGGTGACCTGGTAAAAGGCCTGCTCTGACAGCCCATATGCCTGCTCTGACAGCCCATATGCCTGCTCTGACAGCCCATATGCCTGCTCTGACAGCCCATATGCCTGCTCTGATAGCCCATATGCCTGCTCTGACAGCCCATAT
>Ga0224501_10003696_pt1 | contig 12077 bp, 5 predicted proteins | sample SF_Oct11_sed_USG_4_FD_169105 | JGI IMG/M metagenome (GOLD analysis project Ga0224501, IMG submission 169105) | Sediment microbial communities from San Francisco Bay, California, United States - SF_Oct11_sed_USGS_8_1 | ecosystem: Environmental > Aquatic > Marine > Sediment | place: USA... | reverse complement strand
ACTACTCCAACATCATCATCATAAACCATTACCGAATCGGATAGGATATCATTTATGCTAATTAAATCACCAGCTAAGGCAGTTGTACAGCGGACAAGATGTGTGCCAATTGGAGTTGCAGTCCAATTAGCAAAATTGATTGTAGTCTGGGTATTGGGGTCAAGGGCAATGAATACCGTGTCCAAATAACTTGCACCAATCGTCAATATCACATCAAAAGAATCTCTAACACTTCCATAGTTGCGTACTGTTGCTTGGGGTGTGATAACACTATTTTTGGCAACGAGCCCGGTTGGGGCAACAATATCAATTACACCAGCATCGTGGACGTCAACTATAAACGAACTGTCTTGCCAATCATTAGAAGTATTCACATCACCAGTAAGGGCAGTTGAACAGCGCGTGGTATAACTACCGCGTTGTCCTGCAGTCCAATTATTAAAACTAACGGTTGTACCAGTAGCGGTGTCAAGACTATAAACCATCTGAGTATCAGTCCAAATAATCGGACCCGGTCCGGTTATTCGGAAAATTACGGGAAAACTATCGATCAAGGTATCTCCATAATTGTAGACACTGCATTGGGGAACAATCGTTGTTGCCGAATCTAATCTTCCTACAGGTGAGAAAATTGCAACCGAGCCAACATCTTCATTTGCCGGTATCAGGCTAGGGTAGAATCTAATCGCTCGCTCGGCGGATAAAAGGTTGCCATTGGGTACACCGTCATAAAGATATTCGAGACCAACATTTCCGGTCGAGTTTTCAACTCCTACAGTTGCACTCCTTCCCCAGTTATAAAGTGTATCCGAAAAACCTGCTCCTTGGTATTGCAAGATAATCGTGCCGTTCTCATAGAGAATTGCCTGGAAAGAAGCAGTCCCAGGACGTCCAGCACCGTTCCTTCTTGCATTTTGCCAGGTTACCACAGTGTAACGATTCGGTGCACTACCTAGAGTCTGATAATAGATTCCACCGCTATCACTTACCAACAAATTCAAATCATCCCAAAAGACAAAAACCGCTTGGTTTGGTGCACCGGCGTTAGGAACTGACGTATTGCCTGGGAAGCTATTACCAGGGCTAGGTCCAAAGCTGAGCCAGCCGTTCGTAGAAACCCGTACATCTGTATAGTTAGTTCCGTAGAAATTAAAATTGTAGGGCAGGACAAAAGAATATAAAGCATCATTGCCCCTTCCAAGAAAAGCATCAACCGAGGTTATATCAATCCAGGAATAAGTTGGACCGCTGGTCGTATCTGAGTCAATCCATCGATAGCCACTAGCATCTGGACCACCGGTAAATGAACCAATAAAAGCTGAATACATAAAGGGTGACACGGTTGGCGCTGAGGCTGGAATTTGATTTACGCCGCAAGCAGTTATCGTACTGGCATTACTCAGGGAATTAGGATTTGTGCCGGTACTGTCAAAAGCAATATTATTTGTTGTGCCAGGATAAGGGTCTCCAGCATCCCCGCGATTGATGCCGTTCCAGAGGTGATTCAAACCATCGGCTTGTTCTAAAGCAACCCCATAAGGAAATGCACCACCGCCATTTACCTGGTTGGTCGACCAACGAGAATTTATCACATAATCATCAATATGGTAAATTAGCAGTCCGGAATTATACATTAAGGTATCAAAATGGGTTTTGCGGCGATTCTCGACCAAAAAATATTCTTTGTAAGTTACGCCCTGGCTCATTAGCCAATAGGCTTTCGAATTGGTCTCAACCTGTGGCAGTGAACGAAAATTGCGTACCCTGACTGCGGTGGGATTTAACCAACCCAATTCCATTTTCGCCCAGGCACACATGTGACTTGGAAACCAGGGCGAACTTGGTGCACTCGCCCCCCAAGAGCCAGAACTCATTAAACACCACCGACCAAGCCCTTCTCCTCCACCATCAGTATCATACAAGTCAGGCAGACCTAAAGCATGACCCCATTCGTGACAAAAAACACCAATTGTAACCATTGTGCCATTGTTGCTGGAGTTACTTCTTTCTGGATCGATGACATATTGATTAATCCATACACCGTCATTGGTTAGATAAGCACCAATACCTGCACCGGTGAAACTCCAGGAATGGGAATGGATATCAGCACCGTTTCCGGTTTCTTCATAGCCATAGCCAGAATGGAGACAGGTAAAGCAGTCAACATAACCATCACCATCATTGTCAAATTGACTATAATCGACAAAGGGGTCAGCTTTTTGAGCAGCCTCTTTTGCCAGCATGGCTGCCCTCGTCATACCATTGGCTCGACCATAATAAGCCCGATTACTGTCCGCAGTATACCAACCATAACAAGTTCCATCGAGAGTGAAGATATTATACGAAATTTCATGATAATAATCTTTTGCCGTTCCTGAGGTCCAAGGACCGTTGAATAGCATCTGTTGAAAATTCGATACTGAATACATACTATCATAGTCAGGGTATTTAATCAAAACAACTGGAAACCGCTTGGTGCCAGAAACCAATAGAGTTATATCGCCAAGAGTATTGCGGATACCTTTTTTGCCAATATCCCGAATCGGATTGGTTGAGATATTAATTCCGAGTTCTGCATCTTCCTCAAGAAAACTCTCTGGAATCTTAAGTCCTTCAATCGGTGGCATTGAGAAAATCAAGGAAGGTAAAAGTGAGATTAGACAAACTGTGATGATTGTTTGAACACAGTTGAACTTCTTCATTACATCCTCCTTTTATTTTTTAAATGAGTCCCGTTCTTGCCCGCCAGGGCAGGATGAAAATGAACAATTTATTTTATCCCCAGTTTTATAACTGGCGCGCACCAATTTAACCAATTTCATATATCTATCGTACCGGTAAAAACCATTTCTCAGTACCGGCTAAAAATTCATAATCAGTGCTTTGACAAAACAATAATACCCCTTTAACAAAGTTCGAGTTCAAAAAATAGTTATTAAATTTTAACCTAAGTAATTAAATTGTCAAGGACTTTTTGGCATATTGACAAGTAAAATATATTTTCTATAATAAAAATTCGGGCGATTAGCTCAGATTGGCTAGAGCGCCTCCCTTACAAGGAGGAGGTCACCTGTTCAACTCAGGTATCGCCCAGATTAATAAACCGAAAATGGCGATTGGGGTTAGAAGTTATAAATTTATAAACTTAATTTGATTTTAATATATTTTTATGCCTGTTAATAGAGGAAAAGCCCGTTCTGGGCCTAGACCAAAACTGGATGACCCCTACCTAACCAGAAAGGCTTACCCAGAGCCAACCATCTGCCCAGTCTGCGGATTAATATATCATAATAAACGATGGGCCAAAGACGACCATATTTTCGAAGCGGTTAAAGACGTTGCCCAGAAACACAAGTGTCCGTCATGCCGTAAGATAGAAGACCATTTCGTAATGGGAATGGTATCCATCTCGAGTGAGAGTGATTTTATAGACAAGCATAAGACAGAGATTATCAATCTGATTCACAATGAGGAAAAACGAGAACTTCTACGGAATCCTCTTGACCGTATAATGAGTCTAAAAGAGAAGGGTAATGAACTTAACGTTGAAACGACATCGGAAAATCTGGCAGTGGCGATTGGCAAAGCTATGCATCGAGCTTATAATGGAGAGGTGGAATTCAGATTCAGTCGGAATAATAAACAGGCAAGAGTTTATTGGAAAAGATAAAAGGAAATAACTTAATTATATTCAAATGACAATTGAAAGGAGGCAGACTTATGAAAGTTAGACCCTTGCAAGATCGTATCTTGGTCGAAAGAATTGAAGAAGAAGTTAAAAAGGGTAATATTATAATCCCGGATACTGCTAAGGAAAAACCTCAGCAGGGAAAAATAATTGCAGTTGGTCCGGGTCGAATTGACGAATCCGGCAAAAGAGTTCCCATGGATGTAAAAAAAGGTGATATAATTTTATTCGGCAAGTATTCTGGTAACGAAATAAAAATCGACGACAAAGAACTGCTCATTATGAGAGAAGAAGACGTATTAGCCGTTATCGAAAAGAAGGAGGATTAAGATGCCGGCAAAACAATTAAAATTTGATGAAGATGCCCGAAGGTCGATGCTTAAGGGCGTCGAGATGCTTTCCAATGCGGTCAAAGCAACCTTGGGGCCAAAAGGACATAATGTCGTAATCGATAAAAAATGGGGAGCCCCCACCATTACCAAAGATGGTGTTACGGTCGCCAAGGAAATCGAGCTTGAAGATAAATTCGAAAATATGGGCGCTCAGATGGTAAAAGAAGTTGCTTCGAAAACTTCTGATGTGGCAGGTGACGGTACTACCACGGCTACGGTCTTAGCCGAAGCGATCTATCGTGAAGGTTTAAAAGTAATAACCGCCGGTGCCAATTCAATGGCAGTGAAACGGGGAATTGATAAGGCGGTCGAAACCGTGGTCGCCGAGTTGAAAAAAATTGCGAAAAAGACCACTGGCCGACAAGAAATCGCACAGGTTGCAACGATTGCATCTAATAACGATGCGACAATTGGTAACCTGATTGCCGATGCTATGGAAAAAGTCGGCAAAGAAGGCGTAATTACAGTCGAAGAAGCAAAGTCGATGGAAACAACCCTTGAAGTAGTAGAAGGTATGCAGTTTGACCGCGGTTATCTCTCGCCCTATTTCATTACCAATCCGGACAAGATGGAGGCGGTTTTAGAAGACTGCTACATCTTACTCTATGAAAAGAAGATTTCTTCGATGCGCGACCTCTTACCTTTGCTCGAAAAAATTGCTCAGAAAGGCAAACCAATTTTGATTATTGCCGAAGAGGTTGAAGGCGAAGCCTTAGCCACTTTGGTGGTAAATAAAATCCGTGGAACTTTGCAATGCTGCACAGTAAAAGCGCCTGGTTATGGTGAAAGAAGAAGGGCAATGCTGGAAGATATTGCGGTTCTAACCAATGGTCGGCTTATCACCGAGGATGTCGGAATCAAATTAGAGAATGTTCAGATTTCGGATTTGGGTCAGGCAAAACGAATCACGATTGACAAAGAGAATACCACAATCGTTGAAGGTGCCGGTGCGAAAAAGGATATCCAGGGCAGAATCGATTCGATTCGAAAACAGATTGAAGAGACCAAATCGGATTACGACAAAGAGAAACTGCAAGAACGACTGGCAAAACTAGCCGGTGGTGTTGCCGTAATCAATGTTGGAGCGGCAACCGAAGTCGAAATGAAACAGAGAAAAGCATTGGTCGAAGATGCACTTCATGCCACTCGAGCCGCGGTCGAAGAAGGAATCGTTCCCGGCGGCGGGGTTGCTTTGATTCGCTGCTTACCGGCTTTGGATAAGATGAAGCTTGAAAGCGATGAACAGATTGGTGTCAATATCGTGCGTAAAGCCTTAGAAGAGCCGATTCGGATACTGGCGGAAAATGCTGGAGTGGATGGTTCAATCGTGTTCGAAAAGGTTAAATCGGAAAAAGCGGCAGTTGGATTTAATGTCGAAACACTGAAATACGAAGATATGTTTGAAAACGGCATTATTGACCCGACTAAGGTAACTCGCGCTGCATTACAAAATGCGGCGAGTGTCGCTGCCCTACTTGTTACTACCGAATGTGCGATAGCAGAAATACCGGAAAAGGAAAAAGCTCCACCGATGCCACCCGGCGGCTACGGCGGCGAATATTAAAAAGCAGGGACTAGGGACAGTGAGTTTGTAACCACTCCCTAGTCCTACTTTTTTAACTATGCCAACCTACGAATATCAGTGTAACGAGTGTGGACATCACTTTGAGCTTTTCCAACCGATAACTGATTCTCCGGTTAAAAGCTGTCCGGTTTGCCAAGGCAAGGTGCGAAGACTGATATCGGGTGGCTCAGGATTGATTTTTAAGGGCAGTGGTTTTTACATTACCGACTACAAGAAAAAAACCGAAACAACCGATACTCGTCGGGTCCGGCGACCCGAGCAAGCCGAACCTAAAAAAACCACTGCTAAATCCTCCAAAGCAACAAAAAAGACAGAAGACTAAATCAAAATTTTTATTTTTGATTTTTTATATTTTATATGATAAAGATCGACGGTTCTTATGGTGAAGGTGGCGGTCAGATTTTACGTACTGCCCTAAGTCTTTCGGCAATTCTTAATAAGCCATTTGAGATGTATAATATTCGTAAAGGCAGAAAAAAACCAGGACTTTTGGCTCAACATCTTACCGGTGTAAATGCCACTCAAAAAATTACCGATGCAAAAGTGAGCGGTAACAACTTTGGTTCCTTAAGTTTAATCTTCGAACCAAAAACAATAAGCGGCGGCGAATATGAATTCAATGTGGCAGAAGAAAGAGGAAGTGCCGGTGCCGTCACGCTTGTCACCCAGACCATTTTACCAATTCTTTTCTTTGCCGATAAAGCAAGCAAAGTAACGATAAAAGGGGGCACCCATGTTCCATTCAGCCCTCCTTTCGATTATCTTAAAGAAATCCTTTTGCCTTTATTGGCAAAATTAGGATTCGAGGCGAAAGCTGAACTGAAAGGATACGGTTTCTATCCGGTTGGTGAAGGTGAAGTAACTTTAGAAATCAAAAGCCAAAATTCAAAAGTCAAAATTCAAAGGGAGCCATTTGCCATTAAAGAACGTGGCGAACTGAAAGAGTTAAAAAGTGTCTCAAGCGTAGCAAACTTGCCTTTATCAATCGCCGAAAGACAAAACAACCACCTGACTGCCAAATTCAAAATTCAAAATTCCGGACTCGAAATAAAAAGCACTTGTGAAACGGTCAAGGCATCCTGTTCTGGGACCCACCTTTTTCTGACGGCAGATTTTCAAAATATAAGAGCCGGTTTTTCTTCCCTGGGCGCCCGAGGTAAACCGGCCGAAAAAGTTGCCGATGAAGTCTTTGATGAATTTAGTAATTATTTCAGTCAAAAAGGAGCCTTAGACCCTCATCTCGCCGACCAGATATTGATCTTTTTAGCCCTTGCCCAGCAAAGTTGTGCTTCTCGCCGTGCTCAACCGACACCGTCCATTTCATTCACCACGACTAAAATCACTGATCATCTCTTAACTAATATTTGGGTGATAAATCAGTTCCTGCCCGAACTGAAGATAACGGTAAATGAAAATTTAATAACGGTAGAACGATAACTCGATAAAAAACCTTTAGTATCAATTCTATAATCACAATCCAAATATTATAAGCTCAGTTTCAATAAAACCCTTGACTAGAATCAAAAATTAATTATAATTAAATATGAGAGACCCGAAAGGTTCTGGGGTCCCAATTTTCCAAAAAAACTTTTGTTTCTCTTCGTTTAATTGGCTAAGCTTCAGCCTATTAAGCATTAGAATCGTGTTGCGAACTTTTTATTCCGCTTAGACAACGGACACCAACCTTCACTCGGGGTATTTAAAAAATCACTACTAATCAAGGAGGGGAGTTATGAGAAACTTTGTTCTCATTTTATTGGTATCGTCCTTATCATTCGGGGCAAGCATCACAAAAGATTTTTACTTCTCGAAAAATGACTTAAAGCTACGCAAAGTTGACGGCTATGATTTAGTAACGATGAGAGACAAGCCAGGTCCTGCCCACTTTGTCTACCCGACCGAACAAGGTAAACCGTCAATTCCTTTTTATTCGATTTCATTATTGATTCCAGCCACGGCTGAGATAAAGAATGTCACTATTTTAGATTATGACCGAATTCAAATTCCAGGAGAATATTTGTTATATCCGGTGCAAAGACCAAGACCGACTTCACAAATCGAACCGATACCGTTTGTTCAACCAGATGAGATTGTATATGCTTTGTCTACCGAATATCCGGAAAAAAGGGTAGCGATGATAAGAAGTGGTTGCAAATCAGGTTTTCGAATTGCCGGTGTATTTTTATACCCAATAAGTTATATCCCGAAAGAGAGGAGTCTCTTCCTTTATCGAAGAATGAAAGTGAAAATCGAATATGAAGAAGGAATCTACCATGCCGAATATCTTACACCATCCCAGAAAGCGTTGTTTTCGCAAGATGTCAAGAATCTGGTAATAAATCCAGAAGCGATTGAACGATTTGCGCCACCGCTTCATCAGACCGATAATCCGGATACCGATTATATCATAATCACCAGCACCGGCTTGAAGGCAAACTTCGTTCCTTTGGTTAACTGGTTAAGAAAAACTGGACTTCGAGCCGATACCATCAGCACGACTCGGATTAATTCTAATTATACCGGAAGAGACCTTCCTGAGAAAATAAGAAACTTTATCAAAGATTATTATACCAATCATAGCTTAAAATATGTGCTGCTTGCCGGCGATAACTCGATAATTCCCAAACGTGGTGTTTATGCTCGGGTCTCCTCAATTCCGCCTGAAACCGATAGTTCAATACCCTGTGACTTGTATTATTTCGATTTGCAATACAGCTGGGATGGCAATCAAAATAATGTCTTTGGTGACACATTTCTAATTTCTGGGCGTCGAGACACCGTTGACTTATATTATGATTTGTACGGTGCACGTTGGTCAGTTCAAACCACGGCTGAAGTTGACACGATGATTAGAAAATTTATGACCTATACCAAGAATCCTGATACTTTATATCAGAAACGTTTATTATTGCCTGCGGCTTTTTTATGGTCTAGTTATAGTCATCGCCAGTCCCAGGATTCAATCGCCAATCTCAGCCCTTCGGGTTGGACCGACCGGGTCATTGACCAGGGAACAAATACCAGTTTAAGATGGCAGGCCAGGGATTCTTTAAATAGCGGTTTTGGTTTTGCCCATCTGGTTGCCCATGGTAATGACCTTGGCACCTGGATAACCGGTTCAGTTGCTCAATATTATTACACCGACCCAGCTACTCAGACCAATTATAACAAGTTGGCGATTGTTAACTCTAATGCCTGTTATTCGGGTAATTTTGAATATTCGGATTGTTTAGCCGAACAGATGATGAAAGCAAGAGGCAGTGCAATTGGGGTGATGATGAATTCAAGATACGGTTGGGGACAGCCACCCTGGATTGGACCATCCGAACTACTCGATGTTCGTTTCTACCATTACTTGTTTACGCTCGATTCAATTAGAATCGCTCATTGCCATCAGGCAGCAAAAGAGTATTACCGGAATTCTGCAATGTCACAACAGGTTTGGCGCTGGTGTTACTATGAACTCAATCTCCTTGGTGAACCGTCCATGATGATGTGGAAAGATAATCCGAAACCAATGACCGCAGCTTTCACCAACCCAATTAATACTGGCAGTCAGTCATTTACCGTCACCGTTAGTTCGCAGGGTTCAGCGGTTTCCCAGGCATTGGTTGCTTTATGGAAAGGGAATGAGGTTTATACTAGAGGGTTAACCAATGCCAGCGGTCAGGCAACTTTTACCATCAACCCAACAACGGCTGGTTATATGTCTGTGACCGTAACCGCTAAGAACAAAATTCCGTGTGAAGATAGTTGCCAGGTCGTTTTAGTGACTACCGATGTTGGCGTAACCCAAATCCTTGTGCCGACCGGCACGATTGATTCGACCGGTCCAATCATACCCCAAGCCCGGGTCAAGAATAACGGTACCAGCAGTGCAACTTTTAATGTCACATTTAAAATCATCGGTACTTCATATAATCAGACTCGTGCCAAGACCTTAAATGCTGGGGTTGAAGATACCGTGAACTTTTCGGCCTGGACACCGGTTCGAGGAACCTATACGACTCGTTGTAGCACCTATTTAGCCGGTGACGCCAATCCAAATAATGACACTCTTTCCGGCTCAGTTACGGTTCAAGTCCATGATGTTGGAGTGACGCAAATTTTAGCTCCTTCCGGAACAATTGACTCGACCGGTCCATTTACACCGCAGGTTCGAGTAAGAAATTATGGTTCTAATACCGAAACTTTCAATGTCATATTCCGAATTATTGGAACATCTTATAACCAGACCCGTTCCAAGACGCTCGGTTCTGGGGTTGAAGATACGGTGAACTTTCCGGCCTGGGCACCGGTTCGAGGAACCTATACGACTCGTTGTAGCACTTATTTAGCCAACGATATCAGGCGAGTTAATGATACCTTATCCGGTTCGGTCACGGTCCAAGTAAAAGATGTTGGTGTAACTCAGATTATCACGCCTTCCGGCACAATTGATTCGACCGCTTCAATCATTCCTCAGGCACAAGTGAAAAATCACGGCACCAATCCAGCAACCTTTAATGTTACATTCAAGATTGGCACTTCTTATAATGAGACCCGGTCTAAGAACCTTGGCGCTGGAGTCCAGGACACGGTCAATTTCCTAGCCTGGACACCGACTCGGGGCAATCATACCACACGCTGCAGTACTCATTTGGTGGGTGATGCTAACCCAATTAATGATACCCTTTCGGGTTCGGTAATGATTCGGGTTCGAGATGTTGGCGCAACCCAGATTATGGTTCCAACTGATACAATCGATTCGACCGGGCAAATCATACCACAGGCTCAGGTCCAGAATTTTGGCACCAATACCGAAACCCTTTATGTCACATTTAGAATCGGCACTTCTTATAATGAGACACGGTCTAAGACCCTTGGGCTTGGGGGCCCGGACACGGTCAATTTCCCAGCCTGGACACCGACTCGAGGTAATCATACTACTCGTTGCAGCACTTATCTGGCAGGCGATGTCAATCCAACCAATAATGTAATTTCTGGTTCGGTTACGGTTCGGGTACGTGACGTTGGTGTGACTCAGATTGTGATACCTGCCGGGACTATTGACTCAATCCAACCAATCACACCTCAGGCTCAGGTCCGGAATTATGGCACCAATACCGAAAACTTTTATGTCACATTTAGAATCGGCACTTCTTATAATGAGACCCGTTCCAAGACTCTTGGTGCTGGAGGCCCGGACACGGTCAATTTCCCAGCCTGGACACCAACTCCAGGTAACTTTATGACGCGCTGCAGCACTTACTTAATCGGCGATGTCAATCCAGGCAATGATACGCTTTCTGGTTCAGTCACGGTTAATGGACCAGATGTTGGTGTAACCAGAATTCTTGTGCCAGCCGGCACGATTGATTCTGGTCAAGCCATTACTCCTGCCTGTTCGGTCTATAATTACAATAACCGGATTGAGACTTATCGGGTAAGAATGAGGATTGGTTCTTTCTATGATGATACCGCAAATGTTACCGGTCATTTACCCGGCACTTATCAATATGTCACTTTCCCGACCTGGTCCGTGATTCAAGTTGGGACTCATACGGTTTCTTGTTCGACTGAGCTTACCGGTGATGTTGACCCGAGTAACAACTTAGGAACTGGAAGCGTGGTGGTTAGAGGTTATCAACCTCCACCTTCAATTTGGCTTTCAATGACACCAATTCCAGCTGCACCCTCAGGTAAGAGACCGAAATCTGGAAGCTGTATGGCAGGGCTACAGGCTACTGGTTCAATCTATTTCCTGAAAGCAACCAATCGACCCGATTTCTATTCGTTCACACCAAATACGGGTATTGGTATTTGGACAGTGCTTGAAACAATTCCAAAAGGAGACAAAGCATCGGGTGATGGTAAATATCCGAAAAAAGGTGCATCAATGGCGGCTTATGAAGATGGCAAGTGCGTTTATATACTGCGTGGTAATAACACGGTCGGATTTTGGAAATATCAAGCCGATACCAGTGCTGGTCAAACAATCGGTTGGCACAAACTTAATAATATACCACCAGGCACGAAAAAACCAAAATATGGCTCAGGACTGGTGGCGGTGACAAAAGGCGGCAACGATTATCTCTTTGCGATGAAAGGTTCCAAGACTAATGAATTCTATTTATACGACATTACAAATAACACCTGGACACAAGTTGCCAGTTCACCCATTGGTTCAAGTGGCAAACTTGGTTACAAGAAAGGCTCCTGTCTCACTTTTGATGGGGATAGCTTTGTCTATATTCTGAAAGGCTACTATGGTGATTTCTTCAAATACGATATTGAGAACAATTCCTGGCATGAATTAACCCGTTATGACTACAAAATTTTTATGAGCCGTGAAGGCAAGAAGAAAAAACCGAAAGACGGCGCCGGACTGGTGTATTATAATAATAATGTTTATATGCTTAAGGGTGGTAAT
>Ga0224501_10003695_pt1 | contig 12078 bp, 11 predicted proteins | sample SF_Oct11_sed_USG_4_FD_169105 | JGI IMG/M metagenome (GOLD analysis project Ga0224501, IMG submission 169105) | Sediment microbial communities from San Francisco Bay, California, United States - SF_Oct11_sed_USGS_8_1 | ecosystem: Environmental > Aquatic > Marine > Sediment | place: USA... | reverse complement strand
AAAACAGCCCGTCTAGGGCCATCGTTTCAGCTATTCTGCTGGCACCGGCTACCGGCCGGGTCCGCCTTTTCAAAGCTCCTGGGGGTAATTAATGCAAAATGACAGCCATCCGGAATGGATTTCCGTGTGCAAAATAAAAAGATGCTTTATATTAATGTAATGACTGGGGGTTTTTCCCTTGTTTTGCGCCGGTCTGTGCCGGGGCAGAACGGGCGGACCCCCTTCAGGCGGCCACGGGTTTTTCACCGGCAGGTGCATCGTGTCATGTCATGGGAAAAAGCTGGGGGCTGTTTCTCCCGGCGGGTGAATATGCTAGCTTGTTATTCAAGTAGCGGAAGGAAGACGGCAACGCCGGAGCCGGCTCATGAAGAGCGGCGGGCCCGGTGTGACAGCCGGAAACTTGCCGCGACGGCCGGAGCGGAGGACCCGCAGGGAGAGGCGTGGTTTTACCGCCATAAGGCGTCGCAACACAGCCGCCCCCGGGCGGTCCGCCCACCGGCCCACAAGATAATTTTCCTGGATAAACAACGGCCCTGCCGCCCCGGGCCGCAAGGGATGCTGGAGACCGCCGCCGTGCTGATCAGACTGGCAATATCTAATCTGGCCACCATAGAATCGCTGGTGCTTGAACTGCCAGGGGGATTCACCGTCCTGACCGGGGAAACCGGTGCGGGCAAGTCCATCCTGCTGGACGCCATCAGGTTCGTGATGGGGGGGCGCCCCAGCCCTGAAAAAGTGCGTACGGGCACCCGCCAGACCCTGGTGGAGGCCGCGTTTGATGTTTCGGGGCAGCCGGATGTGCTGGAACTGCTGTCCCGGCTGGGAATACCCTGCCAGGGCGAGCTGACCGTGCGCCGGGCCATGGGGGAGAACGGCCGCAGCCGCTCGCTGGCCAACGACTGCTCGATCACCCAGGGGGCTCTGGAGGAACTGGGGGACTATCTGGTGAACATCCACGGCCAGCACGACAACCAGCGCCTGCTCAACCCGGCGACACATCTGGAATTCCTGGACTCCTTCGGGGGGCTGGATGAACCACGGAAGCAGGTCCGCGAGACCTTTCTCCAGTATACCGGTCTGCTCAAGGAGCGGGCCGACAGGGAAAAAGCCAACCGGGAACGCCAGGCCGAACGGGAGAGCCTGATTGCGGCGGTGGAGGAAATAGGCCGGGCGGAACTGGCTGTGGGCGAAAGCGCCGCCCTGAAGGCCGAACTGGCCCGGCTGACTCATGCGGAGAAACTGTTCGGGCTCACAGGGCAGGTGCTGCGGCATCTGTATGAGGGGGAAGCCCCCGTGCTGGGGGCCATGCGGGATATAAAGCGCTGCCTGGATGAGGCGGCCGGTATTGACCCCCGCCTGGAAGACCAGGCCGGGCAGCTGGAACCGCTGCTGTACCAGCTGGAAGACCTGCACCGGGGCGTGCTGGATTATAACGCGAAGATGGAGGCCGAACCGGAACGCCTGGAGCAGGTCAACGAGCGGCTGGCGCTGCTGGAGAAGATTCTCCGCAGACACGGCCCCACGGAGGAAGAGGCCCTGGAGAAACTGGCCCGGGCAGGCCGGGAACTCCAGGCCCTGGACAGCGGCGAGGAACAGCTGCGGGAACTGGGGGAGGAAATATCACGGGTGGCCAGACGCTTGCATGACCTTTCCCTGGATCTGTCCGGCCGCCGGAAGGAAGCCGCCGGACGCCTGGACGCCATGGTCGTAGAACAACTGCGGGAGCTGGGAATGAACAAGGCAGAGTTTTCCACAGCCATTGAGCCGCTGGCCTCGCCTGCCGGGGTATCCCCGTACTACACGGCTACGGGCGCGGACCGGGTGGAGTTCCTGCTGAACACCAATCCCGGCCAGAAAATCCGGCCTCTGGCGAAAACCGCCAGCGGCGGGGAACTCAGCCGCACCATGCTGGCCCTGAAGACCGTGCTGGCCCGGGAGGATCCCACGGCCACCCTGATCTTTGACGAGGTGGACTCCGGAATCAGCGGCAAAACGGCCGAAATAGTGGGCCGCAAGCTGAGCAACCTGGCCCAAAGCCATCAGGTGCTCTGCGTGACCCACCTGCCGCAGATAGCCGCCCTGGGCAATAACCACATGAGGGTCAGCAAGGACACCTCATCCGGAGCGGCCTACACCAGCGTGGAGCGTCTCGGCGAGACCGAGCAGGTGCTGGAGGTGGCCCGGCTGCTAAGCGGCATGGAGATAAGCGAACATTCCCTGGCCTCGGCCCGGGAGATGGTGGGCCGGGGCCGCAAGCCCCAGGCCGGCTAGGCGCGGTCGTCGGGGCCGGGTAAAATCTGCCGGGCCCGAAAGCACCAAGCGCAATATCTGCCCCCCCGGGGGCGGGACAACCAGAAATTGAACGGAGTGAATTCAGCAGACCATGTTTCGATACCGCCTGCAAAGCGTGCTGAAAATCCGGGAGCGGATCACCAGACTGAAGCTCAAGAGCTTCAGCGAGGTGGAACTCCGCACGCAGATCATGAAGGAGCAGGTGGTGACCAACAGGAGGAGCCTGGCCGCCGCCGGGCGCAACCTGGACATGGCCCGGCAACAGGGGATAAACGTGTTCCAGCTCCAGCAGCATGATATGTTCAGCCGGCGCATCAAGGACGAAAACGGCCGGCTGGGAGAACAGATCAGGGAACTCACCCAGGAACTGGAGGCCCGGCGCAAGGATCTGGTGGAAGCCCGGCGCAGGCAGCGCACACTGGAAATACTCAAGGAAAAAGCCGAGGAGCGTTACAGGGAGGAGCAGCAACGTCAGGAAAGAATAGAACTCGACGAAATCTCCTGCAACTATCATGTGTTCAAGGGGCGCTGAGTGTTCCCAGGCGATTTCCCGGATGCAGGAGATATAACACAGGCGCCAAAAGCACGGCCAAGGCGCCACATCAGCGGTTGGAAGATGCTGAAATCAAGATCGACAATCATAATCATGGGCGTGGTGCTTGCGCTTTCGCTCACGGCCATGCCGGCAAGGCACAGTTATGGCATGTCTACGCTGAAGACCTGGGTAAACAAGATCAGACCCGGGACTTTTCCGGAATTGGAAGCCGGCAAAGCAGCACCCCCAAAAACTTCGGAGCCGGAAACCGGGGGCCAGGAGGCCCTGACCGACACCGAAAGAAGAATTTTGCTCAGCCTGATGGAGCGCAAGCGCCAACTGGATGAGCGGGATACCATGCTCAACCAGCGGGAAGAGCAGCTGAGGTTGTTGCGAGACAACATCCAACAGCAGGTAACAGAATTGAAAAGGCTTCAGAAGGAAATTGAAGCCAGCATGGATGCGAAACGTCAGCTGGATGCGGAAAATCTACGGAAGGTGGTGAACCTGTACAACAACATGGATCCACGCAAGGCCGCGGAAAAGATTCAGTCTCTGGATCCCAGGGTGGCCATGCAGATTCTGATGGGCATGAAGGAACGGAAGGCCTCTCAGATATTGGAATCCCTGCCCCCGGAAAACGCAAAGCGTATTACCGAGGCCATTGTGGCCAAGGGGTCGGTGCCCAGGTAACGATTCGGTTGTTGCAGTATAAATTCACCTTTTCCATCCGAAAAGGATTTCGTGATTACCGCGATTGAACCCGAATTCGGGATCAAGGAAGGATTCCCGAATGCCCTGGTAAAGCCCACTGGGAACGATAGTTTCTCACGGGAGCTGAACAAGGCATCAAAACTAAAGACCTCCAAGGAGGTCCAGTCAAACTCCGATGATCGCTGGCGCAGATCTGGCGATTCCCAGGAAAAAAACCATTTGGCCCGCAACTCGCGGAGCGATGACGGACAATCCGCCACGCGTATCGGCAAAAGCAGCACCAGGACCGAAACGGCGGACTCACCCGAAAAGCCCGGGACAGCAGCGGGAGCAAAAGAATCAACAGAAGCCAGGGACGTCCAGGCCGGCCGAGCCGAAAAAGCAGTCGATACCGGTGATGAGGCGGCCGCTGGTGATGGAACCCCGATAACCCGTGAGGAAGCCGATGCAAGGCAGCCTTCCGGTGAGCTGGAACAGGCAGCGGAAGAATCCGCCGGCAGGGAGCTGTATGCCCTTTTCACGGGCAGCGAGCCCGTGCTGGGACAGGAAACCCTGACCGGGAAAATCCCCCGCCTTTCCTCCGAACTGGCCACAACCGTCCTGGATCAGGTCGAAGGCCAGACCCCGGATGACTTTCTCGGGCCGGGCAGCCGCGCCTCGGTTGCGGCCCAGATAGGACAGTCGGCCAACCGCCTGGCGGCCATGGGCCTGACCCTCGGACAGGACCAGGCTGAACAGGCCGCCCAGGAGGGGGAGCAAGTCTCATGGCAGCAAGGAAGCAAGGCCGAACTGGCCGGCCAGGGAGAGGTCTTTACCGAGACCACCGAACCCCGGACCCGGCTGGGAGATGTTCCCGCATCCACGCTGGCCAAGGACGCCGTCATCAAGTCAGAGGTCGCCGAGCAGGATCGCAAGTTCCGGGCGGAGCAGGCTGAACTGGGAATGCGTCTCAACCAGACCCAGGCCCGGGATGAACTGCTTCGTCAGCTCCAGGCCACCTCGGCCGATGGCGAGCAGGCTTCGCTGGAAGCCTTCAAGGCGGAAGTCGCCTCCCGGGAGTTTTCCGGAGCCCTGCCCCAGTCCGGGGCCCGGCACCGCATGGAAAGCCTCCAGTCAGCCGGGGAAGCCACCCTGGCCCCCCAGAGCATTTCCGGCATGGGAAGCGCCGAGCAGAACACCGGCGCGGCCTATGCGGAAATGGCCAAGGACAGCACGGAAGTGAAGACCGCACGGGAGGTGATCTCCCGGCTGGCCCAGGACGTACGCTGGATGGTCAACAACCGCCGCTCGGAAATGAGCGTGCGGCTCAACCCGGAGCACCTGGGGCAGATGCAGCTCAAGGTGACCAAGCAGGATGGCACACTGAGGGTGGAAATGACCGTGGATAACCACGCGGCCAAACAGCTGCTGGACTCACGGATGGTCGACCTTCATGAAATACTCGCCCAGGAAAATCTCGGCGCGGAAACCTTTTCGGTCAATGTTGACGTGAGGGAAGGCGGGCAGTTCGACCGCGGACTCGCCGATAGCAGGGACCTGGAGGGGAGAACCACTTCGCTGGGGCAGTCCCGGACCAAGGAGGAGGAGGTTGCCTCGGTGGCCCGGAAAACCTGGAGCGACAGCAAGGTGAGCATCTACGCGTAGCTGCCCGCCGGTGTGATTAAACCAAGAGAAGAGGACCCTATAAATGTCCACAGCCCAAACAAGCGCCGCCCTGAGAGCGGCAGGGACATCGTTGCAAAACAGCTACAGCAAGCCTTCGGGAACAGATAATTCCCTGGGCAAGGATGATTTTCTGAAGCTGATGATGGCCCAGGCGACCCACCAGGACCCCCTCAACCCCATGGATTCCCAGGGGATGATGCAGCAGCTGACCTCCATGGGGTCGCTGGAGCAGTTGATGAACATCAACAAGGGCCTGGATTCGCTGGGCAAGGTGCAGGCCGATATCGCTCGCGCCAACACCTTCTCCCTGCTGGACAAGGACGTGAAGGTGCCCGGTGGAAGGATATCCCTCACCGAGGGATCATCGCCGGCGATGCAGTTCACGCTGCCCCGCGAGGCGGAAACGGTCAAGGTCAGCATCACCGACCAGTCCGGACAGCCCATCCGCTCGCTGGACATGGGTCCCCACGGCCCGGGCAGCCACAACATCCAGTGGGATGGCCGCGACGAAGGCGGCAAGGTATTGCCCAACGGGCTGTACTCCTACAACGTTTCTGCGGCAGCCGCCGACAGCGAGCGCGTTCCGGTGGAGATGCATGTCACCGGCAAGGTCTCGGGAGTGAGATTCGACAAGGGCCGCCACCTGTTGCTGGTCAACGGCGAGGAGGTGAACCTTTCCGAAGTCGTGGAGATGAACAACAACTCCAGCAGGCTCTTTGGCGGCAGGGAACCGCAGCCGTTGCGCCAGGAGTTGAGAACCAGGCCTCCGCTTTCTAAGATGCGGTGATCAAAGGCCTTTGGGCACCGGACGAAAACTGCCTGGCAGGATTGGGGAACCAGAGAAGACCCCACGCCCGCCAGGTGGAAAAAACGCCCGGATGCCCCGCCCGACACATGGAAGTGAACGGCCGGCAGAGCAAATCAAAAGCGGACCGGAAACCGGAATAACAGTGTTGCCCCGGAGTTCTGAACCGCCTGCGCTGCTGAAACTTTAAGGATGAAAACTGTCGTCTTTGCCAGGGCTTCAGGTCTGTCTGAAGCGCTGCCGGTTTTGAAGAGGGCCGGTTATAAGGACGGCGGAGAAACAATGTAACGGGGTTTGAAAGAGGATAGTGTATGTTTGCATTATATCCAGGATCAAGCGGCCTTAACTCCTTTGGAGAGGCCATGACCGTGGTGGGCAGCAATATCGCCAACGTGAACACCACCGGTTATAAATCCAACCGCACGAATTTTCAGGATATGCTCGCCACCGGCATCAAGGGAACTCCCACTGCCATTGGCAAGGGCGTGAATATCGTGTCCGTGCAGGGTAACTTTGACCAGGGGTCAATGGAAGGCACCACCCAGGCCACCGATGTGGCTCTGGAGGGGGACGGCTTTTTCACCGTCCGCGATAAGCACAATCGCACCACCTTCACCCGGGCCGGCAATTTCAAGTTCGACAAGGACGGGTTTCTGGTGACCCAGCAGGGCAAGCAGGTGCTTGTCCGCGATGTGGACCCCCTGACGAGCGAAGTGCAGGGATTTCCCAAGGCCGCCAAGCTTATGGGAGCCAATGATCCCCCGCAGGCCACCGGAGACGGCACCAATAATACCGGTATAAAGGTTCAGGCCAATCTGAATGCCGGGGCTGAAACGCCCAAGATTCCCTTTGACCCCACCAACGTCCAGGGAGATATGTACAACTTCCAGACCTCGGTCAACGTGGTGGATGAAAGGGGCGGCAACCATGTGATCAACGTGGTGTTCCGCAAGATGGAAGATCTGCCTCCCCAGATCAACCCGGCCACCGGCCAGCCCGTTCCAGGAACGGGGTTGCGCAACCAGTGGCAGTGGTATGTGGTTGTTCCGGGCAGCGAGGTAGGCGCCCCCCCTGAGAACCTGATCGCCATCGGCGGCGGCTTCATGCGCTTCACCGAGAACGGTCGGATGCTGGACGCCACCAACGGCACCTTCCTGCCGGGCACAGCGGCCCAGGTGGGGCCGGACGGCCAGCTGATTCCTCCCGGACCTCCGATTCTGGTGGAAGCTCCGGTCAATCCGGACGTGGGCGTACCCCAGGTGACCATCCCCTTCACCGAGACCCCCCAGGTGGTGGGCTTCAACTTCGGGCAGGGCTCCAACCCGCTGGATCCCAACGATCCGCGCAACGGGCTGGACGGACTGACCCAGTTTGACGGTGAGTCCAAGATGCGCAACCTGGAGGCCGACGGTTTCAAGGCCGGTACGCTGGAGACCATCTCCATCAATGAGGAAGGGGTTATCATGGGCTATTTCGACAATGGTAACATCCGCCCCATGAACCGGCTGGTCCTCACGCGGTTCGTAAACAACCAGGGCCTGGACAGGGCCGGGGACAACGAGTACAGGGAGTCGCTCAACTCCGGCAAGCCCATCCAGGGTCTGCCCAATGACGGCTACTTTGGCGCGGTCCATGCCCGCAACCTGGAAAAGTCCAACGTGGATCTCTCCACCGAGTTTGTGAAGATGATCGAAACGCAGCGGGCCTTCCAGGCCAGTGCCAAGGGCATCACCACCAGCGACGAGATGCTGGCCGATCTGGTGGCTCTGAAGAGGTAATCCGTAGCGCCGGTCCCTGAACTATCAGGGCGGCAAACACAAAACAGCCCTGCCGGATGCGATACGCCGGCGGGGCTTTTTTTTGGGGCCTGCCGGCTGGCGGCGGCGGTATTTCTTCCCGGTGGATTTTTCCATCGGGCGATGTAAACTTGTCTGAAACCGTGCTTTTATTGGTGGTGGGCCGGGCTGATCCCGGCGCCGAAAAAAGCTGATAGAATTTTTAACCAGGAACCAAAAGGTACAGATGAGAGTGATGGTTGATTTCCAGCTGGTGCCCCTGGGGGTGGGGGTTTCCGTTTCCAAGTATGTGGCCGAGTGCGAGAAGATCATCCAGGAGGCGGGTCTGGAAAGAAAGCTGCACGCTTTCGGCACCAACATCTCCGGCGAATGGGACGAGGTGATGGCCTGCGTGAAGAAGTGCCATGAGCACATCCATCAGATGGGCGCCCCCCGGATAACATCGGCCCTGAAGATCGGCACCCGCACCGACCGCAGCCAGTCTATCAAGGATAAACTGAACAGCGTTACCTCCAAGCTGGAGGAAGCCTGACAGGGCCGGCCGGTCCTGACAGGCTGCAGCACAAAACAATTTCTCCGGAATCAAAGTATGAACCAGAAATTTTCGGCATTGGCCCTGATTACTGCGGGGCTGTTGGCGGGGCATGTTCTTGCTGGCTGCGGCGGCACTGAAGGAGACGAAGGGCTGGAAAAAGAAACATCCCGGTATGCGGGGGTCTGGGTCACGGACTGTGAGTCGGACGGTACGCGTTCCAGGATATTCGAAAGGATCATCGGGGGCGGGAAGATCACCCTGAAAATCCGGCTGTTCTTCAGCGACACCACCTGTTCCACCGAATACTGGGTGGAGGAAAATCTGGGGAACTCGGTGCTGGGCCTGGAAAAAACATTGCTCACGGGCGAGGTGGTGAATGATGTGGATACCACCTTCCATTCAAAGTCCTACACCCCGTCGGGTGTGGCGGGGACGGCCCAGCTGACAAGTATTCAGGCCTGCGGAATCACGGACTGGGTGGATGGGGTGAAGCGGGACGTAACGGACGAGGCGCTGGCCGGAGCAGCCAACTGCTTTGGGCCCACCCTGGGGTCGACTTTTTTCAACATTGTCCATGTTGATCCCACCGGATCCTTCCTGAGAATAGGATCGATGGATGACCCCTTGTATGACGGGACCACTCCGGATAAAAGACCCATTACACTTGCCACCGAGACACATTACAAGGTGCCGTGATGTCCCGGTCTGCCGGTGCGGTCTGCCGGTGCGGTCTGCCGGGGCGGTCTGCCGGGGCGGCTAACGGGTTTTCCAGACCTCCCGGAACGCTCCGTTTTCATGGTAGAAGACCACCGAGGACGATTCCGGGTAGGACAGCTCCACATAGGCTCCCGGCGTCTCGTAAATGCTGCCGCCCTCGGTGTCGGCCCTGGTTCCCCGCACTTTGCTGCCGCGCTCGCAGCGCATCCGGATTTGCCGGCCCTCCTCGGGGGTTGCGGCGAAGGGATAGTAAGTCGGGATCCTGCCGTCGTATTCCACCAGGATGTACAGGGAAATCCGGGATCTGCCGTGGACAAGGATCACCGTGTCATCCCTGCCATCGGCGTCCAGATCAATCTCACAGGCGTGGGTTTTGCCCGCTGCTGCTGACGCGGGGGCCGCCGGACTTTTTTTGCCAGCCGGTGCGGCCAGGGGCGGCTCCTCCCCGGTGGGCGGTGTTTCTTTCGCCGCATCGTCCGGCCCGCCTGCGGTCTGCTCAGTTGCAGCCTGCCCAGTGTCAGCCTGCCCAGTGTCAGCCTGTTCAGCTACTGCCTGATCAGTTTCCGCCTGTGCACTTGCTGTCGGCTCCGCGCCTTCCTGCCCAGTGGCGGTTTGCGCTGCCGGAGGCTCCGGCTCCTGGGCCTGGGCGGTTCCCGGCAGCAGGAACAGCCCCGCGCTCAGCCCCATGCTCAGCCCAGCAGTAAGGCTGATGGCAAGGCTGATAGCAAGGTTCATCTTCAGGCTTACCATAAGGCCCGCGAGCGACCGCAAGGGCCGGGAAGAGAGCTGCCATAAATCCGCAGCCTTCGGTTTTGACAAAACCGTCCCGGCGCTCCAGTTCAGAAGGTTCATATCTCTGCTCCTGATTCATTCCGCATATTTTCTTTTCCGACTAACATATCCCGCCCCGGCGCTAACCCATTCCCACCGTCTCCGGGGGCTCGCCCACTATCTCCCGGTAGGACTCCGGGTCGGTGGCCCCCTCGGAATTGATGATCAGCACCCGGCTTTGCGTGTTCAGGCCCAGGGCCTGCCGGGCTCCGTTATTTTCCAGTGCGCTCAGCAGACCGGCCAGCCCCGCCCCGCCGGATTCCCCGGCGACAATCCGGGCATCGCCATCCCGGCCCCGGGCCAGCAGGCACATGGCCTGTCTGGCGGCATCGTCCCCGATGGCCAGGAAGCCGTCGGCGCCCCGCCTGAGTATTTCCCAGGCGTCCAGGCTGGGTGCTCCGGCGGCCAGCCCGCCCATGATGGTCTCCAGGCCCCCCTCCACCACGACCGGTAAGCCCTTCAGGGCTGATTCCATCAGGCAGGCCGCCCGCTCCGGCTCCACCACCACGAACCGGGGCCGGCTGGTCCCCCAGGATTCCCACAGCCAGGCGCACACGGCGGCGGCCAGCCCCCCCACCCCGCCCTGGACCAGTACCAGGTCCGGCCGCTCCCCGTCAGGAAGCTGCCCCGTCACCTCAGAAGCCAGCAGGGTGTAACCCAGCATTATCCAGCGGGGTATGTCGCGGTAGTTCTCCCAGGCGGTGTCCATGAGCACTTCCCAGCCGTTTATCTCGGCATCGTGGCGCACTCTGGCCACCGCATCATCATATGTGCCCGGAACCCGCACCACCTCCGCACCCAACTCGCTCAGGGCCTTGCAGCGCAAGGGGCTGACGGACTGGGAAACGTAAACCACGCTGCGGCAGCCGAACTGCCGGGCTCCCCAGGCCACCGCCCGGCCATGGTTCCCCGCCGTGGCCGTGGCCACTGTTATCTCCTCGGTGATCTGCCGCTGGTCGCCGGCCTGCAGCCAGGAGCTGCTGACTGAACGCTGGGTGCGCCGCTGCACTTCCGTCTGCACCAGCCTCAGCACCGCATAGGCCCCGCCCAGGGCCTTGAAGCTGTTCAGCCCGAAGCGCCGGGACTCGTCCTTGACCCACAGCCCTCCCAGGCCCAGCTCGGCGGCCAGACCGGGCAGGGCGTGCAGGGGGCTGGTTAGATAAACCGGCCAGGACAGAATTTCCCCGTGAACCATCTCGGCCGCCTCGCGGCTCAGAATGGCCGCTTCCCGAGGCCCGTATTCCTCGCCGGTCGCCGCCTGGGGATTGGCGAGCCAGCGGCATGGGTATCGCTCCATGGATCACTCCTTCCGGTTGCTGCGCCCCAGGCCGGAATATATCCGCCAGCCCGGAGCCTTCTGGTTGTTTACATGCAGCATTGATAACATATTTTCCCCAGTTTTTTCAGCATAAACGATTAAAACTTCTGTTATTGATAATGAGTATCCATTAGCTATTTATTTTGGCGCAGTTTTCGAATGTCCCCTACCCACAGATGGCCAGAGGCGCCTCCTGCCAGACAAGGCCGGCAGGCCGCTTTTGAAGAAAACCGGACAATATGCCGATAACCTTAGTAAAGGCGAAAATAGCCGAGGGGTTGACAATGGACGTTGCCATCGATAATGATAAAAAAAGGACGAAAGTCCGCAAACCACGCATTAATGGATTGGATATGATACCCATGGCTCTCGGATTACTGGTCTTAGGCGCTCTGTTATTAGGGGCGTTCTACACCCTGCGCCTGAGCCTGGGCCGGAAGCAATCCGCTGCTTGATGGGATAAGATCAAGATAGGGCGGATGGAAATCCAGCGGGGCCGGGAGCCTCGCGGAGAAGATTTCGATCCAGATCCAACGGAAAGAACAGCTGCGAGGCCTTTCGAAGGAGCACAAAGGCATCGCGGCTTTTTTTTTGCCGCGCCTGAAATCGAGTGAAACAGAACAGCCGGGCGACTTCCGGCGGTAAATTCAAGGGAAACCAGGCCCAGAGGGCCAGAACCAGGAACGGGCAATATGAAAGACCAAGTGACAGGCAAGGCGGCAGGCAAGGCGGCAGGCAAGGCGGCAGACAAAACGATAACACCGCGGGGAGCCCAGGTCGGGCGGGTCCGGGTGTTCGACACCACTCTCAGGGACGGCGAGCAGTCCCCGGGGTTCACCATGAACGCCGAGGAAAAGCTCCTGATGGCCC